>Ga0209595_100218_pt1 | contig 19583 bp, 15 predicted proteins | sample Porto_4metaG_FD_187427 | JGI IMG/M metagenome (GOLD analysis project Ga0209595, IMG submission 187427) | Marine algal microbial communities from Porto, Portugal - Porto_4 metaG (SPAdes) (version 2) | ecosystem: Host-associated > Algae > Red algae > Unclassified | place: Portugal: Porto...
ATTTTTTCTTCTAAAGAATTCAAAAAATCGTTGCATAGCCATAGCTACGGAACTATTTTTTGTGTTTTTTAGAAGGGAAAAGAACAAGCATAATGGGGCAAGTTATTTATTTTCTTTCACTAAGGAAAATTTAGTGAAACATATAAGAAAAAGAACAATTCAGACGGGTAGATTATTTTTTTCGTCTTCCCTTATTATAATAACCTCGAAGTGCATCAGCGAGTATCGCGCTAAATTTATCTGCTCCTTTAATATTAAAATGGTTGACACCTACCCACATTTCGGGCGTATATTGTTCTACATTATCATTAAAAGAAATAAATCCATCGTCACTTTCAGTTTTGATGATTTGTAAAACAGCATCGCGACCCGTAGTGGCTTCATTGAAAGATTTTGAGTTGGGCAATTCGATGACTAATGTTTTGATGCCTTTGGATTTGGCAAAATCCATGAAATTACGGTAGCTATCTTCATTGATACCGGCTTGGTGTTTGAGCAATGTTTCAGGTACTTTTTTGGTAACTTTTGTTCGTAAAAACCCTTTGTAGTAGGTGTAATTTCTGCCTTTGGGGTCAATGATGAATTTCAAAGCGTGTTCGAGTGCGACACGGTATCTGTATAGAGGGATGATGTTGAGGTGAGTAGTCAGGTCGCGCGTTTTGGAGGTGTTTTTTTTGTGGTCTTTATAGCGTTTTCGGATGCTTTTATCAAAATTATAACGAAAAGTAGGACGCAAACTTCCTCCCCAACTAACTTCATTGACAAACATACCGTAAACCAATAATTTTGGTTTTTTATTGGAAATGAGGTAGTTGCGTAACATCAATTCGTTTTCGTAGATAGAGCCGCCGCCCATCGCCATATTATAGCTATTTGCTCCCAATAGGCTGTCAATTATTGCAGGGTTGATGCCTTGCTGAGTGACGGAATTGCCCATGAATATGATGTCATAGTCATTGTTTTTTAAATTTATTACATCAATTGCTTTGGGTTCATTGGGGTCAAATTTTAGTGCCAATTCTCGAAATACTTCACCGAAAATAAATATCAATATGAGGAGTATGCCCGTAAAAATGAGGAGTCTTTTCATGTTATGATGTCAAATTTAAAATTGAAAGTAAATGAATTGGGTATCAGAGGTTCTTCCAAATACAAATAATAGGATGATCAATAGATAGTAAAATGACCAACGGATGGCTCTATGTTTCCAAATTTGCTTTCTAAAGAAATTGAAATGTGGGACGATTTCAAAAAACAACATCAATCCGAGCATACTGACCATCACCAATAGTTTGTAGGGTGCTACAACATTTTGGATGCCGGCTATCGTAGGGACAAACATATTTTGGATGAATGCAAATGCTTCGCTGACGTTATTTGCTCGAAAAAACACCCAACTTATACAGACGATTGTAAAGGTATATAAAAAGTTAATAAAAGGAATATTAAATTTTAAAACACCATATTTCCTATTCAATGCCTCAATAGAGTTGGCAATACCGTGAATGCCGCCCCATACAACAAATGTCCAATTGGCACCATGCCAAAGCCCTGACACCAAGAATGTTATGATGAGATTTCTTTGCCATTTGAATACCCCTACGCGGCTACCGCCGAGTGGTATGTACACGTAATCGCGAAACCAAGTAGATAGCGAAATGTGCCAGCGTCCCCAAAATTCTCTAATGGATTGGGAGAAATACGGCGTTCGGAAATTGGTCATCAATCGAAAACCCAGTAGTCGTGCTGTGCCTATCGCAATATCGGAATATCCGCTAAAATCGCAATATATTTGAAAAGCAAAAAATACGGTAGCCACGATACACACCAAGCCTGTATATTGGTCGGGTGCGCCATATACTTGATTGACGAATACCGCCAAATTGTCGGCTACACATACTTTTTTGAACATTCCCCACACGATAAGTCTCGAACCTATGGCAAGGTTTCGGGCGGTCATTATACGTTTTTCAAAGAATTGGGGGAGTAGGTTTGAAGCGCGTTCGATAGGTCCAGCGACCAATTGGGGAAAGAAACTGACAAAGGCAAAGAAAGCGACCGCATCTTTAGTGGGTTCTAATTTTCGGCGAAAAATATCAATCGAATAACTCAGCGTTTGAAAGGTGTAAAAGCTGATACCAACAGGCAGTATAACACGTAAAGTGCTTACATTCAAATTGATAGAAAGGAGTGAAAATGACTCGACGAATGATTCTACGAAAAAATTGTAGTATTTGAAGAAGCCTAACATCCCCAAGTTGACAAACAAACTAATCGCCAGAAGTAGTTTTCTTCTTGATTGTTTTTCTGCCTTTCCCATCTGAAGTCCGACTAGGTAGTCTATCGTCGAACTAAAGGCTATCAAGGATAAAAACCGCCAATCCCACCAGCCATAAAAGAAGTAACTTATTGCGAGTATGAGCAGGTTTTGCACGCGCAAGTTTTTGCTAAATACATACCAGTAAAGCAAAAAGACAAGCGGTAGGAATATAGCAAATTCGATTGAGTTAAATAGCATTGGTTACAGATACTTTTGGTCGGGAATTGGGGAATTGGGGAATTGGGGAATTGGGGAATTGGGGAATTGGGGAATTGGGGAATTGGGGAATTGGGGAATTGGGGAATTGGGGAATTGGGGAATTGGGGAATTGGGGAAAATATTTTGCAAAGCAAAATATTTTACCCATCAACTAATTACCTAATTTTCCAGTCACCCAGTTCCCCAGTCACCCAATTCCCAAAATCAAGCTTAGTCCTTGCGTTTATTCGTTCCTATGCTTTCATGGAAGGATTGCCACCATAGTATTCTCCGTTTGGATTTGGAGAGGGCATGATGGACCAGTTTGCCTTTCATCAATTTCAAAATAGCCAGTAGAATACCTGTCATAGCCAGTGTTTCGCTGGTTTTGATTCCACCGTTGCCGGTCATGTACACCTGAATGGTAATGATAATACATAAAGAAACCGCCAGAAATTGGTAGCCCGGATCACGTACCCAGAAAAATGACCTATAATACAGCAATACAATAAAACTCATAAATAGTATGAATGGGAATATACCGGATTCTCCCAAAATCATCAAATAGGTATTATGTATGCCGAGGCTTCCCCCTGGTAGTTCGCTAAAAGAACCAAAGCCGTGTCCGGTAATTGGAAATTCTTTGATAATTCCAAAGCCTGTTTCCCATAAACTGGAGCGTTGGGTCGTTGTTTCGGAATCTACACGACCTTGTAGAAGCCCCTGAACCTGCGTGAGTCTTGCCATTTGCTGGGTGTTGAGTTTGCTGACAAACTCAGTAATAATGGGTATAGAATAAATAACTACCCCAAAGACCAGTATCAATAATATACCGAGTTTTCGTCGTCGGCTTTTTCCTAGTTTGGTATATCCTCTTATATTGACAAAGAGAAAAAATACAATTAAGAGCAAAGCTGATATAATGGCTGATTTTGAGAAGGTCAGAAGGGTACTATAAAGTACTATAGGCAGTAGTGCAATAAACAACCACGACCAACGCTTATTATTGATGGTAAGAAACAATACCAGTGCCATCGTATAATTGATATGTTCACCAGCTTTATTTGGGCTTGCAAATACACCGGATTGTCTTGATTTTGATTCGTAGATAAGGAATTTTTTCAGACCAATAAGCTCACCAAAAGGTATAGTCAACGTAATTAAAAAAGCAAATATTGCAATAAAAACCAACAGGTTTCCAAGCCCATTACGATTTCCTTCATATACTACATATTTGTAAAAGGCATATAGCAGTAGTAGTGCAGGTGCCTGTTTTCGAAATACATGGTAATACGGTACATTGGGATTATGTAAATGACTAAAAAAACACCACATAATCCCCCCAATGACGAAATAGCCAATAATGGTAAAATTGAATAAATGATGAGGTAGTGTTATTCGTTCATATCTAAACAGGAAGAAAGTGATAGTCAGACAAGATACAAGTATAAAAGACGAAAAAGGAGCGGCGATGCTATACAACGAATATACTAAGCCATTGATATTAGAAAATATAATGGCTGCCATCACATAAAAACTAATCGCCAGCAGTGTCGATTTTTTAATCATACCTTTCGCCAGCCATGTCGATTTTTCAGTCATACTTATTTTTAAAATTCAGGTTGGGTAATTTGGTAATTTGGTAAAATATTTTGCTTTGCAAAATATTTTACCCGTCAACTAATTTCCCAATTTCCCAGTTACCCAATTTCCCAGTTACCCAGTTACCCAGTTACCCAGTCACCCAATATCACATCCACTCCTTATACCACAATATATACACCAAGACCAACCAAAGCCAGATGTGTTCATCCCTATCACTTTTAAAAAAATTATCGCGTTCTCTCATCACCAATTCTGTATTGAATATGCCCACCTCACGCAAAGTGTCTTCATTGATGTAATCCGTAATAAAATGCCGCAGATCTCGCTTCAACCAACCCATAATCGGCACGCTAAAGCCCTTTTTGGGACGCTCCATCATCTTTCGGGGCAGGTATTTATGCGTAATATTTTTGAGTGTATATTTCAACACCCCGTTTTTATACTTCTCGCTCGAAGGTAGTCGTGCTGCCAATTCTATGATGCGCTGATCCAAAAAAGGTTCTCTGCCTTCCAAAGCAACCGACATCGTGGCGCGGTCTGTTTTTACCAAAATATCATCTGTCAAATACGACTTATAATCCAACGCGAGGATATTATTCAGAATATCATCTTTATCCTTCAAACCGTGTTTATCATAAGGCGTTTCCAAATTTTTGAACGGAACGGACAACAAAGACCGCAACGCCCGGTCAGACATCGCCTGTCGTTGCAATTTGAACGACGCCATATCGTCGTAATCCCTAAACAACTCTTGTATCTTATTGGCTTTCTGAACCATCGGGCGATTGAGCACATCGGTGCCGCCGCCCATATTTTGAGCAAAAGCCCCCGACAAATAAGCAATCGGCGAATGCAATATTCCGGGTATTTTTTTCATCTGCTGCTGCCGCTTCATAAAGCGTACATAACGACTATAACCCGCAAAAATTTCATCGCCGCCATCTGCCGAAAGTGCCACCGTCACAGATTGTCGTGCAATCTGACTCACCAACATCGTCGGAATCGCCGAACTATCGCCAAAAGGCTCATCATAATACTTCGCCAACTTAGGCAAAGTCTCCAAAGCCTCTTTTGCCGTACAATAATACTCCGTATGATTCGTCCCCAAATGCGCCGCGACCTCCTTTGCATAAGTCGCTTCATTAAATTGGCTTTCGTGAAAACCAATCGTAAAGGTATTAATTTTTTGTGTACTGTTTTTTTGCAAAATAGCCGTCACCGCCGAACTATCATAACCGCCACTCAAAAACACGCCCACAGGCACATCCGACACCATTCTATATTCAAACGCAGAAGTCATCAGCTCCTCCATCTGGCTCATAATATCCGCTTCCGAAAGTTTCAATTTCGGCAGATTATAATAATCCACCACGTCCCAATATTTATGCTCCTCACAACGCTCCGTAGCCAAGTCAATTTCCAAATAATACCCCGGTTTCACCTTTTTACAATTCTTAAAAATACACTGCTCCCCGATGATATACGTCATCTGAAAATAACAGCCCAAAGCATCATAATTCAACTCCTTCTCAAAACCCTCCACTTCATGAAACGCCTTCAATTCGGAAGCAAACAAAATCTGTCTATTTTTCTGATAAATGTATAAAGGCTTCACGCCCGCACGATCCCTTACCGCATACATTTTATTTTTGGATTCATCGTATAGTAAAAAAGCAAACATCCCGATAAAACGTTCCAAAGCCGCCATTCCCCACTCCAATATAGCCGCCAAAACAACTTCGGTATCCGAATCCGTTTCAAATTTATGCCCAAGCTGCAACAGCTCCTTTTTTATCTCTCGATAATTATAAACCTCTCCATTGAAAACGATATGCAAATGCCGATAACGCATAGGCTGCCGCGCCCCTTCGGAAAGGTCAATAATCGACAACCTGCGATGTCCCATCCCAAGATGTGCAAAAGGCGTATGCCAAACCTGATAATCCTTATCATCAGGACCCCGATGCTCCAGCGAATTGGTCATCGCCCGAAGCGTATCCAATTCCAATCTCTTATTAAAATCAATATAACCGGCGATTCCACACATAATTTTTTCCTATAATTCACTAAGCCTCGTGAAATTTAGCACAATTTGAATAGATACAAATGTAAATTCTCAATGAATGAGTGAATGAATTTTGAATGAATGAATCATTTTCCACTAAAACCAGTAAATATTATCTAAAAATCACAAGATTAAAACTTCTTGATTCATTCATTCTTTCATTCAAAATTCATTTATTGAGAACTTACATACAAATCCATCAAAATCTCGCTTTGATAAGCCAAATATACCGCATCGCTCTGCGGATGCTCTTATTTTCTACGAAATACAAACTCATTAATTCCCTTCGTATTGACCACTCTGATTTTTTCCAATTGAAAACCTCTTTCTTTATAAAAATCAACAATAAACTCAGGCGTAGCCACTTCAAAAGGCAAACCACCTAACCAATCATACCAATCGTGTACTATAGACATCCCTCTTCTCTGTTTGTATTCCTCGTATCTTTTGAAGGGATTTTTTAATCTAAAAATATCCGGTAAAAAGTTTCGCATAAAATAGTAGGGTACAAATACAGAAACAATCAGTGCTTTACCTAAAATATTTTTATTATATATTTTTTTGACCCTCAACCAGAATTTCGATAGTCTGCCGTCATTATATATCCCGATGAATAACTTTCCACCAGACTTCACAGGCAATGTTGCATTCTCCAGCGCAAGCATCATATTTCCTGTATGGTGCAAAACTCCCCACGAATAAACCACATCGTGTTTGCCCAATGACCCAATATACTCCGCATCCAATACAGAACCTTCCTCTATTTTCCATGTAGATTTCGGGTGATATTTTTCTTTCAAATACCTGGCACATGCTACCGAATTTGGGTCAAAATCCATAGAGTATACCTCTGCATTCAGATTGCGCGCTGCAAGGCTAAACAAGCCACTTCCGCAACCTATATCCAGAAAAGTCTCATTTTCCAAGCCTTCACATTCCAACATTTCCTTCAAAGAATCTTCTGCAACACGAATGCGTTCATCATCCAAATTTGCTAAAAAGGCGTTCCAATTTTTCCCAAAATTAAATCTTGTTCCTTCCTTAACCTGTTCATCAAATTTTTTTTCAATTGTCATAATTTGTCACTTTTTTTAAGTTCTCCTCCAAGAATAATTGACCCGTTTCTTGTAATTCTTTTTTGAACCTCTTTTCAAAATGTTTCGCCTTAGTGAGCCGCCACCAAATCGGCGGCAATGTATTTTTTTTCATCAAAGCAAACCTTATGCGTACCGCCATGCTTGTTAATGGTTTGATATATTTGAATATAAAATCACATAGTAAAATTAGTACATTAACATGCTCGCTTTTTTTTGATGTCGTAAAACTTGTATTACGAATGTTTTTCGAATCCTCGTTGTATAAAGGTTTAGTCGGATGTTCGAGGAATGTATTGAGGCGGTCGATAGTATTTTTATAATCGTTTTTTAGCGATTCGTAACTCAAATGCAGTGTATCTTTATTGCTTGTCAAGCGGTTGATTTTAGGATAAAAATAACGATAAAACATGGTACCCGTAATTCCTGACAACAGCTTTTTCAAACTTGTATTTCGATTGATACTTGCCTTGCCTATCATATTCATATACGAACGAATATATCCTTTAAAATCACGTCTAATTACGATATATTTGACGCTACCGTACCGCTTATTTAGTGCCGCTTGAAACGCCTCGAACTCTTTTGTATCATGAAAAAAGCGAGGACTCAGCTTTACTGTCCAGTATTGATTGCCTTGTTTTTCGCTTAATTTATCTATTAATTCAAAGAAAAAACTGTAAAAATCCGTTGCTGGATTATTGATAAAATCATCCTTATTACCTTCTAATATTTTAAACAAATCAGCATTACAATAACTTTCCAAAAAGAAGATATAATTATTCAAATCTTGAAAATTGCCCCAGTATTTAGCATTTTCATACAAGTCTGTCTCACAAAAACCATAATGCAATTCGTGGCGTGCTGTTGTCACTTCAAAGCATTGCGAAAGAATATTGCCCAACCATGTTGTGCCGTTGCGATTGAAACCGGCAATGAGGACTGGCGTTATTTGATGTGTTGGCATAAATTATTTCTTAAACAGTGTCTCTTTAAGCTTCTTTCCAATCCGATTGACATCGAAAAACGAGGAAGTTTCCAGTGCATTTTTTATCAACTGATTGCGTCGCTCTTCATTCTCTATCAGCGTATCTATGGCAGTTTGTATGGCTTGCGTATCTTTGGTTTCTACAACTTCTGCACAATCGCGTTTTTTCAAAAAATCGCTCAAAAATGCGTGTGGTGGACTGTGCGCCAATATCGGACGATTGGAGTACAATAGAGGTACTGTACGTGTCGGAAAAATCGTGCGATATTCAGCTTCCGTTTGTCCACCTTCAAAGCCATGCGGCAGTAGCATGATGTCAAATTCATGCAATCGTTTCACAAATTCGCTCAAAGGGTGGAAGCCGTGCCGCACCACATTTTCGCCACTGATGCCATACTCATCCAAATAACGAATATCCCTCGTAAACAGGTGCAATTCGTAGTTAGGATTCGCAATGATATGTTTGAATAAACGCATCGAAGCATCCATACACGAGGCATTGAGGCTACCCGAAAACATGAATTTAGTCTTGCCTTGCGGCGAATGTGCGGGCGGATTATAAGTGACTTCGGGTATCACAAAGCCGTGTTCGAGCGGTTCAAATTTTAAATCAGGATAAACCTCGCGGTAGAAATCGCGCATCCCTTCGCTCATCACAAAATTGATCCGTGCATGGTCAAAAGCTGCCGGTTGCCAACGCTTCGCGAGTTTCAGCCAGTAGCCTTCTCGATTATCCAGATAGGTATTGTGAAACCAAGTGTAAAACGGTAGATCTAATTCCTTGCTCACATTATACGCCGCTCGCATCGCAAATTCATCGGGAAAAATAGAAAGGATCCGCGTACATTTTTCGGCTTTCGCAATTTGTTTGAGCTGACGCTCCAGACGCTTCATACCCAACAAACGCCTCCATTTGTTCATCCGACCTTTGGGCGGTAATAGTGGCGTGAAATGATGTAATTTGGGAAGATGCGAGGGCCACTCCTGCTCGTCATTTAGCAAATGCGGACGCCCGACCAATATGGCTTCTTCGGGCGAAAAATATTCAACCAAATTATTGAGTATCGCTATCGTACCACCTGTACCGGGAAATACCCAGCCAGCAACTATCATGACTTTCTCTTTCATATTAATGCTACAATGCTGTAATGCGATAATGCTTAAATGGCAATGAATTTTGAATGAATGAATTTTGAATGAATGAATCTTTGTGTATTCGATTCATTCACTCATTCATTCAAAATTCGGTTCTTTGACAATTTTTGCAAAAAGAGAAAATCCTGTGAATTAATTTTTACGCTTTTCCACCCCCCTCCAAAGGGGGAGAGTCGGCTGATTCACAGAGTTTTATCTCCCCCTTTGGAGGGGGTTGGGGGGTGGAACATACAAAGAACGAATCTTTAATTTCCGTCAAAATGCAAAAAATGTCAAAGAACCCAAAATTCATTCATTACGCACTAACGGCTCTTTTTGACATTTCGGTGTGTATTTGTTCCAAGATGTCTTTGAGGTTGTATTTCCAAGTCCATTCAGGGTAATGATTTTTGAACTTAGAGACATCGCTCACCCACCATATATGGTCGCCAACACGGTTTTCTTCCGAATAGCTGTAATTCATTTTATTGCCGCTAATCATTTCACACATTTCGATGGCTTCTTGCATGGAGCAATTGGAATGGCGTCCGCCGCCTGCGTTGTAGGCTTCGCCTTGTCGCGGGTTTTGATAGAAATTCCAAAACATATTCACCAAATCATAACTGTGAATATTGTCGCGTACTTGTTTGCCTTTGTACCCAAAAATGGTGTAGTGGTCGCCCGTAATCGCGCATTTCATCAGGTAAGAAAGGAAGCCATGCAGTTGTGTACCGGAGTGGTTTGGTCCGGTAAGGCAGCCGCCGCGAAATACGCCGACGTTCATACCGAAGTAACGTCCGTACTCTTGTGCCATGACATCTGCCGCAACTTTGGATGCGCCAAAAAGGGAGTGTTTGCAGTGGTCGATGCTCATTTCTTCGTCGATGCCGTGCTCGTAATATTTGTGGTCTTCGGCGATTTCCCAACGGGTATGCAACTCTACTAAAGGCAGTCTATTGGGCGTATCGCCGTAGACTTTATTGGTCGAAGTGAAGATGAAAACAGCTTCGGGACAAACGAGGCGTGTGGCTTCGAGTAGGTTCATCGTGCCGTTGGCATTGACCGTAAAATCGGTAATCGGTTCTTTGGCTGCCCAATCGTGGCTAGGTTGTGCGGCAGTGTGTACGATGAGTTTGATGTCGGTGCCATAATCACGGAATATTTTTTCCATGAGGCTAAAATCCCTAATATCCGCTTCGAGATGGCGGTAGTTGGGTACTTCTTCTTCGAGTCGGCGTCTGTTCCAATCTACGGAGGCATTTTCTCCGAAAAAATACGCGCGCATGTTATTGTCGATACCAACTACTTGGTCGAATTTGTCCGCTAAAAAACGTACGGACTGACTGCCGATAAGTCCGGCTGAACCTGTTACAATTGCTATGTTCATGTGTTGTCGTATTGTTGTGTTGTTGTGTTGTCGTGTTGTCGTGTTTTTTACAAAAACAATTAAACACAGATAATCAATCAAACAATCACTTACTTCTTATATTTTCCCATAAAAATAGACATCTTTCGTATGCCCATTGAATATCGCTTCTTTTGACCCAAAAAAGCTCAATAAGTCTCTCTGCGAATGTTTTTTTATAGTAATACCAAAATACGACTGCGCCTATTGTGTACCCAATCGTAGCTGCAATGGCTGCGCCAAGTATGCCCATTCGAGGGATAAGCGTGAGGTACAAAATAATGCTCACAATGGAGCTGATAATTTGTACTTTGTTTGTCACAGCGATATGTCCCGATGCTGTAAATAATTTGGACAATAGCTTGGTACTGACCATAATAAACGTACCGGGCAAGAGTACCAAAAAGGGCAAAATGGCACCGCTAAAATCGTTGCCATACACAAATGGAATGATATGTGGACCAACCAGCGCTGCAAAGAGTGTGCAAAGCAACAAAAAACTCAGCAGAATACGGTGTGTTTTTTTGACTAATTCAAGATTTGCCGCTTGGTTGCTGTCGCCTGCTACGCGATTATAAATTACTTGACCGAGTGCCATTGGAAGTATCCAGATTAACTCGGAAAGCATGACGGCGATGCTATAATTGCCCAATGCTTCTGCACTGGCTGCGGCTCCAAGTATGAGTTGGTCGATACGGGTATTGGCATTGACAGATAATTGACCTGCCCAACCTTTGAAGCCGTAAGCGTAGCTTTTTTTGATAAAATCTTTATCGAGTCTAAGTTTTGGGCGGTATTTTTTCCAAATATTAAATAGGACAACAAGTAGTAAAACCCCGCTTCCTACAAGTAAGCCTATTGCGCCTCCTAATATTTTTTCCGAAAAAAAAATAATCATCACAATGACCATGAAGGGGATGATTATTTTGCGGAGGATTTGTATGATGTTATCTAAGGTAAACCACGAATCAGCAACTATATTTTTGAGGGAAAAACGAAGCAATGTGTTGCTATAAATCAAAACAATAACAATCGCTATGATTTGTGGGGAAATTTGCTGTCCTGTTTTTCCTAATTTATCAAAATACCATAATACCAATATGATAGCTGCTACGAGTGTGCCTTGTGCGAGACTGATAAGTGCATTGGTAAAGCTGATATTTTTGACAGAAAACTGTCGTCTGCTAATTTCGTACACCGCCCCCGCCGGATAACCGAAGGATAGAATCGGAATGAAAAATGACGATAACAGCACAATATACGCATAGACTCCACGCCCTTCTACGCCCAACATTCGTGCGATAATGATGGACGAAATGATACCCAAAGGGATGAGGATCACTTGAGTCAAAAGATTTTGGGTGGCGTAGCGGGTGGAGGACATTTTCTCAGTTCAAGTGTAAAGTTTAAATATAGTTCAGGGCTTGAGTTTGTTTTTAAGTTTTGAAGTGACCTGGTGGTATTTATTGCCGACCCACTGCCAGTCGTCTTTATTTATCTTATAAATATTTAGGGAAAAACCATTGGTTTCTTTTTGATATAAGTATAACGCAGTGATATTGGTAGCAAAATAAGCAAGTGTACTTCCTATAGCTGCACCAATAACGCCCATTTTTCCTATCAGCAAGATATAAGCCGGAATACCAACTAATATACCCGATAGATGTATCCACGTATTCTTGAGCGGCTTTCCACAAGCCGAAAAATAGACTAAAAACACTCGCGTGGACATAAAAATAACCGCCCCGGGAAGATAGTACAATAGTATTGTGTAAGAGAACTCAAAAGCTTTCCCGTACATTAAGACGATTAGCCAGTAACCTGCTACTGTGAGAAAAATCCCGGCAAGGAAAGTTACCCAAAAATTGAGTTTGTGCAGTCTTTCGAGGAGATATTTTCTTTGTCTATCGTCAGATTTGGCAGTTTGATTAAAAAAAATCTGAAGAGTAGTGCTTGGAACTTTCTGCGCTAATTCACACACGACTACACTGATAGAAAAAAAACCTAATAATTCGGGGGCTAGGAATATTCCAATAATAAACTGGTCGATTCGATTATTAGAAACTTTGATAAGTTCGTTGAGCCAAATCTGAATACCATAGGTATGCGCTTTTTTTAGGTAAGTTCTGTCAAAAGAGAAATCAACGGCGTAGTGTTTGAGAATGAAGCGTAACTGTATAATGAGGTATGTTATTTTGGCAAGCATAACTGCTATGATGATACCGGTCAGTCGATAATTAATAACAAAAGCAAATAGTAGCAATAAACCCAATTGTACAAATCTGAATGTAAGGAGTGTCTTATTTTTCAGAACAAATTGGGAAGTACCTACAAAGACACGCATAAATAGCAAATTGGCAATCGTAGGCGGAATAGAAATAAGTACTATAATGATCTGGGTATGAGTGATAGCCGCTCCCGTTTTGCCCAGCCACCCCATATACCAAAGTGTATATACTGCGATGGTAGCTATTACACTAAAGTAGAAAGTCATTAAGAGTAAGCTCCCAAAGATTTCTTTTACGGTATATTCCTTGTTGCTGAGATAATAATGGGTACTACCCGAATTCCCTACCATGATTAATGAAACGAAAATTCCATAAATCAATATAATAAAGGTATAGATACCCTTATCTGTCGGTCCGAGGTAGCGTGTAATCAACGCCCCTACAACGATAATTAGCGGAAAAAGTACAACTTCGGTACCAAGTGTACTCATTACCGATTTGAGCGGAGATTCGGCTCTTGGTGCTGTTGGTTTAGGTTGACTCATTTATTTAGTGCCTTATAATAACAAGCACAATTCTGTACTTTTTTTGGTCTGCAAAAGCGGATAATTGCCCGCCTGCTTCTTTTTCTCAAAATCTTGTAAATAGTCATTCAAGGATTTTTTGTAGTTGGGCGTTCCCGGTGAATTGACAAGCCAGTATGGGTTGTAGGGAATACACTTTAATTGGTCAAAACCAATTTCACGGCATATTTTCAGATATTCTTCTGCACCATTTTCCGTGCGAACCATATCTCCCTTTTGTTTCTTTCGATTCATACCCAACGTGGATTTGACATAATATTTTGGAATAGAAATCGGGTAGTATTTCAATCGTGCAGGGATTGAGTAACTAAAAGGCTGCGTTGGCACAATGGGCATAAAAACCAAGCCGCCGGGTTTGAGTAGGCGATAAGTTTCGCGTAAGGTAGGTGCGGGATCTTCAAAATGCTCCAATAAACCGATATTGTAAATGCAGTCGAAAGATTCAGCTTCAAGTTGCGTATCTTCACAATTTGCGATGACCATTTTGGGTAATTTTAAACCCGCCGCCGCAAAATTTCTTTTCGCCAAATCAAAGCCCGATTCCGATAAATCCACCATCGTAATATCCTCAAACCCCTCATTGGCAAGGTACATAGATGTCGTTCCCTTGCCCGCTCCCAATTCGAGAAATCGTTTGTACACCTTGCCCTCAAGAAGTGCCATAAGGTCATAGTAGTAGCACTTTTGCTAAAACTGATTGATGTTTTGTGACGTACTAGGGGTAAATTGCATTGATGTGGTCTTATCATCTGCTCCTTCTGTCCATATATCGTCCCATTCGCCATGGCTACCTTGTATTTTTTCTATAATTATCGTTTGAATTTAGCAAGTTTGTATTTGAGCTTTTTCCCTTTAAGTCTTAATTCTCCTCTTGTACGGGCAAGCGTATAATTAAGCCATTGTTGTGATATTTGCGAATTATCAAGAGCTTTGGCTTCGGGCGTGTAGCCCATTATTTCCATAGGTTTTTGGAGAGTATGTTCGATTTGGCTAATCTCTGTCTTATCTGTCAAAGAACGAAAACGCCCTAAATTTTTTTTGCTAATGCCTTGGTGTTTTTCACCAAACATGGAGTTGCCATGCCAAACATTTCCATATTTTGAAGGCACTTCAAGATTTTCAGAATAATCAATACCCAGAAATTTGGTCATAGCCTTTAGCGTCTTTTCAGGTTGGCTGACTAAATCTTCGTATTTTATGGTAAGATTCTTCGACGTATTATGGAGTGATTGTGTAATATCAAATACCCTTTTCCATTCATAGCAAAAATCAGCAACGGTTAATTTAGGCCATTTTTTCTTATATGCCAAATAATTATCACGCGGGTCGCGAACGATGTGTATTACTCGAAAATCCTTAAACATTTCCTGAATCATCCGGTATCTTTCTTTCAGGAATTTTTGATGATATGGTGTTTTTTCAATCCACAATTTGATATTGTTATAGGATAGCTCAGATGCTTGGTAAAAGGCGTAGGAGATAGACTTCATCACTTCGGCAGGGTTAATATCATGCTTATTCAGGTATTGTCTCACATGTTGCCTGAAATTTTCTGTATCAAATTTTTCGTAATTAAAATTTCCTCCAATATCGTTCTCTACTTTGCCTCGCTTGAAATTTCGCAAATGCGTCTTATCACAAATAAGATTAACCAAAAAATCTACCTGCTCTTTTTTTGTCAGTTTTGTACTCCTTGCGAATCGACTTGCCGGCTCATATACTGCATCAAAGTAGTCTGATTCTTCGGGCAATACCACCAATTGAGGATGGTTATCCAAAATTCCCACCAAAAGCGACGTACCCGATTTGGAGTAACCCAATACGAATAGAGGACTATCGAGCCAAGAAGGTTCAACCGTTTTTTCTTCCTCTAAAATGTTGTTCATGAAAGTCATAAAATTGACGTGAAATATTATCAGAAAAAAGGATTGAAACGTGCGCTGACGGCAATGGTAAGTCTATCATTGCCTCCCTCGCCTTCTTCCCGACAGTGATAGCCCATTGTATTGGCGATGACAAGTGTATTTTTTTTGCAGGTATATACAGTACGTTCAAGGTTATATTCTTTGAGTTCTTCGGCTCCTACTCGTCGCGAACCGCCTCTATCACTACCCACGATTGCACCGTTGGAATAATCATAAGCAAGTTTGTAGCGATTCGCGCCTTTCACCTTATGCGAACCTTTTACGAATACAAAAGGCGCATTTTTCATTTCCACATCATTCATATAGAGCCATGCTTTATGGGTGTTGAAAAATGTATCGGCATGAAGTTCGGTTTCGGGGTCGCGCAGATGCTTGTCGTAGCCCTGCTCTAAATACTGCAGTAATAGCGCGACTTTTCCTTTGTCAAAATCTAACCTCCGCTTTTCGGCAGCTTCGAATAAGGCTCTGAGTTTTTCGTTTTCCAAGAACTTGAATACTTCGGGATAGTCGCTTTTATCCAAATTAAGAAGCCGCTTCATGTGAATCGTATTTGCTCCGTCTTGGCGTATCGTTCCGCTTTTTTCGTTTTGGAGTATTTTTCTACATTCTTTCTCCAACACATCAAATTGATCTTCCTGCAGAAAATTTTCAATCACTACGATGCCCTCATCCTTCAAAGCTGTGATTTCGTTTTCATACACATTTGCGTGTGGTGTAGATTTCAGGTTGTAACGCTGCTGCGCCAGATACATTCTAAAAGGCTGTACGCCAATTTTATTGAGAACGCTGCTTTTTATCAATTTATCTTTGCTCAAGATACGAAAGGGAGGAAGTTTAATGACCTTCTTGGCTATCGCTTTCATAATTATTATGATTTCTTGTGTTTGAAAAAATATAGTGAACAAACGAAAAAACATTTCGCAGATTGGGTTAAGTTATTTTTGTTTGTTCACATAACCGATTCAAGTTGTGTAAATATAGACGGAGATTATCAGTTACCGCCACTGCTTTTTGCAAAAATATAAAACTTTCAGATTTCAGATGAATTCGTAACTGCTCGTTTTATTTTGTCAGACAATAAATCTCCACCTGCTTGATTGAGGTGGTCAGGGTCGATAAAATATTCTAATTTGAAATCTTTATCCGTTGAATAATCCAGATATTGAAACGAATTTTCTGCTGCTAAAGATGCGAGTATTGTGTGAAATTTTTTAAACTCAGGTTTTTCATATGCTTTATATGTCGGGCTTACGGGAGTTGTCACTAGAGTCAATTGAATGTTTCTCTTTTCCGCCAAGTCAATAATACCCCCTAAATATCCCAGATTCTCTCCAAGCATGCCTTCATTCATCAAAATGTGATGTCTCGAAACACGTTCTTTACTTAGCTCGTCGGCTGATTCGGGGCGTATTGCACTTTTTCCTGCGGTATAGCCCACAAATGAAGTATAATCCGAACCTTTCCCTCTAACATCTTTCAGCAAATTATCCATTGCTCCTGAAAAGGAAATGGCATATAATAAGCTATATCGGCTAAAAGAAAATTCATCTAAATGATATGCTGCGCCCATGTAATGAAAGAACTCATATTTCTTGCGAGTATCCGGTAGGCTATCCATATCGTAATAAAGGGTTTGATAAGAAACGTTAAGAATGATATGACGGCAATTGGGTAATTCATCTAAGTTTTTTTCTAGAAAATGCCGAACATAAAAAAGCGTATTACCTCCGATACAGGCATTGACCGCATTGGGTGAGAGTTCGAGCGGATTGATACCGTCTCGCCCATGCGAATTGCCCACTATCAAATAATCAACTACATCTTTTTTTGATGTGAGTAGATGCTGCTTTGCAATAATTTCATTGGCAGGACGTGTGCGGTTATATATTTCTAAAAAAAGAAATAATACCAATATCGGCAACGCAAACAAAACCGAACTTGTGAGGTATTTTTTCACGAAATTTAAAATTGAAAATAAATAAAATCAATCGCTTGATTGGGTTGGTAATATAAAATGGCAAATAATAATACGTAGTAAATTCCCCAACGCAAAGGTCGCGGAAAGTGCTGAATTTCAAGCGGATGCAATTTGTTTCGTTGAGGCCATTCTATCAAAATTAAAATTAAAACAAAAGGTAGCACCCGCAAATAAGACGGAACGGTCAGCAAGGAAGCATCTGCCATATTGGTCAAATACGCAAAAGCATGTGTCACACTTTCTGCCCTAAAGAAAACCCAAGCCAAGCAAGTGAGCGCAAAAGTCAAAGATATTTGCAAAAACTCTTTTGGTCTCGGTAGCCAACGCCCTTCGGCGGTTACGCCCATATTCTGCCGATTTTTACCGCTAAACATCAAGGGCAAAAAATACAAAGCATTGAGTGCGCCCCACACGATAAACGTCCAATTTGCACCATGCCAAAAACCACTCACCACAAATATCGCTATCACATTCCTAAATTGCTTCCACTTACTGCCACGATTGCCACCGAGCGGGATGTAGAGATAATCACGAAACCACGTAGAAAGCGAAATATGCCACCTGCGCCAAAATTCGCCAATATCTCGCGAGAAGTAAGGATAGGCAAAATTTCGCATCAATTTGAAGCCAAATATCCGCGCGACTCCAATGGCAATATCCGAATATCCCGAAAAATCACCGTAAATCTGAAAAGCAAAAAATACCGCTCCCAATACAAGCGTACTCGCTGGCAGGGAATCGTAATTTGCAAAAATATCATTCGCCGCAAGCGCACAATTATCGGCGATTACCACCTTTTTGAATAAACCCCACAGTGCCTGGCGTGTGCCGTCTTTTGCTTCTTCGATGTCAAATTTTTTGAGGCTGTAAAATTGCGGCAACAGATTGGTCGCACGTTCAATCGGACCGGCTACCAACTGCGGGAAAAAGCTCACAAAAGCAAAAAAAGCAAGTGGGTCTTGTGTGGGTTCGAGTTTTTTGCGATACACATCAATGGTGTAACTGAGTGTCTGGAAAGTATAAAAACTAATCCCAACGGGCAGGATAATATTCAGCGAACTCGCCTGCAAAGTCACACCCAAAGTAGCAAAGGCATCAATGAAGGATTCTACGAAAAAATTGTAATATTTGAAGAAACCCAGCAAGCCCAAATTGAGCAAAACGCTGATGGTCAAGAGCGATCTGCGCTGTCGCTCATTTTCTGTACTCCCAAGCTGCCGCCCGACCGCAAAATCTACCACCGAACTCAATATAATCAAGGATAAAAACCGCCAGTCCCACCAACCGTAGAACACATAACTCGCTGCAATAACCAATAGATTGCGCCCTTGTACACTACGATTGGCGACAAACCAATATAGCATAAACACTATTGGCAGAAAGATGACAAATTCAATAGAATTAAACAGCATCTACTTCAAATTACGGGTTGCGGGTTACGAAATATTTTTGACTTCAAAATCATTGAGTGTTATTTCCTGACCAACGAAAAACTCATCGGTTACTTTTTTTCTGACGACTTGATTTCCAATTAAGATTGCCACAAACCCCTGCTCTTCTTCCACCTCAATAACACGACCAATTAGTTTTTCATTGCCTTCGGCAAATACTTCAAGCGGCGTACCCGTGCGTATGTTTTTCCCACTTTCCAATACAAACACCCGGTTTGCCAATCGAAAAACTTCACCAATATCGTGGCTAACCAGTATAATAGTAGGTTGGTATTTTTTGTGAAATGCCAATAAAAAACCTTGCAAATCGTGGCGTGTATCTGAGTCCAGTGCCGAAAGCGGTTCGTCCAAAAGCAGCAGCTTTGCTCTTTGCGCTAAGGTACGTGCCAATGCTACTCGCTGCTGCTGTCCGCCCGAAAGTTTAGTCGGAAATTGATGCTGCAAATCACCCAACTGCATTGCCTCAATCAGCTCGTCAATTAGTTTTTTATCCGCATTTTTTGTTTGGGCAAATTCCAAATTAGCGCGTACCGACATATTCGGAAATAGTGCGTAATCCTGAAACATCAAGCCTATATTACGCTGCTGCGGTGCAAAGTTAATTTTTT
>Ga0209595_100220_pt1 | contig 19505 bp, 14 predicted proteins | sample Porto_4metaG_FD_187427 | JGI IMG/M metagenome (GOLD analysis project Ga0209595, IMG submission 187427) | Marine algal microbial communities from Porto, Portugal - Porto_4 metaG (SPAdes) (version 2) | ecosystem: Host-associated > Algae > Red algae > Unclassified | place: Portugal: Porto...
CATAATGCGAAGTATTTTTTTTGTCTAAGGATTTTTTGAAAGCCGCACATAGCCTTAGCACAGCCTGTCCCGAACCCCGATTCGGGATAAGGATTTCAAAGGATTCTTAGACGGAAAAAAGACGAGCATAATGGCACATCTTATTTAATTTCTTTCACTTATGTTATATCTTTTATTATTTTTTGTTCCTTGGTCGCACTGAAATATAGCCATTTTTTAATTAATTAAAATTATTTTTCAATTTATTTATTATTAAAAATGAGTTATTTATAAATATTTTTTATTATAAAATAATTTAAAAATATCCTTATTTCAGCAGAACCTTCTTTGGAGTAAATGAAACGTACCTACGGCACTCCGGTTATTGATTAAAATCTTTGGTTCTTTGACAAATCCAGTGAAGTGAATGAAAATTTGGGCGTATCCCCCTCCTTATCAGTCGGGGGTCGGGCTATCCGGCACTCTCTCCACTCCGCTATCGCTGCGTTACGTTCAAACAACACCTACTATCCCTTACGCAAGGGACGAACAATCGCGAGGCAGAAAAACGAACAATCACGGGATTTGTCAAAGAACCAAATCTTTCCCCAAGTTAGAGAAGATGAAGAAAATAATCTACCCCAAATGAAGTTGTTATTTTTTTTATACGTTTGGCTAAATTTGACACACATAGCCTGATTGTGGGAGGACTCCCCCTTAGGGGCTAGGGGTGTGCGTTGAAAATTTGTCCTGCACCCGTTGAAATATTATATCTGCAAATGTAAAACATCTATTATAAAAGGCACGATTTTTTAGACAAATGAAGGATTGACATAGAGGAAAAGCCATTTTCCGTAATTATATTGTAGTTTTGTGATGAATGAATGTCATGAATGAATTTTGAATGAAAGATTGAATGAATCACGAAAACAAAAAAATGACTCATTCAGAGTTCATTCATTCAAAACTCATTCATTCACTCATTGGATACGTTCACTCATTTAAAATATTTAAGTAGTGGGACAAAAATAGGCTTACAATTTTGACGTGATTATTTTTTCGATATTTTTTCTTACAAAAACCGCACATAGCCTACGCTACGTAAGGATTTTTGTAGGTAAAAATAGCGGAAAAAGAAACCGTCAAAAAGTAAGGATATTTTTGTCCCACTACTTACTCATTGTTTTTTATTATGAAAAATCTCACTATACTTTTCGCTTTAATTTTTGCCCTTACTGCTCAAATTTCGTTCGCACATACGAGCGATGGCGTTAGCAAAATCCAAATTAAAGGTGTGCTTGTTGGCTGCGCCGAAACGGATACTATTTACCTATATCAATGGTATGGCATCAATATGCGCCAATTGCATACAACGACTTTGACGGAGAAAAAAGGGACTTATAATTTCACTTTCAAACTGGCGAATATTCCCGAAGGGTTTTATGCCATCGGTACCTCGCCCGAAAATACGAAGCCACTGATACTCGGTACAGAAAGTAAAATTACACTAAAAGGCAATTGCGAAACTATCAAGGAAATAGAAGTCATTGGTTCGTCGGCGAATACATATTATCAAGAATTGATGAAAGAAAACGGCAATATCAATAATGAGTTTATGCGCCTACTCAAACAAATGCGTGCCGCGATGCGAAGCCCTAAATTGAAAGTGCAAGTGGATAGCCAATTTGCCGTATTGGATGCACGTAGGATTGCGCTTTATGAAACCGCAAAAAAGACCTCATCTTTTATGGGCAAATCGCAAGCCTTAGTCACCTATCTAAGTTTCGTCAACAATAAAGGTGATTACAAAACCGAAGGCGAATACTTTGCAAATGAATACTTTAAATATGTCGATTTTTCGGATGCCGCTTTGCAATATACCCCTGCCCTGCTCCAGCAAATGCAGTCTTATGCGAATACGATAGCTCAAGTTGGCTTCGACCCCACCAAGCAAAGTAAGTATGTAGATGGTATTTTGAATAAAACTGCCGCAAATCCTGCCGCTTATCAAGCAGCACTTTTGGGGACGATAATCGGTTACTCTAAGGCGAAAGATAAAACTAATTTCGTGAAATACGGCAAGCTATTTTTGGACAAATATCCGGATTACGACCCTACGTTTCGCCAAAATATACAGACTCAAATCAAGCGTTCGAGTAGCCTGATTACTGGTGCGGAAGCTCCCGAAATTAGTCAACAAACGCCAGATGGCAAAGTTGCTAAGTTGAGTGATTTGCGTGGAAAAGTCGTCTTGATTGACTTCTGGGCGAGTTGGTGCGGACCTTGTCGCAAAGCCAATCCTGCCGTCGTTGCGCTGTACGATAAGTATAAAGACGAAGGTTTTGAAGTCTTTGGTGTGAGTTTGGATAGCGACAAAAAGCGTTGGGTCGCCGCCATCAAAAAGGATAAATTGACGTGGACAAACGTCAGTGACCTCAAAAAATGGAAAAGCGGTGCCGCCGCCGACTATGGTGTGCGCTCAATCCCAACCACAATTTTGATTGATAAAGAAGGAAAAATATTAGCCAAAAACCTGAAGGGCGCAGCACTCGAAGCAAAGATTAAAGAAGCGTTGAAATAATGATTAATGATTAATGATTTTTTTCGCAGAGCGAAAAAAATCACCTTCCATCGTGTTGTCATTAGTTATTAATCATTAATCATTGTTTCACTATTTTTCCATTCTCAATTTTTCCGTCCCATTCTATTTGATAAAAATACACGCCGCTCGGTAAAGTTGTTGTATTAATTGTGTGTCTTTCAACGGATTGTAGCGTCTGCTGTGTAATCAATTGTCCATTTGAATTATACAATCTAATGGCGGCTTTTTCTGCAGTTCCGGGAAATTCTATATTTAGATTATCCATAAAAGGATTTGGATATACGTAAGTTGTCAAGTCGTCCGTACTGATGATGCTGAGGGCAAGATTGACGGCAGCGAGTGCGTCGATTCTGCCGTAGCCGTAGGTGTTGTTGGGGACATTTGTGCCGGGTATACCGCCGCAATTTTCATCCGTAAACTTCGCTACTGCCGATTGTTCGAGAATGTTCTCAATTTCATCGACTTGTCCGGCGAGTTCGGGCTTGGCAGAGATGAGCAAAGCGACCACACCTGCTACGTGCGGACCTGCCATACTCGTGCCACTATATGCCGCATAGCCACCATTCAAAACGCTCGAACGCACGCCAGTTCCAGGTGCAGAAATATTAGGTTTTAGCCGTCCGCTGCCATCGACTGCTACTGGTCCGCGACTGCTAAATCCGGCAATCGTATCGTTCTGACGAGTCGCACCAGCTGAAAAGCTATTTTCGTATATCGCGGCGGGATTACTGACCGTACTGCACTGATTACCACCGTTTCCAGCGGAAGTGACAATAACTATTCCAGCATTTTTTACATTATTGACGACCTGTTCCATGACCGCAAAATTACTTGGATTACAGCCTTCTATTTCAGGACAGCCCCATGAATTTGCGAATACGTGTGGTGCTTTTGTCGGGTCGGCATTTTCGCCGTTCAAATCTGTTGGCGCGATAAACCACTCGAAACATTCAATATAAGTTGCGGGTGTTCCCCAACCCTCTTCCATGTTGCGACAAGCGACCCAGCGTGCTGCGGGCGCGACGCCAATTTGATTGCCAGCCTCGTCATCACCGACCATCGTACCCATTGTATGTGTGCCGTGCGAGTGGTCGTCACAAGGAAAATCGACATCAAAACCGCAAGGATTACCCTCGTTGGTATTCGGATTTTCTTCGTGAATGGCATCGTGCCAGTTGTGGTTGTGGTCTTCTGTTGCGCCGTCATTCCAGCCGCGATATTTGGCTTGTAACGCCGGATGTGTCCAGTCGTAGCCCGTATCTTGTCCGCCTATCACGACACCTTCGCCACGGTAGCCCAAAGCCCACACATCATCGGCATTTATCATTTGCAAGCCCCATTCTGTTACATTATTTTTGGTGTTGCCTGCCTCATAATCCATCTCTACGGGGGCTTCCATTTGCACACTTGGATTAGCAATGATCGATTGTACGTCAGTTCGTTGTGCTAAGGTCTGAACGAGTGCCAAATCGCCTTTCGCCCAGAGTGCATTGATGACCCAATAGGCGCGATATTCGGCTTGTTGGGCGTCCAATTCGGCGATAATTTCCGCTTGTGATGTCTGCGCCAATTCGCGTAAGCGCATGTATACGTATTGTCCTTTTTCGTCTTTTGTTTGTAATAATTTCGCACCCGAAATATCGCTTTGCTCGTTCATATAAATAAGAAAATCGACCGTAGCACCGCTTTCTATGGTAGCCAAAATTTCAGCATCCACTTTACTGCGCCACTCTTCTTGGTTGGTCCAAGACATTATGATTAAGCTGAGGCTTGCGAGTGTCAGTAAGAGTAGTTTTTGTTGCATATTAAAATGATTGTTTTGAATTGTATAAAATATAAGTTCGAGTTTTAGTAAGGGAAGAGGAAGAAAATAATCTACCCCGAATGAAGAAGTTATTTTTTTTATATGTTTGGCTAAATTTGACGCGCATAGCCGAGCTACGTAAGTGAAAGAAATTAAATAAATTGTTCCATAATGCGCCGTAATTTTTTCTTCTAAAGAATTCAAAAAATCGGTGCATAGCCATAGCTACGGAACTATTTTTTGTGTTTTTTAGAAGGGAAAAGAACAAGCATAATGGGGCAAGTTATTTATTTTCTTTCACTTACCTTTAAATTTGTATCCGTCCTTTCAATATGTTCGCCAAATTAGATGTTAAGCGTTTTTTGATTACGAGTTAATTAAAAATAAATTTATATTTATATAAAATGTAACTACTCAGGTACTCTAAAAATTGACATTATTAACTGATAATCAATTATTTATAATGAAAATTATAATTATTTAAATTTAATTAATTAGTTTTTATATTTTATTTAATTAACTGACTTAAAGTTACTTGCTTAAATAATTAATATTTTAAAATTATAATTTATAAATAATTATTTTTTGTTAATTGTTGATATTCAAGCTTTTTGACCACCTGAGTAGTTACTATAAAATAAAATCATTTACAAAAATAAAAATAAATAAATTACTCGCGTTCGATTTATAATTTTGAATTTGGCGAACATATTGTCCTTTAGTTCACATTAAAAAAATGTTAAGATACAACAATATGTTTACATCTGCCGTTTATAATTTTGAATGAAGTGATTTTGATTTTTTGACAATTTAAAATACTAATAATCAATACTTTGTACTATTCAATATTAACTTATTCAACATTCAACATTCAACATTAATACACTACGAGATGATCAACCACTTGTTTAGGGAAGAGGAAGGAAATAATCTACCCCAAATGAAGAAGTTATTTTTTTCATATGTTTGGCTAAATTTGACGCGCATAGCCGAGCTACGTAAGGAAAATTTAGTGAAACATATGAGAAAAAGAACGATTCAGACGGGTAGATTATTTTTTTCGTCTTCCCTTAACACAAATCAAATTTTATGAAAAAGGCAATCATCTTTGGATTCGCAAGCCTCTGTTTATTGCTTGCAAATCAATCATTTGCACAGGAAACTTTTAGTGATTTTTTCAGTAAAATGGCTATCAAAGCCGCCCCACAATACGAAAAAGCTGACATTCAGTGGACAACAAGCACTAAACACGATTTCGGTACGATCACGCAAGGCGAAGCGGTGGTTTATGAGTTTCAATTTACCAATACCTCCGCCATTCCTATCAAGATTAGCAACGCCCATTCTTCGAGTGACTGTGTCGCTCCTATCTGGGAAAATAAAGCGGTTCAACCCAATGAAATAGCTACTATCCGCATCCAATTCTGCGCTAATCAAGCTGGCAAATTCAACAAAATTATTAAGGTCTACATTCAAGACACCAAAGAAGCCGAAGCACTCTATATCGAAGGAAATATTGAGTGTGATTAAAGAGCATGTTTAAATTTTTTGGTTCTTTGACAAATCCAGTGGTAAGGGAAGACGAAAAAGATAATCTACCCTAAGTATATTAGACTTTATTTAGAAAAATTTTGTATGCAGCTAACTTTGTCTTTTTCCGATACTCTTCACCTATTTTTCGACCCGTACCGTAGGGTATGCGGCTCAAAATGAGGCTCGATTATCGAAAAAATACAAAAATTCCATGCATACAAAATATTCCTAAATAAAGTCTATTAGTTAGTGAAAGAAATTAAATAAATTGTTCCACAATGCGCTGTAATTTTTTCTTTACACGAGCCAAATTTAACGCGAATAACGGGTTATTTAAAGAGAATTTGGTAAAGTATAAAGGAAAAAGAACAAGTCAAGATGTAATAGACTTTACTATTTTACATTTCACATTTCCAGCTCCTCACAAATCCGCTTCACCAAAGCCGGACCTTCGTATATCAAGCCCGTATAAATCTGCACGAGCGAAGCCCCTGCATTGAGTTTTTCCTGTGCATCTTTACCCGAAGCAATACCGCCCACCGCAATGATAGGAAATGCACCACCCGACTGTTCAGAAAGGTAACGAATGACTTCCGTAGCCCGACTTTTTAGCGGCTGACCACTCAGTCCGCCATTAGCAATTTGTTGTATCTTTTCTGAAGATTCCTGAAGTCCTTCGCGGCTGATAGTCGTATTGGTTGCTATCAATCCGGCGATGCCCGTTGATGCCATAATCTCTACAATATCATCAAGTTGTGAGTCGGTGAGGTCGGGTGCGATTTTGAGTAAAATGGGTTTGGGATTCGGCTTTGTTTGGTTCAAATCTTGCAAACGATTCAGAAGTTTTTGCAGCGGTTCTTTCTCTTGCAAATCACGCAGACCCGGCGTATTGGGCGAGCTGACATTGACTACAAAATAATCGACATATTGGTGCAATGCTTCAAAACAAATTACATAATCTTCTTCGGCTTCAGCGTTGGGTGTCGTTTTATTTTTCCCAATATTTCCGCCTATAATCAACCCTTCGGGACGCGGTTTTTTCAATCGCTCTACGGTCGCTGCTACGCCTTCATTATTGAAGCCCATTCGGTTAATTAAAGCTTCATCTTTTGGCAAACGAAACAACCGCGGACGTGGATTGCCGACTTGTGGTTTGGGTGTCACCGTACCGATTTCGATAAAGCCAAAACCCAAATGCGCCATTACACTCACATACTTACCGTCTTTGTCAAAACCAGCCGCCAAACCCACCGGATTCTTAAAAGTCAAACCAAATAAATCGCGTCGAAGTCGCTCGTTTTCATACGTATACATTTTTCTGACAAATGTTTTCCCGAGGGGAATCACCAATAATATACGAAACAAACGAATCGTAAAACCGTGTGCGGTTTCTGGTTTTAATAAAAAAAGAAGTGGCTTTAATAATTGGTACATAATTCGAGTTGAGAGCGTAGCACGGTGCTTCAAGCCCGTGTCTGCGTACTATCGAAAACACAGGCTTGAAGTGCCGTGCTACGGCTCTGGCTATTTATAATCTCCTGATTCGTAGAGGTCTATATAATGTTTTGCTTTATCGACGAGTGTGTTTGCTTTTACGTCGTCATCTACTTCGGTTTTGATATAATCGCTAATTAAATCGTTCAAACTTTCGACACGAAAATCAGAAAAGCGTCCTTTATCAGTTGTCGATTCGGTGATTCTTTTGATTTGAATTTCGAGACAGTCGGGCAACAGTTCGTACACTCGCCTATTGGAGAGCGAGACGGCTTGCATGGGCGCGAGGCTTTGAAATTCGACAAAAAGCAATGCGCCTTTAAAGTCATTTTCGCTCGCTGCTGTGAGTAATTCGGCTTCTATTTCAGCGACTTTTCTACCCTTACATTTTTTAATATCGAAACGTAGCCATGTTCGTGTCGGAATTGGGTGGGTCTTTGGTTCAACGGTTTTGCCTTTTTCCAAATCGAATGTGCAAAACACTTTTTCGGAAATTTGTGAGACACTCGTGCGCTCCGTTGAGCCACTATACCAAGCCGTTTCCAAGCCTTTCACTTTTTGAAAATTATGAATATGTCCGAGTGCTACATAGTCAAATTCGTTGAGCATTTTGAGGCGTTCTTCAGGGAACACTTGTTGTCCATATTCGTCGGTCATATAGGCATCAAAAGCGGTGTGCAACATCATGATATTCAACTTGTTTTTGACGGGTGCTATTTTTTCGAGTTCAGTTTCGAGTACCTTTGGGTCATTGATATGCGGCAAGCCGTGTACGACCAGTTCGCCAAACTCATACGTCTCATATTCCTGTCCGAAAATAGCGTATACATTCGGTATCGTATTAAAGGCTTTCAGTATCGGCGCGGTGTAAATACTGCGTGGCGTCTCGTGATTTCCAGCGATGATAATGATAGGAATATTCGCATCTGACAAGCGTTTGAGTTGCTGCAAAGCTACTGTTATCGGGCGATTGGGCGGCGAAGGGCGGTGGAAAAAGTCGCCCGCATGTACGACTATATCTGGTTTGATTTCCAGTATTTTATCAATAACATAAATGAAAGATTCGTAAAAATCTTGTTCACGGATATTGATACCATTCGAACCTGTTTTATCGAGTTCGTTGTAGCCAAGATGGGTGTCGGAGAAATGTAGAATTTTCAACGGTATTGTTTTTTACCACTAAGGACACGAAAGGCACAAAATCATTCAGACGCAGTAGAAAATGAAGGACTTAGGTATCAAAAGATAATATTAGATTTACTCTTATAAGTAGTGAGACAAAAATATCCTTACTTTTTGACGGTTTCTTTTTCCGCTATTTTTCCCTACAAAAATCCTTATCCCGAATCAAGTACGGGACAGGCTGTAGCGTAGGCTATGTGCGGTTTTTGTAAGAAAAAATATCGAAAAAATAACCACGTCAACATTGTAAGTGAAAGAAATTAAATAAATTGTTCCATAATGCGCCGTGATTTTTTCTTCTAAAGAATTCAAAAAATCTTTGCATAGCCATAGCTACGGAACTATTTTTTGTGTTTTTTAGAAGGGAAAAGAACAAGCATAATGGGGCAAGTTATTTATTTTCTTTCACTAAGCCTATTTTTGTCCCACTACTTAGACCTTCTGCGTTGTATTTACTTTAGTGCTTTTAGTGAACTTTGTCGTTATTTTTTCAAAAAACCAAATATGCGAAAAAAAAGTGGCTTGGTGTGCCTGTGTTTTGATTTTCTACGAAATAAAATTCATAAAAACCTGTCGAATACAGTCCGACAGATTCAAACCAAACATAAATCATCGACTCTCTACTGACATTTTTTAGGATATTTCGTAATTTGCCATCTTGAAAGTCAATAGTTGATAAAATGGGCATTCGATTTTAAAACTATGGACGACCGAACATCAACGAAGTATACTTAGTGAAGAGGAAGAAAATAATCTACCCCAAATGAAGCGGTTATTTTTTTTATATGTTTGGCTAAATTTGACGCGCATAGCTGGGCTACGTAAGGAAAATTTAGTGAAACATATAAGAAAAAGAACAATTCAGACGGGTAGATTATTTTTTTCGTCTTCCCTTAGTGAAAGAAATTAAATAAGATGTCCCATAATGCGAAGTATTTTTTTTGTCTAAGGATTTTTTGAAAGCCGCACATAGCCTTAGCACAGCCTGTCCCGAACCCCGATTCGGGATAAGGATTTCAAAGGATTCTTAGACGGAAAAAAGACGAGTATAATGGCACATGTTATTTAATTTCTTTCACTAAGTAACGAGTAAATAAGGATATTTTCAAATTATTTTAAAATAAAAAACATTTATAAATAATTTTAATTAATTAAAAAATGGCTATATTTCAGTGCGACCTTACTAACTAATAAAAAATGGCATCACTTTTACCAAAGACAACACCACTCACCCGACATCAGGCAGCTCATTTATTGAGGCGCACGACCTTTGGTGCGTCGCGCGAACAGATAGATGCGTTTACTGGCTTATCTGTAAATGAGGCATTGAGCGAACTGCTACAAGGTTCGTCTGCGCAGTCTGTGCCGCCAATCCGTCCGGGCGAAAGTGTGTCGTGGGTGGTTGATTTTGATAATCCGCACAGTTCGTCGCAACAGCCAATTTTGCGGTTTTATTTGCGGCGATGGTGGGCATCAGAGATGGTGGCTTGCGATACGATTTTGGAAAAAATGACGCTTTTTTGGCACAGTCATTTTACCGTAAAAGACGATAAAGTGAGTTTTGCGACCCTATTATATCATCAAAATGAATTGTTTCGCAAATACGCGCTCGGAAATTTTCGACAATTAACCAAGAAAATGTGTACAGATACTGCCATGTCGTATTTTTTGGATAATTATGCGAATACCGCCGAAGAACCTAACGAAAACCTCGGTCGCGAATTGCTCGAACTCTACACTATCGGTAAGGGCGCACAAGTCGGTTCGGGCGATTATACGACCTATACCGATACCGATATTATCCAAGCTTCAAAAGTGCTAACCGGACACATCATTGGCGAAATCACCAACAATAATCTCGACCCCGAAACCAATTTGCTCGCTACTCGCGTAGTGCCTGAATTGCACGATACTTCCGACAAATTATTTAGCAATAGATTTCAAAATACTATCATTGAGGGGCGCACGACGAAGCCCGGTATTCTTGAGGAATTGGATGAAATGCTGGATATGATATTTGCTCGGGAAGCGATGGCAAGAAATATAGTACGCAAACTATATCGTTATTTTTGTTATTATAAAATTACGGACGAAATAGAACAGGATATTATCGCACCGCTCGCACAAATCTTTATAAATCAAGGCTTTGAAGTCTTGCCTGTGCTGGAAGAATTATTAGGGAGTGTACATTTTTATGACGAAGATGATACCATCGAATCGAATAATATTATTGGAGCAATTGTCAAATCACCTCTGGATATATCCATCGGAATAGCGCGATTTTTCGACTTCGACATACCTAATATGATGAGTCAAACGGCGAATTTTTACGAAGTCATGGAGTTTGTAGAAGGCTTTGCTTCTGCGAGTGGAATGCAGTTATTCAATCCGCCGGGTACTGCTGGCTGGCCCGCCTTTCATCAAGGTCCTGCTTTTCAGCGCAATTGGTTGAGTTCGGCTACAATGGTCAATCGGTATCACTTCGCAAAGGTCGTTTATCTTGATGGTATCGAGCTGCCAAATGGCACAATAAAGCGTGTAGATGTCGTTGCGTGGGTCGATGACACAGCGCATGTATCTGATGCTTTTGACCCCAATATAATTGTAGCGGAAATGACGGATTATATGTTTCCGACAGGTGCAGACGAGGAACGTCGAAACGCACTCAAACAATATCTGGTCGAAAATCCGGAAGACAGTTATTGGACAGAAGCATGGGCAGAGTATAAAGGTGGCGGCACAGACCAAGTAGTACGCATTCGCCTAAAGGCTCTATTTGCCGCACTTCTACAATCGCCCGAATATCAGCTTGGATAATGATTAACGGTTAATGATTAATATTTTAATTTTCGCTACGCGAAAAAATAAGTAATTACGCTTGAATATTACGAATATAAAATTAATCATTAATCATTAATCGTTAATCATTATACATTACTTAACGAAATTATAAAAATAAACGTCTGGATAATCTTCATAAAAACCTTCGAGGATTACTTTGCCGTTTATACCGTCCAAAACTTTCATAAACGCTGTGAGATCTTTTACCCGCGCATCATTTACTTTGGTGACGATAAAATCCGGCTGCATGTTCGTGGAATCAATCGTACTACCGCGAATAATACTGGTCACACGCACGCCGTCCATACCGAGTTTGCGAATTTCATCTTTATTCAAATCACGCAAATCAAAACCCAGGCTGCTCGAAAGCAAGAGGTCATTTTTCGACATTAGTGTAGGGTTGTTATTTCTATTTTTGAGAATAATACCTGCGGAACCTCGTTTGCCATTGCGGATATAATCGACATCTACTCTATCGCCGGGTCGAAACTGCGCGACTTGCTCTTGCAATTCGGGTGTCCTTTTTACCACATTGCCATTCACGGAGGTGATGACATCGCCCAAACGCAAGCCTGCATCTTCGGCAGCACTACCCGGATTTACACGAGAAAGATAAACACCATCTAATGTTTTGAGTTTGAGCGAACCAGCGATTTCTTCCGAAACATCTTGAATATTTACGCCTAAAAAGCCGCGTTGTACTGTACCATATTCACGGAGGTCATCCACTACTTTTTTTACCAAATTGGAAGGCACTGCAAAAGAATAACCTTCATAACGCCCTGAACGTGTGATAATTGCAGTATTTATACCAATGAGGTCACCTTTTGTATCTACGAGTGCGCCGCCGCTATTTCCGGGATTGACTGCGGCATCTGTTTGTATAAATGATTCGATGGAATATTGGTCGTCGAGAATATTAATATTACGTCCTTTCGCGCTAATAATTCCTGCCGTCACGGTAGATGTAAGGTTGAACGGATTGCCGACCGCGAGTACCCATTCGCCGATTTTTGCACCATCTGAATCCGCAAAATCAAGGTATGGCATATTCATTTCTTCCACCTTAATCAAGGCAAGGTCGGTAGAAGGGTCTGTGCCAATGATCTTGGCTTGGAGACTACGTTGCCCATCAAGCGATACCTCCAATACATTACCTTCTTCTATCACATGATTGTTGGTCACAATATAACCATCAGGCGAGATAATAACACCTGAACCCGAAGAAATCTCATTGGACGAACGTCCCCAAAAATCATCAAAAAGCTGTCCGGTAGCACCGGTTTGCAAGGCGCGGATATGTACCACTGAGGGTGTTGCCTTCAATGCCCCCGTAATAAAATCGGTGGGCGCGGTGCTGATTTTATTCGCCTTTTTGGGTGCTGCGGTATTGATGGGTGCGACAAGATTGGCATACTGCGGCATAGCCGAAGGCACTTGCTCACGAACAATGATACTTGTCGGCTCGTCGTCATCCATACGTTCATGGATAAACACCGTAGCCAAGGAACTCAAAACAGCAACAAAAACTATCAGCAACAGATTTTTCATATTATAAATGGTTTGTAGTTGGGACATGAATTACACATTCTTTACAAAAACAATTCCAAAGCAAAACTTAGTATCAGGAACAAAATAAATATATATTCTCAACTTGTTCTTTTTCCTTTATACTTCAACAAATTCTCCTTAAATAACTCGTTATTCGCGTCAAATTTGGCTCGTCTAAAGAAAAAATAACGACGCGAAGAATGTACATTTATTTAATTCCTGATACTAAGTATCAGGAACAAAATAAATGTATATTCTCGACTTGTTCTTTTTCCTTTATACTTCAACAAATTCTCCTTAAATAACCCGTTATTCGCGTCAAATTTGGCTCGCCTAAAGAAAAAATAACAGCGTGAAGATGTAGCGTTTATTATCTTTTGAGTGTGTAAAACATTAGGGGAAATTATATATAAAAGGTGCAGCGCACCGTTCCCGTTTGTAGCAAGAAAGCTCCTCCCAAACTCATAAGGTGCGTTAGCACCGACTCCGTTTATACGCACTAACGGGATCGGTACACACCTCTAATGCTACGAACTTATGATACATTCAAACAAATTAAAGTTCCCCTAATATTTTACACACTCTTATCTTTTCATCCCTAATATACTCACCACTGGATTTGTCAAAGAACCAAATTTTTTACTTTGTTTTCGCAATTTATAAGAAGTTTCTCTAAAATAACAATAAAAACGCGAAATGTCCTATTTTGTTATCAAAAACTGAATGCTTTAACGTTTCTGTAAGTTTAAATTCAAATTTAAGACAAAATTAGGGTGACATATTAGATATATTAGACATATTATACATATTAGACATATTAAGGGATAAAAAACAATGCAATGGAACAAGCCAAATCAATTATTAAGATTCTTAATGGCTTTTTCATAAAAAATAAAAAACTTAAAAACAACCGTCATTCCGCATCAAGTGCGGAATGACGATAGCTTTCGGTATTTTGAGTTTGTTTTTATTTTTATGAAAAAGCCATTTAAGATTCTTTTAAACTTAAACTTGAATAAACTTAATTCCTTATCTTTACGTTTTTTAATCAATCACAGAACTGACAAATCCCAAATAAGGGACGCGGCAAAAATAATTTTACCATTTGGTTGCTTCTTTTCCCTTCTAAAAAACACAAAAAATAGTTCCATAGCTATGGCTATGCAACGATTTTTTGAATTCTTTAGAAGAAAAAATTACGGCGCATTATGGAACAATTTATTTAATTTCTTTCACTAAACTTATTTATACCACGTTCCTAAACGAATTACGAATCACAATTTTATGAAGTATAAAAAATATTACCTCGTCATTTTGGCGGTCATTTTAATAGACCAAATCTCAAAACTTTTGGTCTATCAATATATGGATATGGGCTATCGGGGCGAGATTAATATTTTGGGCTTTGATTGGGCGCGACTGCATTACACACTCAATCCTGGCATGGCGTTTGGTTTGCGTATTATTCCAAAATTAGCCTTGACACTCTTTCGCATGGCGGCTATTGCCGTGTTGACGTATTTTTTTATTTTACAAATAAAAAACAAGGCGCATACAGGTTTCATTTTTTGCCTTGCGATGATACTCGGCGGCGCAATTGGTAATGCAATTGATAGTGTGTTTTACGGTGTATTTTTGGAAGGAAATATGCTCGAAGGTTCGCCTACAGGATGGCTGCACGGACAAGTGGTAGATATGCTCTACTTTCCGATGTTTGAAGGGTATTTTCCGGAGTTTTTGCCGTGGATTGGAGGCAATCGCTTTCTGTTTTTTAGTGCCATTTTCAATGTCGCAGATTCCGCGATTTTTATTGGCGCAGTGTCGCTACTCGTCTTTAGTCGCCGCTTTTTTCCGGAGTCAGAGGAGACGATAGACGGTGAACAGCAGGCGGACGCTTTTCCGAATCAAGTTCGGGACAGGCTGCTTGACGGTGAACAGCAGACGGCAGACGATGAATGGCAAACGACAGCCGTAGAGAAAACGTTTGACCAAGAACAAAATACGCAGAACGAAGAACTCAGCGAAAAAAAATAATCAGCAAAAAAAATACGGTCTGTGTTGGACATGAACAGTTATATGCCGTCCGTCGTCTACCCTCTACCGTCCACCGTTATGATAATAAAGTATTTAGATTTCTTAGGGAGTTTTCCGACCTATCGTCAATGCCCTAGCGATACACGCCCGGAGTATGCCTTTATCGGACGCTCAAATGTTGGCAAATCATCGCTCGTCAATATGCTGTGCGGTTATAAGAAAGCCGCCAAGGTATCCGGCACACCCGGCAAAACGCAGTTTATCAATATGTTTTTGATAAATAATGAATGGCTTCTCGCCGACCTTCCCGGCTACGGCTATGCCCGTGTATCAAAGACCAAACGTCGCCAGTTTGAGCAGATGATACGTGATTATATGAATTTCCGTGACACGCTCGCTTGTGTGTTTGTACTGATTGATATACGCCACAAACCGCAAGAGATTGATGTGGAATTTGTGAATCAACTCGGTAAAATGCGTATCCCTTTTGTATTGGTATTCACGAAGGCAGATAAAAATAAAAAGACCCCCGAACTTAATGTGGAGAATGTAGAGGCTTTCAAAGCCGCCCTACTCGAAACATGGGAAGAAGTACCACCGTGTTTCATCACTTCCGCAGAGTCAGGCTTGGGACGGGAAGAGTTGCACAAGTTTATCAATGATATTAATAAGGACTGGGCAGGGCAGGAGTGAGTTAGCGGTTAATGGTTAGGGAAGACGAAAAAAATAAATGTATATTCTCGACTTGTTCTTTGACAAATCCCGTGATTGTTCGTTTTTCTGCCTCGCGATTGTTCGTCCCTTGCGTAAGGGATAGTAGGTGTTGTTTGAACGTTAGTGAAAGAAATTAAATAACATGTGCCATTATACTCGTCTTTTTTCCGTCTAAGAATCCTTTGAAATCCTTATCCCGAATCGGGGTTCGGGACAGGCTGTGCTAAGGCTATGTGCGGCTTTCAAAAAATCCTTAGACAAAAAAAATACTTCGCATTATGGGACATCTTATTTAATTTCTTTCACTAACGCAGCGATAGCGGAGTGGAGAGAGTGCCGGATAGCCCGACCCCCGACTGATAAGGAGGGGGATACGCCCAAATTTTCATTCACTTCACTGGATTTGTCAAAGAACCATAAAAAATGACGACGCGAAGAATGTACATTTATTTAATTCCTGATACTCTGCGAAAAGAAAAATTCTGAAATCTTATCTTTTCGACAAGAACCAGCCGCCAAATTATGCGTCACAAATCGGTGGTAACACATTTCAATGACGAGATGCGTTAGCATCGACACCGTTTGTAGAAAAAGTAAACCCAAAGCTAATCAAAGTGCGTAGCATCGACACCGTTTGTACGCGCTAACCCCGATAACTAACGGTGTCGGTACTACCGTACCTTTTATAATACCACCGATTTGTGACACACTCGAAAAATTTAAACTCACAATATGAACCCGTCTTTGTCCGAAAATTAATCATTAAGTAAAAGAAAATAAATAACTTGCCCCATTATACTTGTTCTTTTTCCCTCTAAAAAACACAAAAAATAGTTCCGTAGCAATGCTATGCAACGATTTTTTGAATTCTTTAGAAGGTTCTACTGAAATAAGCGTATTTTTTTATTATTTTAAAATAAATTAAATTTATAAATTATTATTATTTAATAAAAAACAAATTATAAAATTATTTTAATTAATTAAAAAACGTCCATATTTCAGTGCGACCTTAGAAGAAAAAACTACGGCGCATTATGGAACAATTTATTTAATTTCTTTTACTAATCATTAACCGTTAACTATTACCCTCCGATGCCACCAAAACCACTGAATCAACCCTCGCGCCGCCAAAAAAATCACCAAAGCCAACCAAAGTCCGTTGTTGCCCATAAAGCGTAGGGCAAAATAACTCACCAAAAAAATAAACATTGCTAGTAGCATACTGTCGCGCATTTCTCGCGAGGCGGTCATCCCGATATAGATACCATCCCACATATATGAAGGCGTGGATATCAGGGGAATAATCGCCATCCAAGCCATGAAAGGCAAGGCAGCCGTGACGATATTTTCTTGGTCGGTGAAGAGCCAAAGCAAGTGCTTTCCTCCGAAAAAATAGGCTACACTAAAGATTAACGCAAAGATCATTCCCCAAGCAAAAGAGTAGCGAACTGCCTTTTTTAGATTGGTCATATCCTTTGCACCTGCGTACTTGCCAACGAGACTTTCCGACGCATAAGCAAAGCCATCTACACCATAAGCCATCCAATTGATGAGCTGCATCAAAATCATGTTGACGGCGAGTAAAACATCGCCTTGTTTGGCAGATTGATTGGTGAAAAAAGCGAGGACGAAAATCAGACAAAACGTACGGATAAAAATATTGGCATTGAGTGACAAAAACCGCTTAATAGCCTCTATTTCAAGGATTTTTTTACGATTAAAATACTTAATATAATCACGATATTTATAATAAAAAAGACCGAGAGCAGCAAAAAGTCCTGCGTACTGCGCGATGACCGTGCCGAGTGCTACGCCGTCCGCTTTCATCCCCAAATGATTGACTAAATAAAGATTGGCAACGACGTTAACGATATTGATTAAAATGGTAAGCAACATGGGATAAATCGCGTTTTGCATTCCAAAAAACCAACCCATCATCGCATACAAACCAATTGTCGCCGGAGCTGCCCAGATACGAATACCGTAGTATTCTCGTGCCAATGCTTCCACTTCCGGGCTACCTTTCAATAAGCCAAAACTCGCCCAAGCTATCGGCATTTGCAATGCCCAAATCAAGGCCGTACCGGCAGCCACCACGAGAAAAGCACGACCCAAAATATTGCTAAGTTCTTGATGGTCAGTATTTCCGTAGGCTTGTGCGGCGAGTCCTGTCGTACCCATACGCAGGAAGCCAAAAGACCAATAAATGAAATTGAAAATAATCGCACCTAAACCCACCGCACCGATATATGCCGCAGATTCTTGGCGCCCCATCAAGGCAGTATCAACCGTACTGAGCAGCGGCACAGAGAGATTGCTGATGATATTTGGAATAGCGAGACGGAGGATTTGTTTGTTCATAGTATCGCGCTACATCAGACCAAAAACTGATACAAATCAGGTTTTTCGTTTAAGTATTCGCCATAAAAGTTATTTGCTTTCATGCGCTCAACAAGTGGGTTGAGGTCGCTTTTATGCTTCAGTTCTATACCCACTAAAGCAGGTCCTTTTTCGCGGTTATGTTTCTTTTGGTATTGGAAATGTGTGATGTCATCATCCGGTCCGAGAATGTCGCTCACAAAATCTTTTAAAGCCCCCGGACGCTGCGGAAAACGCACAATAAAATAGTGTTTTAAGCCGCCATAAAGTAAGGCACGTTCGCGGATTTCGGCGGTACGGGTGATGTCGTTATTGCTACCACTAATGAGAACGACCACGTTTTTACCTTTGATTTGGTCGCGATATTGGTCTATCGCGGCGAGGGCGAGTGCGCCCGCTGGTTCTGCGACTATCGCATCTTTATTATACAAATCCAAGATTACCTGACACACCCGACCTTCGGGAACGGTGAGCATATCGTCGAGATTTTGACGGCAGATTTCAAAGTTCAAATCCCCTACTCTACCGACTGCCGCACCGTCGATAAATTTGTCGTATTTTTCTAATTTCGTATTAACGCCATTTTTAATAGAAAGTGACATCGAAGGTGCTCCCATCGGCTCTACACCGATGATTTTGGTGCTTGGCGAAAGCGATTTAAAAACAGAACTCACCCCTGCCGACAAGCCCCCACCACCAACAGGTAGAAAAATATAATCAATTGCTACCGGCGTTTGTCCAAGAATCTCTAAGCCTACAGTTGCTTGACCTTCAATGACTTTTGCATCATTGAAAGGATGAATAAATGTACTCTCTTCGGCTTCGCAAAACTCCAATCCGGCAACATAAGCCTCGTCATAAGTATCTCCGACCAACTCTACTTTCACATACTCACCGCCAAACATATTGACCTGTCCAATCTTCTGATTGGGCGTAGAAGTCGGCATAAAAATCGTACCATGCACCTTCATTTTCCTGCACGAATACGCCACGCCTTGTGCATGATTGCCCGCACTCGCGCATACAATACCATTTGCCAATTCCGCCTCTGTGAGTGATGACATTTTATTGTACGCACCCCTGATTTTGTACGAACGCACGACCTGCAAATCCTCTCGCTTGAGCATGATGTGCGACTCGTATTCCGTAGATAAATTGAGGTTTTCCATCAAAGGCGTCACCGCCGCAATACCGCGCAATCGTTGCTTGGCATCGTTGATGTCTGATAATTTTGGATAATATGATATTGCTGTCTCCATTTTCGTATCGTAACGCGAGCTTCCAGCTCGCAATGTGTTTTACGCCGAGCTAGAAGCTCGCGTTACGTCTAATTATTCTCCGGGCGCAACTTACGCACCTGCGCTCCCGTCTGCCACATCTCCGAGTCACGGA
>Ga0209595_100221_pt1 | contig 19461 bp, 12 predicted proteins | sample Porto_4metaG_FD_187427 | JGI IMG/M metagenome (GOLD analysis project Ga0209595, IMG submission 187427) | Marine algal microbial communities from Porto, Portugal - Porto_4 metaG (SPAdes) (version 2) | ecosystem: Host-associated > Algae > Red algae > Unclassified | place: Portugal: Porto...
TGTGCCTGTTGATATCCACCCAGAAGAGGGTGTGTCAGCGGCTCAGGTTATTATGACTGTATTGCATGCAGGCGGTAAGTTCGATGACAATAGCTATAAAGTGTCAGGTGGTCTGCACGGTGTGGGTGTATCAGTCGTTAACGCTCTGTCTCAAAAGCTTGAGATGAATATCTGGCGTGAAGGCTATCATTATCATCAGACTTATACTGATGGCGTACCTGATAGCGATATTCAACAGATGGAAGCAACCGATCAGACGGGCACACAAATCCGCTTTTACCCTAGCAGTGATGTGTTCACCGGTACGATCTTTGAGTACGATATCTTGGCAAAACGCTTACGTGAGCTGTCATTTTTGAACTCTGGTGTGCGTATTGTTTTGACTGATGAGCGTATTGATAAGCGTCATGAGTTTGAGCATAAAGGTGGCTTGCTAGAGTTTGTTAGCTATATCAATGCTGGTAAAGACGGTATCAACGAAGTATTCCATTTTACCAGCCAGCAAGATGATGGTATCAGCGTAGAAGTCGCGTTACAGTGGACAGATACGTATAACGAAAAAGTACTGTGTTTCACTAACAACATCCCGCAAAAAGATGGTGGTACTCACTTATCAGGTTTCCGTTCAGCATTGACGCGTTGCCTAAACAGTTATATGGATCGTGAAAACTTATTCAAAAAAGAAAAAGTCGCTGCAACGGGTGATGACGCTCGTGAAGGTTTAACTGCAATTGTCTCTGTAAAAGTACCAGATCCAAAATTCTCAAGTCAGACCAAAGATAAGCTAGTATCAAGCGAAGTAAAATCTGCTGTTGAATCAGCGATGCATGATAAGTTCAACGATTATCTGTTAGAGAATCCAGGTGCTGGTAAAGCCATTGCTAATAAAATTATCGATGCAGCACGCGCACGTGATGCGGCTCGTAAAGCACGTGAAATGACACGTCGCAAGACCACTTTGGATATTGCAGGTTTACCTGGTAAATTGGCTGACTGCCAAGAAAAAGATCCAGTATTATCTGAACTATACATTGTGGAGGGTGACTCTGCAGGTGGGTCAGCTAAACAGGGTCGTAGCCGTAAAACGCAAGCAATCTTGCCATTAAAAGGTAAGATTCTAAACGTCGAGCGTGCGCGCTTTGACAAGATGCTATCGTCTGCCGAAGTGGGTAACCTGATTACTGCATTAGGTTGTGGTATCGGTCCTGATGAGTATAATCCTGACAAAGTACGCTATCACAAAATCATCATCATGACCGATGCCGACGTTGATGGATCGCATATTCGTACCTTGTTATTGACGTTCTTCTTCCGTCAAACACCTGAATTGATCGAGCGCGGCTATGTATATATTGCTCAGCCACCGCTATACAAAGTAAAAAAAGGTCGTCAAGAGTTATATCTCAAAGATGACGAAGCGCTTAAAGCCTATCTATTGTCTTCAACAATTGACAATACCAAGCTGCATATCAGTGCTGATGCGCCTGCGATTACTGGTCAAGCGCTTGAGACACTGCTCAATGACTATAACCAAACGCAGTTGATCAAAGCACGTTTACAGATTCGCTTCCCAGCGGTAATTTTGGACGCATTGACGCATACGCCAAAACTTAGCACTGACATGACTTATGATGAGTCTGCCATGCAGGATTGGAAAGCAGCGATGCAGACTAAGCTGGATCACTTCGGTAGCGATCTAAGCCCTGAGATTGAATTGGTTAATATCCATGCGCCGCAGCCAAAAAATATGGATGCAGCCGCAGCAGATTTATTGGGTATGACGCCAGTAGTAGGTACTGAAGAAGGCGAAGCGTCCGATAGTGAGGCTTTATCTACTAAGGCTCAATGGCTACCACGCGTCACGGTATATATTCATCAACTGGCACACCATTATCTGTTAGATGCTAGCTTCATCAACTCGGGTGAGTATGGCAAGTTGTTACGTCTATCAAACGAGTGGAATACGTTGCTTGAGAGCGACGCCTTTATCCGCCGTGAAGCAAGTGCAGGAACAACGAAAGATATTCCAGTACGTGACTTCGATTACCTATGGCAACAAATGATGCTTGATGCGCGTCGTGGTCTAGCTATCCAGCGTTATAAAGGTCTAGGCGAGATGAACGCCGATCAGCTATGGGATACGACGATGGACCCTGAAAATCGTCGTATGCTACGCGTCACCATCGAAGATGCTATTGCCGCTGACCATATGTTTACTTGCTTGATGGGTGATCACGTTGAACCGCGTCGTATCTTCATTGAAGAGAATGCACTAACAGTATCGAATTTAGATATCTAAATTTGAAACTGGTTACTGACAATTTATAAAAATACCGCTTTGATATTCAAGGCGGTATTTTTGTTTCACGTGAAACTCATTTGTTAGCGTTGCTATTACCTAATAATTATAATCTGTGGAAATCAAATGGTTGAAGTAATTTTACTCGCTATTGCTTTAGCAATGGATGCGTTTGCAGTGTCAATAGGGTTGGGTGCTAAGGCTCAAAAATATAGTCATCAATATGTACTGCGCTTGGCTATCTATGCTGCGCTTTACTTTGGTATCGCTCAGGGTGTCATGCCTCTTATCGGATACTTATTAGGTGCGGCAATGTTGGGTTGGTTGGCCGCTGCTGCACCTTGGATTGGCGGTACTATATTGATTGCTCTAGGTGGCAAAATGCTTTACGAAGTGTTTACTGCTGATGAGTCAGATGATGACAGTGATGATCTAGACGTCAATGATGATATTAACACTGATAGTGATACAGTAACAGCCACGAGTAAGCATGGACATATCAATCATCGCACTATGTTTACGTTAGCAGTTGCAACCAGTATTGATGCAATGGCAGCAGGATTTACGCTGAATTTATTGGCACTGAACGCGTGGTTAGCTTGCCTTATTATCGCTGTAGTAACCGCTATATTTGGCTGGCTCGGGGTTTATTTGGGACGTCGCTCAGGTACATGGCTAGAGGATAAGGCTGAAGCATTGGGCGGTATCGTGCTTATAGCGATTGGTCTAAAAGTGATGTTCTTCAGTTAATTTATTTAGTTTTTTACTGAGTATTTATGCAAAAGCACCGCTTTGAATATCAAAGCGGTGCTTTTTTGTTTCACGTGAAACTCAAATTAGTAATTCTGCTTAGTAGTTACTCTTCGTCAGTATCAAAGCGCCAAGCTAGTACGCGAGTGCTTTTCTGACCTTGGCTCATTTCGATAATACGCATTTGAGCGACGTTTAGCTGCTTTAATAATAATTGCAATGGCTTAACGTTTTCAGATTTCGACACTAAGGTAGTGAACCAGCCGACGTGTTCTGCAAAGCTCTGACTTTCTTTTGCCATTTTGGTCAAGAAGGCAATCTCGCCACCTTCACTCCATAGCTCTTTGTGCTGACCACCAAAGTTTAGGTTTTGCGCAGCGTTGCCTGATTTGGTTGAGCTACGGCTGATTTGCTCGCTTTCATTTTTACCACGATGGCGCTGCAAATTATGCTGCTTGCGACTATTGGCTTCCATCGCTTCCTCTAATGAAGCATGAAACGGAGGGTTACAAACTACGACATCAAAATAATCTTGACGACCAATGATGTTTTTAAAGATAAATTTAGGTTCAGGCTGTAGCTTTACCTTGACCGCACTCTTTAGTTTTGGATTGGCTTCACAAATTAGCGCTGCGGTATTGACCGAGATAGGGTCAATATCACTTGCTGTAAAGCGCCAGCCATAGCTCTGACTACCAACGATAGGATAGATAGCACTGGCACCAGTACCGATATCAAGGGCGTGAATTTCCTTACCCGTTGGCGGTGTGTTATCGGCATTTACGTGAGTAGTTTGCGCCAACAAGTCCGCGATATAGTGAATATAATCGGCACGTCCAGGAATAGGCGGGCATAGATAGCCTTCAGGAATGTCCCAAAATTTAACACCGTAATAGTTCGCCAATAGTGCTTTATTTAGCACGCGAACAGCCTGATGATCCGAGAAGTTAATCGTCGACTCACCTTTAGGATTGGTAATGGTGTGGTCAGCAAGCTCGGGTAAGGCGCGAGTCAATACTGCAAAGTCGTAACGACCTTGGTGCGGGTTGCGTGGGTGCAGCTGACCGAGTTTTTTCGCGGTCGCAGGAGATCTGTTTCTATGTTTACTATTTGCAGGGTTACGGGTCATGGGCTTACTTGTCATAATGTCAGGCTACGATATATGGATATAAGTAACCAGTGTAGCAGATTTCGCAGGTTGCTAATTGTTTATCCGCGCTTTATCGGTCGCTTATCGGTGATGCAATATTAAGTTAAGCCCTAATACGATCATCGCAGTACCCAATACACGGTCGATCCAATGCTCAAATCTTTGGAAGCGTCGATGTACCGCAGGGATAGAGAGTAGCATTACGACCGTACTAAACCACGCCATCTGTAACACCATCATCCATACACCATAAATAGCCAATTGCCAAAGCGGTATGTCAGGCGACAATACAAGAGTAAAAATAGCTACAAAATAGACAGGCGCTTTTGGATTAAAGACATTACAAAGAAAACCGCGACGCAACGTAGCAAAGGTAGATTCACCATTGCTAGGTAGCTTTTGGGTAGAGATATCTTTAGTTGGGAGTATGGTTTGGCTAGTAAGTGAATCTTGTGAAACGTGAGCGCTTGAACCTACTTGAGGGTCTGCTTTTTCTAAAGCATGTGTTTTTTCTAAAAGATGAGCGGTCTCTAACTCTGCTGGTTTTTTAGGCTTAGCTTGGATGCCTTGCCAACCGAGATAAATCAGATAGCCACCGCCCAGCCATTTAATCGTAGTCAATAGTGGCTGCGAATGTGCGATGACCGTTGCCAGTCCTAGCACCGAATAGATTATGTGTACGGCAAGACCCAAGGTAATACCGAGACTACAGATTAAACCTGTGCGTCGACCTTTTGCTAATGTCTGCTGTGATACCAAGACAAAATCAGGCCCTGGGGAGGCTGCAGCAAGTAGATGGACGCTAGTTATAAGCAAAAAACCGTGCCAAAATTCCATAAAATACTCTGAACTATATTTAGACCTGCAACATAGTTGCACTTATCGTAAATGAGGTCAACTTTTATCGATTTTTGCACTATGCGAGTCATCTCTATTGCTTGTGTTATAGAACGAGGGTGTCTATATTAAAGGTGACTTATCGCTCAATCTCTACCGATAAATTATCGAGATTTGACTATATAACTATTTATCAAACGCCAATGATTACTTTAACAAGGATGGAACCATGACTACGGATAGTAACGCTACAGAAAACCGCATCACTTATAACACACAAGGCCATGTTTGCCTTGTCGGGCTAAATCGTGCCAATAAACGCAACGCCTTTGACAGTCATATGATTGCCCAACTGTCTGACGCCATGACTCGCTACGAGGCGGACGACAACTTGCGCTGTGCATTGATATTTGCGCATGGTGATCACTTTACCGCTGGGCTAGATTTGGTAGAGCTACAAGACAAGCTAAACGATGGCGTGTTTGAGTTTAATGACGATCAAATTGACCCATGGGGTATCAGTGGAAAACTGCGTACCAAACCTGTGGTCGTAGCGGTCAAAGGTACTTGCTTCACTGTGGCTATCGAGCTGATGCTCAACAGTGATGTGGTCATCGCCAGTGACAACTGCAACTTTGCACAAATGGAAGTCCAGCGCGGCATCATGCCATTTGGCGGTGCGACGGTTCGTTTTGTAGCTGCTGCTGGCTGGCAAAAAGCCATGCCGTATCTACTCACTGGTAAGGCATTTGATGCGCAAACGGCTGATAGACTGAATTTGATCAGTGAAGTGGTGGCAAATGGGACTGAGTACGATCGAGCATTGACGTTGGCACAAGAGATCTGCAAAGCCGCGCCTTTGGGTGTGAGAGGGGCGTTGTCCTCAGCGCAAGATGCCAGCCGTAATGGGGCAGCGACTGCATTGGCCAATATTCATAGTTATCTCCCGCCGCTCTTTCATTCAGAAGATGCGAAAGAAGGTGTGATGGCGATGGTTGAGAGACGTGAGGCTGAGTTTAAGGGGTGTTAGAGTAATATTTCTATATGAGAGAAATATTGTAGAAGCTATATTTCTCTTTTAATCAATTTATGCAATATTAAAAGCTGTCCGAATTTTTTCGTATATACCTTTTAAATCAGCTCTAACATTATTAAAGTCGCTAATATAAATTCTTTTTTCTATCGTATTGGCATCATCTTTGTAATAAACTAAATAATATGTATGAGGGCTTTGAGTACATTTTTTTTCGTCATTATGCATAAGTCCATTACGTATACGACGAATATCATGGAGCCTATTTATATCATCATTAGTCAGATTATAAAGGGAGATATTTCTCCTTAGATGGTTTATAGCTTTACTGAATTTGAAGTCAGTTCCAAACTCTTCATTTATATAATAGTGAATTTGAGAAGTGAGTTGGGCATAAAGACCTCTCATGGTATTCATTTCTTCTCGACTTGATACTATAAGATCTACAATTTTTTCAATATTACCATGCCAGTTATCATTTATATCAGATGAACGACTTATGAAAGTAAAGCGAGAGAATAATCCAGGGTCTTTTGTCGAGTTTAGATGATTAATCAGGGTATCTATAATCTCATCCTGAGTAGATCCTGTATATAATATAAAATCGCATGGAAATTTTGAATGAAGATCTAGGTATAGCTGAATACCGTCATTAGTATGATTCCATTGTGTTACATTCCCATTGTTTCCAAGATTATTATCACTTAGATATAAATCATATCGATTTTTATCTAGATTAGCTTCGTCTTGATAGAACTTATCAAGACTTTCAAAAAGCTTAGGTTTCGGATTTAATCCTTTACTTCTTATTTTATTATCAACAACTCTTTGGATTTTCTCAACACGTCTTCTTGTTCTGGACCGCTTCAAATCATCATCTACGATAATATAATCAAAATCTAAACGCATAAATTAACCTTAAGCTTTTCTGTAAATATCAAAATGTACTAAATCATTTTTATTAGATACTTTAATATCTAAACCTACGTCTTTCAAAAACTGTTTTACTTGAGATAGGCCAACTCCAGTACCATTAGGTTTAGTTGAAAACCCTAAGTCGAATATTGAGTTTAAAGCTGTGGTCTCTATTTTTTTGGAGTTACTAACTATATTTATCCCATCATCTTGGAAAGTAAAGTCTATGAAAGTTGCGCCATGCTCAAAAGCATTTCTGTACAAATTTTCAATCATCATAACTAATTCTAAATGACTTGAATCAATTAACCAGATTGATTTATCATTTTTCAACTTAGGGTCTAGGTTTAAATGGCAATTACTATCGTAGTCAGGATAATAAGTGCGTCTACCACCTTTATCTAAATACCACTCCGTAATATCATACCAATTGATAACGCCCCCTGCCTTCAAGTCATAGCTTGTACCCAACAGAAGCTTTCTTAGAGTTTCCATCTCAAGTTTTGTTGACATTATATCGTCTATTGAGGTTAGGAATGTATATTCATCTTCATGGTTAATCCTAGACTTTATTGATAATAAATTGTGCAAAGCATCATCTAGTCTTTCTGCAAGTAAAGTAATATGGTGAGTTATTTGCTCACCATAAGACTCATCCCTTCGTTTGTTGATTAAGTTCATGTTCTGAACCTTAAGAAGTTCAGTCTCTTTCATTTTTTTCGAAGCTAACTTCTCTTTTTCAATGTTCTCTTTCTCAAGTTCCTTAAACTGCTTACTGAGTATTTTGGTTTCATCCAGCTTCTTAGAACTTTTTTTAGGATTAGGGTTTTTTATTTTTTCTTCAATGCGCTCAATAATCTTTTCTGGTTTGTTTTTTTCAAAATCTAAACCCGAGTTAAAATCTAAAATTTTAAAGTTGCTTCTAGAAATATACTTTTTGAAATTATCTTTGACACTATCTTCAATGCTAGTATCTGTCAGATGAATTTCTTCTCCTGTATCTCTTATCTCTCCCCAGTTTATTATTTGAACATAACGTTCAAGTGGGCGTTGTATGAAGTCCATATAGAAATCTTTAAGAGCTTTGAAATAACCATTCTCAATAAAACCATTATTCCTTGAAGAGGTTTCTTTAAAGAAATTTGCGCTATCTTCTATGCTAATAAATCCTATAAGCTCACGTGTAGCCAAATAGCGACTATAACCCTGTGTTTTTCTAAGGTTTAAACCAAAGATGTCATAGTGTTCTTCCCCATAAGGGCTAACATGGAAACCATTGCGATATATGAAAATATTTCCATAGTTGATTGGCTGGATCCCCATACGCCTTGTAAAGGTAGATTTAGCACTAGTAGTTAGATAGTTTACCGAAATGTCCATTTTATCGACATGTGTCAAAATTGAATCATCTACTTTTTCAACCCTATATACTAAATTACCTCTATCACTCAACGTAATAACAGTTTTATGCTCTCCCTTATTTGAGCAACTTATAGATGCAGTTATATTAATACTTTTTTCTTTAAGGACTTCTGCAATATTACTATAGATAAGATTAGATTTATTAACATCATTTCTTTGGTTCAAATCAAATATATTGACACCACAATAGATATCTAAGTCATCATCTTTAGTAAAAGGGTTTTTTAACCTCCTAAGTTTTTCAGTAACACCTTCTAGCTGTTCGTCATCCCAAATATTTCTAAGATTAGCAATTTCGATAATTGTATAGCTTTCTACATCGGTACGAGATAGTAAACTATTTTCCTGATATTTTAAATTTACATCTTCAAAAAGTGTTTTAAGATCTTTGTCAAAGTCATCCCAGTTTACAGTCAGCTGATGTTCAATATTTTCATGCTTAATCTTTGTACGTATAACAATGACCGAACCCAAACTATCACTAGAGAACCTACCAATTCCTTTAGAACCAACTAATACGCGATTTTTAACTTCTCTTAAACTGTCTTCAGAATTATCTTCTTCAAAAGAACCTTCTTGTTTATCTGAGTAGGCAAGTTTGAGCCACTTATTATCTAAATCGTCCTTAGACATCCCAGTGCCATTATCGACGATGTAAATTTTTCCGTCGTCCAACGTGCCAACGCCATTTTCAGAATCATCAGAAGTGTTAAAAGAAACAATTACTTCTGTAGCTCTAGCATCATAGCTATTTTTAACAAGCTCAAATATGGCAACATAACGATCCGTTATTAAGTCTTTACCGACAATACTCTTAATACCAGAACTTGTTTTAAATTTCATTTAGCAGCTCCTTTGACGCTACTTCGCTATTTTTAGTATCAATTGATTTAGACTTAACTAAACATGCCATTATTTCATTACCAATTGCTTTGGCTAAGAGTGGTGGAACAGCATTACCTACAAGCGTATATTGAGGAGTCTCACTTTTGCGTCTACTTCCACCAGTTGTACGCTTTCCTAAAAATTCAAAGCTATCATCAAATGACTGAAGTCGGGCCATTTCTCGAACCGTCATGATTCTATTTTTCTTATAATGAACCAAGTCGTCTGGTAAGGTTAATACGGTTGGCGAAGGTTGGTCAGCTATGATTTTTTTACAGTTATTCTTCTTGGTCGCTAGTTTTTTTGCCTTTTCAGTCGAAAGGCGGCTGAGCATATTGCGAATGTTTTCGCCTGGTTTAAGACTCTTAAATCGTTCTGTCACAATTGTGGTATGTCTACTAGCTTCATGATTATAAAGAGAGGTAGCTTCAATTGTTTTTCCATCTATATTAGGTGTTCTACCTTTTCTAGAATCCAATTGATAGATCGAGGTAGCAGACTTATTGTATTGTAAAACCTTTTTCCCTATATCAATATTTTCTAAATCCTCAATAGCGGATTGAGCAGAATTCAAATACTCTACTGCTGGCTCTGGATGTTTTAATTTGGGATAGACATCATCTCTCGTCCCTAGAAATATCACTCTCATACGTTTCTGAGGTACACCATACTGACTGGCGTCCATAACCTTACGTACCACATGTGAGTAGCCTATATGCTCAAACTCTTTATCTAAAATTGTAGTTAACTTCTCGTTCTTATAGGGATTAGCTAGTCCCTGAAAGTTGCTAATTTCAGATGATAAAATACCTAATACATTCTCCATCACGAAGTATTTAGGTTTAACGGCTTCAAGTACCTCAATATAGCTATGGATTAGTTTGTTACGAGTATCATTTTCGTCCCGTCTTCCTGCCAAACTAAACCCCTGACACGGCGGTCCACCTGTAACTACATCAATGTTATTTATATCATTACCAAGAAACCTCTTTAAGTTCTCTGAAGTTTTTAACTCATTTATATCACCTTGAAAGAACTTAATATCATGGCCTAACTGTTCATGACGGTTTGTGTAGGTTTCTTTAGCCTGCTCACTTATATCACTTGCATAGGGTATGACAAAACCAGCCTGAAGAAAGCCTTCAGCCATTCCGCCTGCACCCGAGAATAAATCTAACACTTTAAATGACATTTAGACGCCTGTTTTATAAACAATATTAAAGTAATATAGGAATTATATGAATTAAGGCGCTATTAGTACACGATTTAATTCAATATTTCGCTATATTGTCAAGCATGTCACAAAATTAGTTTTTAGTCCAGGAGGTTGGTATAAATGTAGTTAGCAGTTTCGATTACGACAGCTATAAGCAGATAATAGCGGATGGCAGGATTAGCTCCAATTTTATAATAACTCTGATAACCACAAAATCTAACGCAGCACTCCAAAATACCACCAAGCAAACCAAAAAAGACCTTGCAATTGCGAGGTCTTTTTTATTTTATTGAGTGTAGCTAATTACATCTGTACCAGCGTTAGAAACTAGGCTGTGATTGACGATTATTTAGCCGACTTGTAGTAGTCAACCATCATCGTACCTAAAGTGCCGTTGTCATCGATTGTGACGATTCTGACCGTACCTGATTGTGCTGCGGTACTCGACTGGACTTGTCCAGCGTTACCTAGGACGACTTGGTTGTCTTTAGACGCCTTTGCCTCATTACCAATAGCGATGCTGTTCATGCCGCCTGCCATAGATTTATTACCGACTGCGACCGAGGTTGCGCCTTGTGCCATAGCTGCTTCACCGACAGCGGTAGAGCGCATACCGCTTGCATTGGCTAGATGACCAAATGCTTGTGCGCGTTCAGCGGTAGCTTTTGACTGCCAACCGATAGAAGTTGAGCCTAGACCAGCGGCATTGGCTTCACCGCCAACGGCAGTGGCTGAGTTGAGACCTGCATTGGCTTTATTGCCGACAGCAACCGTATCATTATTGCCACCTGCCATAGCTGCTTCACCGACAGCGGTAGAGCGCACACCACTTGCATTGGCTAGATGACCAAAAGCTTGCGCACGTTCGGCAGTGGCTTTTGATTGCCAACCGATAGAGGTTGAGCCTAGACCAGCAGCGTTAGCTTGACCGCCAACGGCAGTAGCTGAGTTTAATCCTGCATTGGCCTGACTACCGATGGCAACGGTATCATTGGTGCCGCTAGTCGTGGCAGCGTTGCCAAGAGTGATAGCGGTGCTGCTAGTTGCGTTTGCAGTTTGATGGTCAGTTCCTGTTGCCATAGCAGTGCAAGAAGCGGTTGCGGCAATAGCAAAGGTGAGCGCACTAATCTTTAGTACTGATTTCGGTAAAAAGTCCATTTTCATTCTTCATTCCTTTTTGTTAGCCTTGATGGCTTATTAGTTAGTTTGGGTAGATGCTGATAGATTATAATCATGGCAACATCAGCGCACTCTGGCATAAATAACTTTATGATAGATAGAGTCCGAAACCTTAATGTAGCATTAATTTTTAACCATTATTCAAATAATGTTTACTTTATATCTTTGAAGGTTATTTAAGCCGATAAATGGATAATTAAGGTCTAAAAGCACTTTAATTATTTGTAAAAAATCGAATACGTCTTAATCTACTAAAGCAGATAGCGTAGCGTATATTTATAATATAGTGCACATATTGCGCTGTGTTTTTGACGTTCCAAACCATTATTATTCCAAATAAGAAGAGTACCAATGCAATATAACTTTGATGAAATAATCGATAGACGCGATACCGGCTCACTCAAGTGGCACTATGGCGATGACACGATTGCGCTATGGGTAGCAGATATGGATTTTAAGGCTGCTGCACCGATATTAAGCGCGGTTGAGCAAGTCATGCAGCATGGCATCTTGGGTTATACCAAGCCTACTGATGCCTTATACAACTCGATTATTAACTGGCATGGCAGTCGTTATGACTTGCAGTTAGAGAAGCAAAATATCTTGTTTTCCCCTGGTGTCGTGCCAAGCCTAGCGCTGATGATGAATGTCTTTACCAAGGTAGGCGAGGCGGTAATGGTCAACGATCCTATCTATACGCCTTTTATGAGCAAGGTTGAGCAAAATGGCCGCAAGCTTGTGCTCTCTGCATTAAAAGAAGTCGAAGGTAAATATCATCTGGACCTGACTGATATCGAAGCCAAAATCATCGAACATGACGTTAAGCTTTATCTACTTTGCAATCCGCATAATCCTGGCGGGCGCGTATGGACGAAGGACGAGCTGGAAGCGCTACTTACGATTTGCAAAAAGCACAACGTGGCGATTGTGAGTGATGAGATTCATCAAGATTTAACCTTGACTGGTCATACGTTTACGCCATTTCTGACGCTGGCAGAAGGCTATGAGCACAACGTAGTCAGCCTGACTTCGATGACCAAAACCTTTAATATCGCAGGTATCAAAGGCTCTATGATATTTACTAAAGAAAAGGCGCTACTCAAAAAAATCAGTCAGCAGCAGCAGTTAAATGATGAGTACGAGCTGAACCTATTTGCGTATACAGCCATGCGTAGTGCTTACGAGCACGGCGGTGAGTGGCTAGAGCAGGCGCTGAGTTATATCGAGGCTAATATTGAATTGACCGTGCAGTTTTTAAATGAGCATTTGCCTGATATTAAAATCATGCGCCCAGAAGCATCGTACCTAATTTGGCTAGATTGCTCAGCATATAGCCAAGACGATCAGGCGCTGTATGATGCGCTTAGAGCCGCCAAAGTTGAGTTAAACGCTGGTATTAAATATGGTGAGGAAGGACATTTAAAGATGCGCCTAAATGTGGCCTGCCCTAAAGCAATATTGATAGAAGGGTTGAATCGTATGCGTATAGCCTTTGGAGATAGCCTCGAATAGAGCGTCAAACAGATATAAAATGTGAGTTAGATATTTGCCTTATACATTAGTCTAAAAGTCGGACTAGCTTTCTACTTATAGGCTTGATTATATCTAAGTGAATAAAAACCCCGCAATTGCGGGGTTTTTATTTGGCTTGTTTTAATAGTCTATGCTTTGTCTGTATAAACCAATGGTTCAAGCAAGTACTTGCAAGTTATTTACCAGGCAAAAGTAACGCCGCCACGTGCGCCTACTTTACCGGTATCAGTACCAAAACCAGCGCCTGTCGAAATGGTAACACTGTCACTTACTCGTCCAGCAAACGATGCGCTGATCGCAGTGCTACTGTTGTAGTAGCCCGTACCGATAGTCATCGCATATTTCTTACCTGAAGGAATAACCGGTGTCTCCATCGATAATGCCATGGCAATACCGTCTTCTGCTTCATCCAAACGATCTTCTTGACGATTGTACTGACTACGCAAATCGTTGAACTGTCTGGCGCTTGCAAATGAGTCTATACTACTGGTACCTAATGTACCGTTTGCATCCGCTGTCACGATACTGGTAGTACCAGATTGTGACGCAGTGCTCGCCTGTAATTGACCTGTACTGCCCAAGACGATTTGGTCATCATTTGCGGCAGCGGCTCCGTTACCGATAGCAATACCGTTTGAACCACTAGCGGTGGATTGGTTGCCTAGCGCGATAGATCCTGCACCTTGTGCCATTGCGGCTTCACCAACAGCGGTCGAACGTACGCCTGTTGCAGAAGCTAAATGACCAAAAGCTTGCGCACGTTCAGCACTAGCGGTTGATTGCCAACCTATTGCGCTAGCTCCCGCTTGTGTTGCTTGAGCTTGAGCACCAACAGCAGTTGAAGAGGTACCAGAAGCTGTGGTTTGACGCACACCGCTTCTATCCCCACCGATCGCTACACCATCTAAACCTGAAGCTACTGAGTTATTGCCAATAGCGACGGCATTATCTGATTCGGCGCTAGCTGCTTCACCGACTGCTGTTGAGCGTAAACCAGTCGCTGATGCTAAGTGACCAAAAGCTTGCGCACGTTCGCCAGTTGCTTCTGATTGCCAACCTACTGAAGTAGAACCTAAACCTGCAGCATTTGCTTGCCCACCGACTGCGGTCGCTGAGTTCATACCAGCATTTGCTTGGTTACCAATTGCGACTGTATCATTGCTGCCGCCTGCCATTGCAGCTTCACCAACTGCCGTAGAACGCACACCGTTTGCTTGAGCCAAATGACCGAATGCTTGCGCACGTTCGCCAGTAGCTGCTGACTGCCAGCCTACTGAAGTAGAACCTAAACCTGTAGCGTTGGCTTGACCACCGACTGCAGTGGCTGAGTTATTACCTGCATTAGCTAGATTACCAATAGCGACAGTATCGTTACTGCCACCAGCGACCGATTCGTTACCTAGTGCCACCGAGCGTTCGCCTTGTGCTTGCGCAGCTTCACCTACGGCGGTAGAGCGTACGCCGTTCGCTTGAGCTAAGTGACCGAATGCTTGCGCACGTTCGCCAGTAGCTGCTGACTGCCAACCTACTGAAGTAGAACCTAAACCTGCGGCATTTGCTTGACCGCCGACTGCGGTGGCCGAGTTCATACCAGCATTTGCTTGGTTACCAATAGCGACCGTATCATTGCTGCCGCCTGCTATTGCTGCCTCACCCACTGCGGTAGAGCGTTCGCCGTTCGCTTGAGCCAAATGACCGAATGCTTGCGCGCGTTCAGCGGTGGCTGCTGATTGCCAACCGATAGAAGTAGATCCCAATCCTGCAGCGTTGGCTTGACCGCCAACAGCAGTGGCTGAATTCATACTAGCATTGGCCTGATTACCAACCGCGACCGTATCGTTACTGCCACCTGCCATTGCAGCTTCACCAACAGCGGTCGAACGTACGCCTGTTGCAGAAGCTAAATGACCAAAAGCTTGCGCACGTTCAGCAGAGGCGTTTGATTGCCAACCGATAGAAGTAGATCCCAATCCTGAGGCATTGGCTTGACCACCAACAGCGGTGGCTGAATTCTGGCCTGCAAATGCTACATGACCGATGGCAACGGTATCATTAGTGCCACCAGCATCGGCCATAATGCCGCAGGCCAGAGACATATCACCGTTACTGATTGCACCTAAAGTAGTGGTATCACCATTTGAATCACTGAGTTGACATTCAGCTGCCATGACGGTGGATGCACTAAAAGACACTGCGGCAACTGCCAAAGTGAGTGAGCTAAGCTTAAGTGCTGAGCGTTTCGAGAACTCCATTTCCATAATTTTTATCCTTTTTTAAGGCCCTAAAGGCTCTAGGTTGGTTCGGTGAGTATTAAAAGGGGTGTTTGTACTATTCGCCAGTCTAAAATAACTTTACTGCCAGATAACTTAACAATTGACCGCACAAATTTTTGTTAAACAGTCATTAACAAAGTCATTTTTAACTATCGTCAAAACAATGCGACTTTGTATCTAAATGCGCATTTTGTATCTGCACTAGTAAGAACTAATTAATAATGTACACTGCTCCGTAATAAAAATCGATTAATATTTTCTATTGTTTCAATATGATATGGTATTAAACAGATGTCCTTCACAAACCTTGAAGAGTAAGTGTTAATTCAAGTAGTTATATCATGAACTAGAACAATTAAAGTGATTCTGTAAAGCCTTATAGCTGCAGTATTTTTAGATGATTGTTCACTAATAACTATCCTAGATAAGGTTGTACTATAACTAAGCGATTAGGGTTGAAGACTAGTGCAAATTTTATAGATTGTTTACGTTACTAGTCGAAAGTTGCTAGCAAAAAACGAGCACCTATCAGGCTAGTTAGGAGTATTCGTAAGCTTGATTAACCAGTTTCTGATAAAAAATCTATTGAATAACGAAATTTTGCGGAGGAAGTAACCCTTATAGTGCGTAAACTTGTTAAAATAGGGCACCAATTTATCTATTGATGGATATCGATTTATGACCACTGCTGCTGCCACTCCTGCAATCAAAGAAGATCGCATCTTAATCCTCGATTTTGGCTCGCAATATAGCCAGTTAATCGCTCGCCGCGTGCGCGATTCTGGGGTGTTTTGTGAGATGTTCCCTTATGATATCGACACTCAGCGCATCATCGATTTTGGCGCAAAAGGCGTCATTTTGTCAGGTGGCCCTGAGAGCGTCCACGCAGAAAACAGCCCACGTATCAACGATGCGGTGTTTGATCTAGGCGTGCCAGTACTAGGTATCTGCTACGGTATGCAAGCAATGGCAGATCGTTTCGGCGGGCAAGTTCATGCCAGTGATATTCATGAGTTTGGTGCGGCGACTATCGAAGTAAATGGTCACTCGCAGCTGACTGACGGTATCGAAGACAGCAAGACTGACGGCGCTGCTGCCAAGCTAAACGTTTGGATGAGTCATGGTGACAAGGTCATCGAAGTACCTGAAGGCTTTGATATCATCGCTAGCACGCCAAGCTGTCCGATCGCGATTATGGCCAATGATGACAAGCAATACTACGGCCTACAGTTCCACCCAGAAGTCACGCATACGCTACAAGGTCAAGCGCTGCTTGGTCGTTTCGTGCATCAAATCTGCGAGTGTGCAGGTGAGTGGACGCCAGACAATATCGCTGATATGCGTATCGCACAGCTAAAAGAGCAAATCGGTGACAAGCAAGTATTGCTAGGTCTATCGGGCGGTGTCGATAGTTCAGTCGTTGCCGCGCTATTGCACAAAGCAATCGGCGATCAGCTGACTTGTGTGTTCGTCGATAACGGTCTATTGCGTTTGCATGAAGGCGACCAAGTGATGCAAATCTTTGCAGAAAACATGGGCGTAAAAGTTATCCGTGTTGATGCTGAAGATTTGTTCTTAGGTGCGCTAGCAGGCGAGTCTGATCCAGAGAAGAAACGTAAAATCATCGGTAAAACGTTCATTGACGTATTTGCTGATAGCGCGCGTCAAGTGAGCGAGCAGAGCGACGGTAAAGTCGTTGAGTTCTTGGCACAGGGTACGATTTACCCGGACGTTATCGAATCTGCCAAGTCACATCAAGGCAAAGCTCACGTGATTAAGAGCCATCATAACGTAGGCGGTTTGCCAGATGATTTGGCATTTAAACTGATTGAGCCGTTACGTGATTTGTTCAAAGACGAAGTACGTAAGCTTGGTATTACCTTAGGTCTACCAGCCAAAATGATCTATCGTCATCCGTTCCCAGGTCCAGGTTTGGGCGTGCGTATCCTTGGTGAAGTCAAAAAAGAATATGCTGATATCCTGCGTTTGGCTGATGCGATCTTTATGCAAGAGCTTGAGCGTTCAGGCTGGTATGACAAGACTGCACAAGCATTTGCAGTATTCCAACCAATCAAATCTGTCGGTGTGGTCGGCGATGGCCGCCGCTATGCGTGGGTAATCGCGCTACGTGCGGTTGAAACTGTAGACTTTATGACGGCGCGTTTTGCACATCTGCCATATGATTTGATCGAGACGGTATCGAACCGTATTATGAATGAAATCGCGGAAGTGTCACGCGTGACTTATGATGTTTCGAGCAAGCCGCCTGCAACGATTGAATGGGAATAACATCAAACTAAAAACCCGATTAGCTAAATATAGCAATAAAAAAGCACTCAACTTGGTTGGGTGCTTTTTTTATTACTAATTTCGTTAACTAGAAAATTTAATCTAGAGGAAGTGCAATAGTAAACGGCCTATAGAGTTGACTAAATCACGACTATAAATTGCTAGCCATTTATTTGCGTCTTTATCAAAATGTGAGTCGCTAAAAGAATTACGAGAGTTTGCGATAGCACTTGTTAGTGTTGAAATACTTGTAACCATTTGAACAGGGTAACTGCCGTTAACCGATAATTTTGAATCTATATCGTCACGAACAATTTTTGATAGAGGGATTAGGTCTGTAACTTTTATACTTGTTGGAACATGTTTACGAATATAAGATTTATAAAGTCCTTCCAAACATGTATATGCTAATGTCATTGCATAATCATAGTTCGAGGTATCAATTGCATTATCAATCTTTGATAGCATTGAGTTTAGTTTGTCAGAGCTCCATTGTTGGCTAGGTATTTTTGCTTTCGGCACAGGTTGACCATTACCAAATAAATAAGCTCTTAGATTCTGAGCTTCATTTGGAAAATGTGGCTCTACAATATCTATAAAAGCGCGAAAAACTTCAAATCGAATAGGTTCTTCCAAGTTGTTTAGAATATCCCAATAGAAGTCTTTTCTGCTTGTGCTTTTAGCCAATCGTTTACGTTCTTCAATATACAGCGAATAATCTGGCAATCCATGATCAAAATTTTGTACGACTTTTATAAACTCAGAACCGCTATGATATGCTGGAGTTTCAGTTTTATTTAGTATGTTAAATAAGTGACTGTAAGCGGATATCCATTGCATTTAGATTATCTCTTTATTCTTATATGTGAATGTGATTATAACTTTATCACGAATGAATATAATACTTGAAAGTAAAAAAATAGCGGTGCTCTTCAAAATAAAGAACACCGCTACTATTTATAAAATTCGATCTTAAACTAAATCCTAACCCTTCACATTCACCACATAACGCCCAACCACTTTGCTCGACATAAACCGATCTAAGTATTCTGGCGTTTGCTCAAGTGTAATCTCTTCGCCATAGCTCTCAAGATTAGGCAGTTTCATATCGGTGGCGACACGTTTCCAAATGGCTTCTTTATCTGCCAGTGGGATATAGACCGAGTCGATACCCAATAATGATACTGCTCTAGTGATAAATGGCATGACCGTCATTGAAAACTCAGCACCACCTGCTAGACCACAGCTCGTCACTGCACCGCCAGATTTGGTTTGCTTTAGTAGGTTGGGTAAGTAATCGCCGCCGATGGTATCAATGGCATTTGCCCATAGTTCACGACCGACAGGTTTGTTACCGATTTCATTGATGGTATCGCGATGACGTACTTCGCTCGCGCCCAATGCCTTTAAATGCTCGCTTTGCTCTGGCTTACCTGAGAATGCAATCACTTCATAGCCGAGCTGCTTTAAGATAGCGATACTGATCGTACCGACGCCACCTGTTGCACCAGTCACAGCAACTAGGCCGTCACTTGGTTTGGCACCCATTTTTTCTAGCTTTTGCACACTTAGCGCTGCGGTTAGACCGCCAGTACCGTAGGTCATTGCTTCTTTTAGCGTCAGCGTTTCTGGGCAAGGTAGCGCCCACTCTGCGGGGATTGAGATCATTTGACCGAGACC
>Ga0209595_100222_pt1 | contig 19459 bp, 13 predicted proteins | sample Porto_4metaG_FD_187427 | JGI IMG/M metagenome (GOLD analysis project Ga0209595, IMG submission 187427) | Marine algal microbial communities from Porto, Portugal - Porto_4 metaG (SPAdes) (version 2) | ecosystem: Host-associated > Algae > Red algae > Unclassified | place: Portugal: Porto...
TCACAAATACGGTAGCGGAAAAGCATTGTACGATTGTATTTTCATCGAATTATGGGACCGGAATCACTCGTAAAAGTGCTAAAAAAAGGCCTCCGAGAAGTTCCAAATCTAAGCTGTACCAACTGTGGCGAAATACTCGGCACAACCGATGTTCAGAAAGGTAAAAAAGTATTTAAGATGCGACGAGGACTATTTCACAGAAAGTTGATCGAATCTTAATAAGAAGTATAAATTGATGCTAAAACGTACATATACACCTACATTGCGTATAGAAACGGAGCGACTGCTCATCTTACCTTTGACGTACAGATATGCAGAGTTGGCATTGGAATATAACGATCGCAATAAGGATTTTTTTCGCCCTTGGCTACCAGCATACATACCCAATTATTTTTCGATAGAATTTCATCGGCAATGGCTTAAACAAGATGCCCGACAAGCCAAATCGGGCGAAAAGTTAAAGCTGTTTATTTTTGAAAAATCCGACCAAAATTTAAAGCAAATTATTGGAGATATGACCTTTTCTAATATTGTCAGAGGCGTACTTCAATCCTGTTTTTTGGGGTATAAAATGGATGAAAAATACAACGGAAAAGGGCTTATGACGGAGGCATTGGCACATGCAACACAGCATGTGTTTGAGCAGATGAAACTGCACCGCATAGAAGCCCACATTATGCTTCAAAATACGGCTTCGCAGCGCGTGGTCGAAAAACTCGGATTTCAACGAGAAGGCATATCCAAATCTTACCTAAAAATCAACGGAACATGGGAAGACCATTACCGCTACGCACTCATCAATCAGAGGTATGGAACATTCTGACAAGAAAAATAGCGTTTATAATGAATATTTTGCTATGAAATTTTATTTGGCAAAATAATTGCACCATAGATTATTAACTCGCCTACGTGTTTTATTGTATTTTTTATTATTATACAATAAAAAATTAACAAAACTATAAGTGGTCACATGCAACTAATTTCATCAAAACTTCGTTTATAATTACAGATAAACTCAACACACCGAATGGCTCGCCGACTCTACTGACTACTATTACTGATATCTACGCTATTTTACTTAATCTGATCCATTTAGATGCACTTGTGTATTTAATACGGAGAACAAAACAAGAGACATGAAAGCACGATTTTTGTCCATTATGGTGGCGTTGTTTTCTATGGCATTGTTTAGCAATTCCAGTCAACGCCCCAATGAAATTACTTATTGGAACACCCATGAAAAATTGGCTCTGTCCGACTTTAAAGGGCAACCCGATTATACTGACCCTCACATCATTGCGATGACCTATTCGGGCGTTCTTTTTTACACGGAATGTGATGAGTATTTATTGGAATACGATGTTCAATCCTACTTCGATAAAGACGAATCTTGGGTCAAACTCGAAGCTCGTACACCGCATCATCTTCAACACGAACAACTCCATTTTGACATCACCGAACTCTATACACGCCGGCTCAAAGCAGAACTGGCAAAAGAGACTTTTTACTGCGGTGAAGAGGAGCGTTTTAATCGCTTTGTAGATGATTTTTTGGCGACTTGGCAGACCGAACAACATCGCTATGATATTGAAACAGGTTACAGCAATCACCATACACAACAAACAGAGTGGGAATACAAAATCGCACTCGAACTGTCTATGCACGACCACGCAGGACATACCCACGAGGAAGAACACCACGATATATTTTTCGGTGAATAATGAGCTGTTTTAATAGACAAAACAATGCTTCGACACAATGTACTAAGTCACTATCCATTCAACTTAATAAACTCCCGAATTTGATAGTAATCAACGACACCTATGACCATATCATTTTCATATACAGGCATAACCGGAATGTGTAATTGAGTCATTTGTCGATAAACTTCTTGCAAAGGCGTATCGGGACTAAGGTAGCGTAGGCGGTCATTCATCAGGTCGGAAACGAAAAAACCTTCGTTTTTATATTTTGCTTGGGGAGTGATATATTTTTCAAAAATATTCTGTTGATTTTTATAACGTTTTAAAGCACAGATAATCATTGGGCGAGTAATAACGCCTGTTAAATCTATTTGTTCCGGTGTACTTTCCACCACCAAAAAGCCCTGTTCGGCAGTAGTAGTGATGTAAGGCGAAATTTCATTGAGACCCGTATTAGCAGGTAATAAGGTAAATTGAGTTCGCATGACATCTCGTGCGGTTTTATCTTTCAATGCTTCTTCAGTTCGTACACTGTGGTACTCCTGTGAAGCGGCAAAATAAACAAAGGCAGCAATCAAAATCAGAAAAGGACTCGAATCGGGCATAAAGCTCATCACCGCAAAACCAATAGCAAACAAGCGTCCAAGGTAAGATGCAATTTTGGTAGCAGTCACGCGCCGGACAAATAACGCCAGCAGACCACGCAGTACTCGTCCACCGTCCATCGGAAAAGCCGGAATACAATTAAAAACGACCAAACCAACATTAGTAATAAAAAGCCACGAAAGAAAATTAGAACCGTTGATGACCAAGCCATCAACTTCCTCCGGTATTGCAGCAAATATAGCATGTGATGACAACAGAAAATAAATGAGCAAAACCGCAGCAATCGCGACGTTCACCATTGGTCCCATAACAGCAACCACAATCTCCCGCCACGGTTGCTTGGGCATATCCTTAAGGCGAGCTACACCACCAATCGGCAATAAGGTAATATCCTCAGTATCAATACCATACCAACGTGCCGAAAGCGAATGTCCCAATTCGTGTAAAATTACACAACCGAATATCGTCAAAACAAAAGCTACCAACCACAGCAAACCTATGGTATCCATGCCTCTACTCCAACCATCGTAAACAAAATACAAAATCAATAATGGAAACGACCAATGCACATATATCGGAATGTTGCTGATTTTGCCAAGCCGTAGTCTTTGTTTCATGTATTTTTTTTCAAGTATAATGTTTTTTAAGCAAAAAGGGTTGTCTTATTGAGCGATTTGAAACAAAAAATCAATAAAGTACTCGCAAATTAGCACAAAAAAATGTTTTGGTTGTCAAAAGCATGTCTAAGGTGTACAAGTATCTTCGATAAGACTCACATAATCAAGATACACATTCGCTGCATCGCCCCCAATCAAAAAATCTAAATTTACATTATTATCTGTGGGGTCATTCATAGTGAAAGTGACGGTATGAGTTTGCATACTCGTTGTGAGATTGACGGTTTCAAAAGCATACGCAGCAAAGGGCGCAACTGCTTGACCTACTTTGACAACGACAGTTCGGTTGCTATCCGCACTTGCCAGAAACGATACCGTGTAGGTCGCGCCTTGTACAATCGAAATGTTGCCTTGATTGAATCCGGCATCCCATGGATCGACCCCAGGAATGATACCGGTGAGATTCGCAATGCCGCTAACCGCAGTTGGTGTGCAGTTCCAATTATTCCAATTGGCGATATTGGTATCAAAGGTCGGATTTTGTAACAGTTGACAACTATTTTGAATGGGCGTACCGCTACACATACACGAGCCGTCTTGCACATCATTTATCGTATTTGGGTCGCTATCATCACAGGCAACTCCGGCAGGAATACAGCCCGTACAATCGAATTCGACGAGGCTTGCATCGTCAAGATAAACGCTGGACGGAGAAAGTCCAAGATAAAATTCTAAACTTGAATTATTATAGCTCGGGTCGGTCATCGTGAAGGTAAAAGTATGGGTTTGCATACTCGTCGTGAGGTTAATGGTTTCAAAGGCAAAAGCATTAAAGGGCGCAACTGCCTGACCAACTTTGACAACGATGGTTCGATTCGCATCTGACCGCGCATTAAATGAAACGGTGTAAATCCTGCCTTGCGCTAGCGAAAATCCGGCTTGCGTGAATCCTGCATCCCAGGGGTCTGCGCCCGAAGTGATGTTGGTGAGATTCGCCACACCAGCCACCGATGCAGGGGTACAATTCCAATAAACCCACGGATTAATATCGGTATTAAAAGTGCCGTTGGTGATCAATTCACAATCTGATGCGGATGCTTCGCAATCTTCGATGATGAGTTCGAGGTCTGCATTGGCGGCAGAACTAAAGCCCGAATTGAGCCTGACGCAATCGCCCGCTTTGAGCGATACATCCGTTCCGGCAGGCACTGTACCTGACGAGATGACTTCGTTTTGTGCATGGTTCGTACCCGTAGAAAGTAGGGCAGTTCCCAAGTCAATCACAGGCGGACAATCTTCCGAAAAAGTACCCACTACACCCGCCACATTCGCCAACAAACGCAGATAAGCGGCTTGGTAATAGATGGCAGGTTCGGAGATTTCCCACGAACTTTCGGGAAAACCATCGTTGAAATCAAGGTAACTTTTTTGTGGCGGTTGGTTGGCTGGCGGCGAAATGCTCCCTACCGAAAAATCCTTATTTGCACCACCTGTGATGTAGCCGGGTGCTGGTCCGTAGGTGGAGGTAAGCGCATTGTCCCACACCGAACCATCGGCAAACCATTGGTGATACATTTCATTGGCGCAGTTTTCCGCACCATAATTATACATATTTGTGAGATAAGTAATACCAAGCGGATTCGTGCCATGAAAATAATGCACCATTTCATCAGCTTTCATATCGTAATCGGCATTATTTGCAGAGTTAATATCGTACTTCACCAACCAACGATTCATTACGCCAGTACTCGCTTTCGGCAGGTTGCTGCCCCAGTGATACATCCAATCCGGCACAGCTCCGCGATACAAATCGCTATTGTCAAAACCATAAAAATTACTGTTGTTTCCGCTTACATCATTTGCTATCGAATTTGTAATTGTGGTGACTGTCGCGGCATCTGCCCCCGCGATTGTGGTGTATAATAAAAGGGCATCATTCAAAGGCATTTTGTAAGGCGCCCAGTAAGCATTGGCGATTTGTTCGGTAGCCGCTATGTTATTCATAACGTATTGGCTATAAGCATTTTCTCCTGTCAAATCAAATAAATGTACGGCGGCTTTGAGGGCTTTATCGCGTTGGGTAGCAACATCCCAATCGGCATCGCCGGAGGTGATTTCGCCATTATCACAGGAGGTATCAAATTGATTGGTATTGATTAAAGGGAGGACGTAATCCCATGTATTTTCCGCGCTCGTTTGTAGTTCTTGTGTAAAGGTATTCATAGAAGAAAAATCGCTAAATACCTTCGCCGCATGAGCAAATACGCCCGCTACGGAAATAGAAGCCGAAGTACAGGTAGGTCCGTAATATCGTGGGTCGGTATTGAGACTCGGTGGGGTTTGGGTATTTTCTGAATAGTTTTTGCTGCCCATTTTTAGGTGGGTCGAACCATCGGAATTGTTCATTTTGAGTAGCCATTCCAACTCCCATTTGATTTCATCTATGATGTCGGGGATGCCATTGCTGGATTCGGGAATATCCCAATTATCGCCAAAAGCCTCTGGGTTTTCTTGATAAGCCCACAACAAATCGTGCATCACGCGGTCTGCGAAAGTGACGTATTTGTTGAAATCTCCGGCATCATACCAACCGCCACTCAGGTCTTTTTCGGTGGCGGGATTGTCTTGGTCAAAGATGTAGCGACAGTTGGCATCTTGCAAATTATTGAGAAAAGAGGTGCCGTCTGTCCAGCCGCCTTCGGCGTAAGGCGGTACTTTTTCGGTGTTGCAGCGGTTGTAGTAAAACATCCGTCCGGCGGTTTTTAGGACTTCATTATATACATTTTCGTCGATGTCAAATTGGTAAGAACGCACCCCATTTCCCACATCATACACATAATACGTACCCGCATCCGTGACGCTCGAAAAGTCGAACCACCAGCCTCTATCGCCTGACTGTGTGTGCGTTGTACCGCCATTCCAAGCCTGCGGACTTGCGGTGAATACGACATTGCCACTCGTCCACTCGCGTAGCTGATACGTGCCACCGGGCGTGAAGGCATCGCTGGCATTATACCCAATCTGCGGGTCGCTGATGACAGCGACTTTCGATACATCGGGCAAGTAACCGAATTGGTCTATTTTGATAAAGTTGCTTTCGGGTGCGGTGGGTTGGGCGTATATGGTGAGGGTGGCTATACATAAGCATAGCATCATTGCTGATTTTTTTAGCATAATCATTGTTTTTAATGTGTAAAAATGTGTGTTTATAAGTTTAGCTTGATACGACGCGAAACAGGCGTAAAGGATTTGTGTGGAATGGGTCTGAATGGATATGTAAGTTAGAGGATTTTTTTGGGGGGTGCAAGTTTTTTTGGTTAATAGAAGAAAGGAAGATATTTTTTGCATAAAACGAAAAACATTAGTTCATTTGATTTAAAATGTCATCTATCAGTGCTTGGCTAATAAATATTTCCTCAATAACTTGTTCTAATACTAATATCGCTAAATCTAAATTTTCTTTATCCATTATTGCACCACTACCTTTCAAATTTTCTATTGATTTTTTCATAGATTCAACTCCATCAATTACCTTAAAATAATTGTTTTTCAATTGTTTAAGTTGGTTTAATTCATTACTCTTTGTTTCGATTACTTTTACAGTTTCATATAATTTTAAAATAGAATATTTCGTTTTAAAACCAATCAAACAGTCAGAGAATAATTGAGAATAAATTTGAATTTCATTATGTATCCTTGAAGCATAATTAGAAAGAATATATTGAAACTCACATTGTATCCTAAATAAATGTAATCTTAGTTCTTCAGTCTAGTATTCATTTGCCGCTTTAGAGGTTTGGGAAGTCAATTTTCTTATATCCGCTCCAAATATATTTGTAGTGTAGACTATGAAATTTAATGAATTTGCAACTTGATCCATCGCCGCAATTTTTCCAAGTTTATCAATTTCTGACTCGTTGATTTTGGTTTTTGACATCAATTGTCTTTTCCTTCCATTAAGAACTATTTTATTTATTTTTGGAAAAGCATCTTTTGTAAGCACTTGGTTATTAGGAATTTCAATTTTCCATCTTGTTCTTGTTTTCTTAATTTTTGATTTTGAAATCTCTACCCAATAAACTCTTTTCTTATTTTTTTTGATGTAGCAAGTCAAAATTATTGGTAGCTCAAGATTCATCCAGTAATAGTAATGAGTGTTGGATATATAGTACGTAAAAAGGTTTTGACTCTCTTTAACATTCCCTTCACCCGACTTGATTTGTAATGCAATAAATTTGCCTGTTGGATTTCCATCGACGCATTGTTCTACCAAAGCATCAATTCCAACGTCTGCCACCGACTGTTCTCTAAATACCCATCCAAATTCATCTTCAATCGTATGTGCTACAAAATGTAATCCAGCTCTTTCTGTACTATTATGACGTTTTTTCATTTATGAATTATGTGATTAAAATATTTGAGTAATCCAAATACCGAAAAGCCAATCCCTCTGAAGTTATATCACCTACAAATATATCTATTTTCCTATATTATTCAAAAAAAATATCATAATCACGCCGATAAATTGCGAAAACTATGTGTTTTGGGTGAGTTTCCGCAGTTTATCGGCATATTATAATTGAAAGAAATCGCTTACTTTTCAACAAAAATAGTTCAGATATAATTGATAATGTGGTAATTATGTGCGATTTATTCGCCCATCCTCAAATTAGAGTGAAAAGTAACACAGGCTTCCAGCCTGCACCGCATTAGTTCTGTTAAATTTTAAGGCAAAATCCTACCAAAATGCAGGCTGGAAGCCTGTGTTACTTTTCACTTTAATCTGGGGATGAACGTATTTTTTTATTTTTAAGAAAAATCAATAAACCGATTCACCCACTCCCGGATTACTCCTGAATCAACATCTTTTTTCAAACTCTTCACGCCGATTTTAACAACAGATTCGCCCATTCTATCTATGCGATTTTCCATTAATAATTGGTCATATTTCTTGCTAAATTCGGGATGTGCTTGTATGCCGAGCATCGTTTCGCCTACTCGAAATATCCCCACAGGGCATTTTTTATTCCCTGCCAAAACGGTTGAATTTTCAGGCAGTTTTACGACTTGGTCTTGGCACATCATCAGTAAACCGACCGAGCTTTGGAAAGGCTGCATCCATTTTTCCTGTTTTTGTATTTCAAATTCATGTACGCCCACGCACCAACCGTTTGGTGACTTGGTGACTTTTCCGCCCAATGACTCTCCAATTAATTGATGTCCAAAACAAAAGCCAACATAGTATTTTTTTTGTTGGTAAATGTCTCGAATGACACCTTGCAATCGAGTTATCCAATCTTCTTTTTCATACACCGAACGATGCGAACCACTCGCAAAATACACGTCATATTTATCTAAATTTTCGGGGAAATATCCTTTACAAACATCAAATACCGTCCATTCTAATGCTGGAAATAAGTCGGTAAACATATCTGAATAATCTCCAAACTCTTCCAGATATTCGGGCTTGACATGGTCACATAAAAATAAGGCTGCTTTCATCATTGATATAAAAATAAACTAATTCATTTACAGGTAATTTTAGGAGTTTTTGGCTAAAGTCGAACTAAGTAGTCAGTCAAGCTAATACTGTCGGGTAATTTGGCGAAATTTGCCCGATTACTTCGTTGGAGAACATCAGCCTTAGCGTAGGCTATGGCTAATAACCTCCGCCTCGTACTCGACTAAATTTCACTCAAATTCACTCGACATTATTAACTTGACTGACTACTAAATTAGTAGATTTACTAGATATTTCATATCACGAGTTGATAAATTGCGACTTGTCGCTTTGAGTATTTTGGCAGTAATTGTACATAAACTTTATATGATATTCAAATTCAAGCAGTTCGATATTCGACAAAAAGGTAGTTTGATGAAGGTCGGGACGGATAGTATTTTGCTGGGCGCGTGGGCGAAGGCGGGGCAGAGTAAACATATACTCGACATTGGAACGGGGACGGGAGTGATTGCTTTGATGTTGGCACAACGCTATCCGAAAGCTCATATTGATGCTGTCGAAATTGATGAAACATCAGCATTGGAAGCAAAAGAAAATGCTCGTCATTCGCCCTTCGCAGAGCGTGTTAATGTTGTTCATACGTCTATTCAAAAATTTGCCGAAAATACTGTGCGTCAATATGATTTGGTGGTGAGTAATCCGCCGTTTTTTAATACTGGAATGGCGCGTAATGCAGCACGTCATACGATGAGCCTGAGCCATGAGGAACTTTTGTTTTTTGCAAAGAAATTGCTGGCGAAAGATGGTCATTTTTGTGTCATCTTACCGCTTGTCGAAGGTGAACAGTGTATCGAAACAGTCAAGCATCACGGACTTTATTTAAATCGAAAAACAAACGTAAAACCAAAATCAGATAAGCCCATAGAACGCCTGATTTTACGTTTTTCCAATACAGAAAAAACGATAATTGAAGATGTTTTGATTATTGAAAAAGATAGTCGCGAACGAGCATATACTGATGCTTACAAGGCACTGACGAGTGATTTTTATTTAAATATGTAAAGAATTACTCATTCAACCCCCAATCATAATCCAAATAAGTGACCTTTGCATCAGATGAAGTTTTGACATCGCTGTATTGATTGATGTATTCTATGAGCGTAGTGTTTTTCGTAAAATCGCCTTTGAACCAAGAGAAAATCTTGGAGAGTTTGGCATTGTCTATAAAGACTTGATTTTTGGAATGGTCGTTTAGAAAGGCGCGGGCTTGAGTGGTGAGTTGTGCATCTATTTTTGCTGCGGTGAAGGCTTCATTGAGTAAATTCGGACATGAAATTGAGGCACAAACTATCGCAAAATGTATGCGCGGTTCGTCAAATTCTTTTCGCAAGATTTCATGTTCGATATGATTGAGGTCATAGGTATTGCCTTCTATTTTAATGAATTCTATATCCCAAACCGAATTAATAAAGGGCAATCCTTTTTTTATTTTTTTAATACTTTCTATCGGATAGTTTTTTAGAATTAACTCAACCGTATAGGCATTATACGCATTAATCCAATAGGCGAGTTGTTGATTTTTTGACCAGTTTTTATCGTTGGGATGATGTGTGTTTAACAAGGTCAAATATTCATCAAAACGCGCTTTATCGGCTTGAAAACCTTTATAGTTGACTTTGCCATTCGTGAAAACGTGTTTTTGTAGTAATTCTGTCCAAATCTCATGTGAAATTGGCATCGAAGTGGAAGCGACTATTTTTTGATTGCCATTATTGCAGGAAAGTAGAGTCGATAAAAAAAGTATAAATAGGAATATGTTTTTCATAATAAAAAAGTGTATTTTTACTGTGTTTTAGTTCATAGTGTTTTATGAATTCAAGCGCAATAAAAATACATTTTTTCTATCATTATAATGATAAGTTTCGCGATTTTTTAGCAATTCAATTTCACATACAATTACTCTACAATAATTTTACCTGCGTCAACTGCTCCGAAACTATCGGCAACCGCAGTCACAAAATAAATGCCTTTTGGCAAACCTCCGAGAGAAATATTTTTGCGATGTGTACCTCTGTCCAATTTACCGTGCGATTGTTTATGTACTTGCTGTCCGAGCCCATTAAATATGTTGAGGGTCAGGCAAGTAGCTTAGTAAATTTTGATTTGTACCTCAGCAATATCAGTGGTAGGGTTGGGAGAAATGGTGCTGATAAATACCGTCTCTTTCGGTAGTGGTTCTCCTTTAATGTCGTAATATTTTTGCATGTTGCGGAGGCTATTATAGATATTGAGCCTACCGCCTGTAACGGTGATGTCTTGCAAGTCGGGTAACCAATCTAGGGTGCAGGACAAATTTTTAATTTCGGAATTAACCATTAATTGGGCAAAATGTTATATGACCTCGTTAGAGGTCGAATATTGGTAGAGTTTTTCAATAAAAATACGTCAAGCGAGCTTTTAGGTTCGTAATATGGAGTACATAGAGGCACTCAAAACAAATTTTCATCCCAAAAAGCTACCGATATTTTGCACTTAACAGTGCTGCCCAATTAATGGTCAATTCCGAATTTAAATTAAGTCATTAAGGGATGAGGCAAAAATAAACTCAGATTTTGACTCGTTTTTTTTCCTTTATACTTCACCGAATCTTCCTTAATCCCGATAGCTATACGGCTTTTGCACTGAAAAAAAATCATAAATAATTGATTATAAATAATTTAAAAATTAATGAAAAATGTATTTTGATGAAAAACGCTAATTTTGCTTCATTTTAAGAAAAAAAATAAAGTATAAGATTTTGATTTACATTGAAATACATATTTTTCGCGGTGCAAAAGCCGTATAGCTATCGGGATTAGTGAGCTCGTATGTTTGTGGTTCAATTTATTTCGTTCATTTTACTAAATAGTTAATTTTGTAAAAAAATCCCGATTTTCCAAGAAGGAAAATCGGGATAGAAAATGCTTGATAGCCTTTTAGAGCATGTTTAAATAAAATATAATTTTAGTGTGAAAGTTTCACAAAGCGTTCAGTAGTATAAGTACTTCCTCCAAAGTCTAAGTGGATGAGATATACACCTGCGGGAAGGTGATTAACGTCTATTTTCAGGTCTCTTGTTTCTGCGTCAATATTTTGTATTGATATTGTTTGACCAGACATAGTAACGATTCTTATCGTCCCATTATCATGCGCATTTTGCAGATTGACATTTAAAAAATCAGCAGTTGGATTCGGATACATTCTTATTGCGAGATTTGAGAGTAGATTATCTTCGTTACGGAGGTTTATCACCGGATAGTTTTGTGGTGAATTGATAATATCTACGGTATAATCTTCAACTTCTCCATGAATAAAGTGTCCGCAAGGATGAGCAGCTCTGCCCCATTTCATAGAGATACGCATTCTGGTAAGTCCGAGTTTTGCATCAGATGGAATAGTGAAATTGCCGGATAGAGAACCTGCACTTTTATCACTAAAAACCTTCTCGCTGTTGCTATAATGACCATCACCATCAAAATCAATCCAAACCGTCCACGCCTCATTATAAGAATTGCCAGAGAAGCCCGGTGTCAAGCCTATCGACACAATATCGCCTGTACCAACGGTAGCAATTTGGTTGGTATAATTGGCATATCCATCGTTGTTGCCTGATGTGTTATCTATATCCGCAAAAGCTACTCTTTTAATATACTCATAGTTGGTATTATATCCAGAAGATTCGCAGTAGCCTGATGAGTTTTGACAATTATTAGTGGGGTCGTAGGGGCAATCGTCTTCGGCATCACACACACCGTCATTGTCAATGTCAATATATTTTCCAACACAGTTACAGTTGGCATCATAAAAATCGTACAAAGTACAGTCGTCACCATCATCACAAGGCGTACCAAAGATACATTCTGTTTCCTCACAATCGTCTGGTATGCCATCATTGTCTGAATCAACCGTGTCGTCTCCGGAAGGACATACATCTTCTGCATTGCATACACCATCATTGTCATAGTCTATAAAGAAGCCAGCACAATTACAATTGACATCAAAGAAGTCGTACAAAGTACAGTCATCACCATCATCACATGGCATACCAAAAACACATGTTTCTTCTTCGCAATCATCTGGAATGCCGTCATTGTTTGCGTCAACGTTATCATCTCCGAAAGGGCATACATCATCCGCATCACATACACCGTCGTTGTCAATATCTAAGAATGTTCCAAGACAATTACAATCTGCATCTAATTTATCAAAAACAGTGCAGTCATCATTATCATCACATGGAATACCTGCAAAGCAACCTCCGCCATTGTCATCAACGACACAGGTATCCTCAAGGACTAATACACCACCAATATAAATAGTAACGGTTGTTATACTATCCTGTGTTTGTGATTGCACGGAAATATCCGCAGAACAGTCATCGAAGTCATAATCACCGCATGTAGTAGAAACGGTGCATCCTTCTGTGTCATTATCACAATCGTCAGGGATACCATTATTATCTAAATCAACGGTATCATCTCCATTCGGGCATACGTCATCCGCATCGCATACACCGTCATTGTCAGCGTCTTGTACTATGCCACCTATACAATTGCAGTTTGTATCATAAATTTCTCCTGTTGTACAAGCATCATTGTCGTTACATGGTGTTCCAACTGTACAGGTGTCCGAATCTACATCGAATTGGGGACCATTCACTAATAGTGAGGCGCAGATATCACCACTGCCTTGTATCAGTAAACTATTTACATCAAAGCCGGTGGTTTGACCGAAAACAATAATTCCTAAGTCAAGTGTTGAAGGGTCATATACTAAGGAGTGAATGGTATAATCACCGAGGGCATCAACACTAAAAGAAGGTGTGCTGTTTGCTTGCTCAATTACTAATCCATTTCCTTTTGTCAATACATATATTAATTCGTAATTTTGAGGAATTACTTGATTGCCGTCAGTGCTAGCAGTTAAGGTAGTTGTTCCTCCTACAAGTACGGGGTTGATATCTGAAGTAGCGGTTAATGTTCCAGCATCGGCTGTACAATTATCATCTAAAACAGCAAGTAGTGCCTCATTTGCGTTGAGTCTTCCTGCTCCATGATAGATGTCGTATCCGGGAGTATCTTCATTAGGATCGCCGACTTGGTCATCAGCAGTATTTCTTAGGATTGTTCGAATATCCTCAACTGACAGATTGGGGTCTTGGCACAGCATCAGAGATGCCACTCCTGTGACCATAGGGGTAGCTTGCGAAGTTCCGCCCCACCAGTAGCCCCACTCGTCGCTGTCGTATTTAAGCCCATAAATTGAACTTCCGGGAGCGACTAGATCTAACGTTGAATGATAGTTAGAACCCCATGTGGCATTGTCCACTCTTGAGTCATCACAAGTGGTAGCTCCGACAGAGATTGTCTGGGGATAAGCAGCGGGATACTCCGCTATATTTCCATTATCATTTCCAGAGGATACTATTATGGCAACATTATTATCATAAGCATACTGAACTGCATCTTCAAGGACTTGCGGAGCATTTTGTCCGCCAATAGATGCGTTCATGATAGTAGCCCCATTATCAACTGCCCATATAATACCATCAGCCAAGTCTGTCCACTCTCCCAAATTGTTCTCATTCAATACTTTAACAATTAATACATCGGAACTCCAATTGACTCCTGCATGTATGCCTCCTTCGTTTCCGTTGGCAAAAGCAATACCGCCTACGTTTGAGCCGTGTCCATTGTCATCGCTGGCATCGTCATCGTTATTCACAAAATCTTTTCCGCCAATGATTCTACCTGCCATTTCTGGGTGGTCGAGTTTCATACCTGTATCAAGTAATGCAATGACCACTGATGAACAACCTGTCGTTATGTCCCATGCTGCTTCCAAATCAATGTCTGCATCAACTTCGCAAGTTGGAAAATAGGGAGGTACTTGGTAATTGTTGTGATATGTGCCATTATTTTCGGACCACCATTGGGCGGAGTAATATTGGTCGTTTGGTGTGATTTGTGGTGCTTCGTATCCGAGTTCTGCCATTCTATCTTCAATGACTTTGCTGCTTCCGTACATCATGCCATTCGACTCGGCATATTCGACCACATCCAAAGCTTCAAAGGCTTTGATAGCTTTTTCAATATTAATATTGCTGTCATATTTGAGGACAGCAATGTTCTCAAAATTCGGGCGGTTCTTTTTGAATGTTGTTTTAGGTGTGCTAAGTCCAATTTGCCGAACGGTATAAGTTCCTTGTTTTTTAGCAATTTGGTCTATTGCCTGTAATCCGAGCGTTTTTTTATTGGTGCTAATATTGAATTTATGGGCTGGTTTTAATTTTAGGATAATTTGATTTTGAAGGATAGTAGGTTCCGGCTTTTGCGGTACTGATTGTCCGAAAGAAAGGGGTGTGATTAATAGCGATAAAATCGCTAAAAGGCAGATTTTTTTACAGAGCATGATGCCTGTCATTTTTGTAAATTGGTTCTTCTTAATCATATTAAAGTAAATTAGTAACGATAAGAAAATAAGCTGCCTGAAATGGGGAACTTATTATGTTATCGTTATTTGGCAATTAAATAAAAACGGAATTAACCATTAATTGGGCAGAATGTTATGTGACCTCGTTAGAGGTCGAATATTGGTAGAGTTTTTCAATAAAAATACGTCAAACGAGCCTTTAGGTTCGTAATATGGAGTACATAAAGGCACTCAAAACAAATTTTCATCCCAAAAAAGCTACCGATATTTTGCACTTAACAGTGCTGCCCAATTAATGGTCAATTCCGAATAAAAATACCCAGAGAGTATTCGGGTATCCGTTTTGTATTGTAAAGATGATATATTAAAGTAGTTTACACTCTAATTCATTGTCTATTTCTTACGGTTTTAATTTTAAACTAATGGTTTTTAAAATACAAAATTCAATAAAAAATACCTTTGTATATTATGTTTTTTTGTTGAAAATAATATCATTTCTTACACATTTAAATGCTTTTAACTATCATTTAGCAGAGCAAAAAAAAATCCCGAATCTCGTGTAAGAGATTCGGGAGATGTCAATGTTTTAGAATATAAAAATATCTTGTATCTACGGTTAGCGAATTAGAGCCCCCGATATGCCGTTATTTTTAGACCAGATGGCTTTATCTTTTCCATCAATACTGCCATCCATATTAAAATCCGTGAAGGAGTAGGTTGAAAACGTTCCATTTTTGAGAGACCATTCTGTTTTGTCCTGACCATTGATATCATAACCACTGGCATTTTGTAAGCCCTCTCCTGCATACATCGCCCAGATACCCGGACTGACTTGTTTTTGCCCGTATCTGACTCCGTTGTTGGTGAATGAATTTTGTATTCTGAAATCATATTTAAGCTTATAGTCAACGACCTTAACGGGGGTCGGACTCATGATGCCAATATGATTACGATGTTCTACTACGATATAGAAATTAGCCCCGTCTTCTTTTGTCAAAATACTATTGCTTAAGAACTCTATCGTTCCATCTTGAGTAATCAAGCCCAATGTTCTAGCTACTTCGGAGGCTGGAGTGAGTCCGGTACGGAATGATACCAATACCCAATCTACTATATTTGAGGAATAAGGTTTTGTCGGAAAAGTATTAGGTTCTGTGCCTACATAATTCCAGGGAGCAGTATTGTAGGGTGTAATTAAAATAGATGACGATATACTATCGTTTGGTAATGTTTGTCCGGGTAGTAATTTGTGGACAATGTTGAGGCTGTTGTTCATTTCGATACGATTATCTTCAAAAGGTCCTTCTAAGTAGGCACTTATTTGTATATCATAGTGTCTGACATTATCTGATACGTCAAGGAGTGGTTGTTGTCGAATGGACGCTGAGTGAGCAGTTACAGCTCCTACAGGCATGTCCGGTTCGTCGAAATATGTATATCTCCTGTATTCAATATCGGATTGCTGATTTGTATTGATACTATCCATATCCATCCACATGCCAATTCCGTTGGTAGCAATAAGCGCACCGTTCCCTCCATCTCCATCTGCACCATCTGCTCCGTCTTTTCCATTCACTGCGATATAGGAATTTACATCTCCATCGCTCCAGTAACCGTTTAGTAAACCATCGTTATTGGGAATGCCGTCTATCAAAACTTCGTGTACTACTCCCATCGAACCTTGAGTTCCTTCTATGAGTTCCCACTTGAGGGGTATATCACTATATAATGCAAGGCAAAGAGAGTCATCTGCGTTGTCTATTATTAAAGGCGTAAGGTCTATATTGTTTTGATAATTCATCTCTTCATGGGTCACATTAATATCAAGAAAATCAAATAAAGATGAAGAGTATTCACTCAATAAATTTGTAAATACATCATGACGTTTGGCATAAAAAAAGTGCGTTTTTTGTATATCAACAGGGTTAAGCAGTTCACCTCTCATATAGGAACGAATACCTCGTATAGGTCCTGCTTTATTCGCTATAAAACACCTATTTGAGATGTCAAAGTTGAAAAAGGGCAGTGTCCCGAGAAAAGTGTCATAAGCATCCAATATGTCGATACCTGAACTTTGCCCATCTATCATGTGTATGTCTTCTGTTACCCAAGTATCGGAAAAATGTAAGGTGTAATTTTCTCCGACGACATTGGTGTTTTCGGGGTTGTTATAATTGGTATTATAAGATAAAAGATAGTTGCCAAGCAGTAATGAGAAATCATAAGAAACATAGCTGGTGTCCGCGTCTTGTAGTAGTGAGCCATCTTGTTTGAAAAGATAGACATAGGAATCTTTTTGTGTAACACTATTTTGAATGGAAATCTCTACGCCTGTGCTGGGAATGATACCTATTGGTAAAGTAATACTATCTAAATCCACAAAGTCACCTGCATCTTTGAGCATAAAGACCAGTTCATCATTATCATCAAAGGCGGGAGTGTCATCTGCGCCTGCATGAGTTTCTGTATCAGCATAGACTTTAATGAGTAAACTATCTGTATTGACACCTGAAGGAAATCCGCTGTACAATAAATAAGGATCGACCCACTTCATTTCATCTACTTGTATGGGTACTTGAATCCAATTTGCCCCATCATGTCGAAAACCTACAATGTCATCAGGCATGGCATATTCCAGTGGCGTACTCTTAAATTCTATACCTGTCAGAATACCAGGATTTGAATCGTAACTCTCTTGTACTAATAATTCGTCTGGCTGTAACACAACGATAGAATCCATGTACATATCCAGATTATCAAAAGCTGATTTGAATTGAGGGCTATTTTCTTTGTTTTGCAATTGTGCGCCACCGCCTCTGGGCCAGATTATGGCAACAACTTTACCTCTTGCAGCAGCACTTTTCATCATCGCAGTATTTTTATTCTGCTGTAAATTGTCACTTGCAATATCAAACCACTCTTCTGTAACTTCTATTAGCCTAACAAAAGATTGAAGTTCTCCGGGATATATAATACTATTGTTAAAATTGTTCTCGTAGTAGTGATTGCTGTATGGTGCAGGGGGGCTATCAAGAGTACCCGTAGCCATTCTAAGTGCCAACTCCCCAGGTATAGGTATTGTACCATTATTCTTTAATATCCCTGTAATGGTAAGTGTGCCACCAATAGCAACAGTATCTGACATGTCAAAATCTATAAATTCAATTTCAGAAAGTTGCCCATAGGATGGTGTCCATGCTACTAATAGACTGATGCATAGTAGTAATGTTGTGAATATTCCTGATGTAATTCTTCTTCTTAGCATTGGTATATTTTTTATGATGTGGGCAAAGGATTTTTTCTTGTACAAATTTAGTCTAATACTAGTAGATTATTTTTAACTTTGTAGTTCATTTCTTACGTATTTTATACTATGGCTTATAATTTAACAAAACTCGTTAATGGTCTAAACCCGAAGAAATAAGGGGATTTCGCTTACAAGAAACTCGTTATAACTTCAAAAAACAGGACAAAAAACTTACGTTATTGTTTGATGCGATAAAAAAAGGAAATTACGATGAATATGATGATAAACTAATGTTAAAGCTGTTTCCTAATGGCAACAAAAATGCCTATTACAGACTTAAAAATTTGCTGGTAAGCCGTATAGAGGATAGCTTAGTCTATTTACACCGTGACAAAAATCAAGAATTTGAAGTGTATAAATATTTGCACTTACACCAAATATTTTTTCATAAATCAGCTTACAAGGAAGCCCATGACTATTTAAAAAAAGCAGAAAAGTCGGCTTTAAAATTGGAAGACTATGATTTATTAGTATTGATTTGCAGAAAATATATTTATCTCACAGAATTTTTGGAAATATCGCCAGAAGAATATATTAAACGGCAAAGTAACTATCAACGCCTCGCCACTACAACAAATGAAACGGAATGCTTAATTGCGATGTTGAATTTTCGGTTGAAACGCACTAATTTTTCAGGCAGAGACAACGAAGTTTTGAATGTTTTGGAGCAAGTATCAGACGCGCTCAAACTCAAGGAATTAACAACTAATTCGGTGCGTACAAAGCTTCTTGTTAATCATTGTGTGAGGGATATTTTGCTGCAAAAAAAAGAATTTCCTGCATTGGCAGAATATATGATTGATAGTTACAGCGATTTTAAAAAAGATAAAATCTTTGTAAAAAACAATCACGAGGAAAGCATTATTCAACTTTCATGGATTATCAATTCATTGTTAAAAATTAAAAACTTTAAAGATGCGCCAAAATACATTGATGAACTCCATGAACGATTACTAATGTACAACAGCCTATATCATGACAAATATATTTGGCTATACTATCAAAGTCGAGTGATGGAATATTCTTATTCCAAAAAGTATCGTGAAGCCATTAAACTACTCCAACAGCTTGAAAGTGAGAAAATTACTGAAAATAATACAGCAGTTGAATTTTATGTAAATCTCAACATGACGATTCTTTATTACACAATTAGTCGAATTAGTAACAGTTTAAAATATCTCTCTAAAATACTTCTAAGTTCAGATTTTAATAACATGTCATCTGATTGGAAATTAAACATTCAGCTATTCGAACTTATTATCCGTATAGATAACGGAGACATTGAGTATGCAAT
>Ga0209595_100223_pt1 | contig 19405 bp, 11 predicted proteins | sample Porto_4metaG_FD_187427 | JGI IMG/M metagenome (GOLD analysis project Ga0209595, IMG submission 187427) | Marine algal microbial communities from Porto, Portugal - Porto_4 metaG (SPAdes) (version 2) | ecosystem: Host-associated > Algae > Red algae > Unclassified | place: Portugal: Porto...
CCGATGCCAATAATGGTTGGCGACTTTAGCTCAACTTTAGCCATTTTAGGGATAAAAAAATAATAAGGGAAGACGAAAAAAATAATCTACCCGTCTGAATTGTTCTTTTTCTTATATGTTTCACTTAATCTTCCTTACGTAGCCCGGCTATGCGCGTCAAATTTAGCCAAACATATAAAAAAAATAACTTCTTCATTTGGGGTAGATTATTTTCTTCCTCTTCCCTTATTTAATTTCTTTCACATAGATAATTTCGACTTGGTACTTACCACAATTTACGTCTGCGACGGCGAGTGGTTTTAATGCCCAATGCGCCGAGCAATCCTCGTGTCAACTCTCGCGCAACGGTACGCCCGACCTGACGAACGGCAGTATTATCCATTGCTTTTTCGACAACAGATTTGTCAGCCTTCGAGCTGCGTCTTGAGGTCGTGACTTTTGCTGCTTTTTCCTGCTGTTTTTTGATTTCTTCCTGATGTTCTGCTTCTTTTGCCAATGTTATTTTTTCTCCAAGAATCTCATAAGCACTTTCGCGGTCAACTTCGATATTGTATTTTTTGATAATTTCGGACTGACTGATAATGTGCTTGATTTCAGCAGCTTCGAGTACATCCATACGCGATTGTGGTGCACGTAGGAGCGTGTGTGCGAGTGGCGTCGGAATGCCCTTTTCACTCAATACCGTCACGATGGCTTCACCAATGCCGAGGTTAGTTAACAATTCGGCGGTATCGTAATAGTCGGTAAGTGGGTAGTTTTGCGCTGCCAATTTGATGGCTTTGCGGTCTTTTGCGGTAAAGGCGCGGAGGGCGTGTTGGATTTTCAGGCCCAACTGACCGAGTACGGCATCAGGCACATCTGATGGGTTTTGTGTGACGAAAAATAAGCCAACTCCCTTTGAACGAATGAGTTTGACGATAGCCTCGATTTGGTCGAGCAATGCGTCACTGGCTTCATTGAACATCAAGTGGGCTTCGTCAATAAAAATAACCAACTCCGGCTTTTCGGAATCACCTTGTTCGGGAAGGGTTGCATATATCTCTGCCATCATTTGTAACATGAAGGTAGAGAATAACTTAGGTCTATCTTGCAAGTCTGTGAGGCGCACGACTGAAACCATTCCTTTGCCGTCTTCATCGGTACGTATAAGGTCTTCAATTTCAAACGACACTTCACCGAAAAAGCGGTCTGCGCCTTGCTGTTCGATTTCGATGATTTTGCGAATAATCGTCCCCGTAGAAGCCGTGGACATGGAACCATAGAGGCTTTTAATTTCTTCTTTGCCCTCTCCGGTCATGTATTCCAATGTTTTTTTGAAATCCTTGAGGTCGACGAGTGCGATATTATTATCGTCACAATATTTGAAGACTACCGAGACGATACCACTTTGCGTATCACTCAATTGTAGGATTTTGGAGAATAAAACCGGACCAAATTCTGTCACTGTGGCACGTAGTCTTGCGCCAGGTTCGTCGGAAAGTGTCAGGAACTCAATCGGGCTGGTACCTGCCTCGAAAGGAATCCCAATTTTTTCATGCCTTTCATCTATTTTTGGATGTCCGGGGCTTTTTGCGGCGATACCTGAAAGGTCACCTTTTATATCCATCAAAAGTACTGGTACGCCCTGGGCAGAAAGTTGTTCGGCGAGTATTTGAAGTGTTTTTGTTTTTCCCGAACCCGTAGCACCGGCAATCAATCCGTGGCGGTTCATCGTGCGTAGCGGTATTTTGACGAGAGTGTTGGTCTGACATTTCCCATCAAGCATAGCACCACCGAGTATAATGGATTTTCCTTTAAAATTATAGCCATCATTGATGGTTTGTATGAAATTCTCTTTTTGTGACATGATAAATTTAAGTTTTTCTTTTTTGTACAATGCGAAAATACAATTTTTTATTGTGAAATAGAACTCTTAAGTGCTTTCTATTTGTTATTATTTACTTTATAGTATTTTATTGGAATTGGCAGATGACTAAAGAATTGTTAAGAAAATCTAAAAATTGTGCCTAAAAGAAATTAATAATTATGAAAAAAAGTAGATGCATTTCCTTCGATAATTGATTTTTTTACTACTTTAGCATTCTAAAGAGCAATTAAAAACCGGATAAGCTTTGCTAAATTACCTCTCACCTTTAAAGTTTATTCCCTTAACCTTCTATTTTTCAAGGCTATTTGTTTGTTAAAACAATACTATAGGTTCTTAAAATACCACTTAAAAATATTTGGAAATATTCCAACACAAATATTTGCTGATGTATTTCAGCATTGATAACATTTTTTCAATAAATCAATTTAAAAGACCTTTTATTTATGAGAAACCTAAGACTATTAGCGACTGTATTATTCGTTGCTGTATTATTGATTGGTGTCGTACTTCTATTGAGACAGACAAATGTGTCGAATGACACATCTGTGACGTCAACTGACTTTACAAGTCAACGACTAGCCGCGAACACCGCAGCTCAAACTGACCCACCTATCAAAGTTAAAAAAGCGAAAGGTGCGCGAATCTCAAATGGTGTTCAGCCTGTGAGAACTAAATTGGAAAATTCCAAAGGCTCTTCTGCCAGAACATCTGCCACACAAGCGGAGTTGACACCGATAGAGGGCTTGTCAATTGTTGCAGGTAACAAACCGATTGTTGGCAAAAGTACCAATAATTCATCAAAGACTGCTCCTAAGGCGGGTAAATCCAAGTTAAAAAAACTTAGAACATTAAATCGCCAATAATCAAACTTTATAAAATCAATAATAAATAGATAGATAGAAATCTGAAACGTAAAAATTATGAACAAGTATTTAAAAATATTTATTTTAGCATTCTGCTGCTTTGTTTATCAGAATGTTAATGCCCAGTGTACGGCAGACATATCTGCTACGACCTCCAATAACTACAACACTACATTTGATGGTGCTCCATGCGACGATGGAGGAGTATGCCCTGTCAATGAATTGACAGCTTCTGAAATACTTGCGCAAGAAGGATATACAGTTGACAATGTAGTAGCGGGAGTTACTTATACTGTCAGTGCTTGTAATAGCGCAGCAGGTGCCGGAATGGGAGGTCAGGCATGGCCTTTAGATTTTACAATATATGCTCCGAGTGGTGCTATTGACGCATTTGGTTTGGATTCTGGTTCTACCTGTGAACTCACATTTACGGCTACTGAATCGGGTACGTATGTTTTGGGTATTTATGAGGCGAATGCATGTGGTACAAGTACCAATACAGCTGCTGGTTCTGAGAATGGTTTTATTTCGATGACTTGTGTAGGCACCGCGCCTGCATGTCCTGTGGCGCCTACACCTCCATGTAATGCAGGTGAAATTATCAGCGGTTTTGATATGTTGACAGTTTGCCCCGGCGAACCTTTCACTCTTGACGTAGTAGGAGATACCATAACTTCTGGAGGCTATAATGTGTTTTTTTCTGATACCGAACAAAATGATGGCGTAACACAAACGGGCTCAGGAGGTATTGCTGGTGGGTTTAACATTACAGGTATAGGTTCATTACCGTATGTAAGTAATGAGACTTTGAACGGCTTAATCGGTCCAGGGTCTCAGAATCCGCAATTTGATGTACTTTCAGGTACTTGGTACTTATTTGGAGTTGCATTAAATGAAAGCGGCGAAGCTTGTTCAGCCACGGCTACAGGAGTTGCGGTTACATTTTTGGATGCTAGTGATGCTGCTTGCCAAGGTGATACACCTGTATGTGATGCAAATCCTGATGCACCTACTTCTGCTCCGGTTTGCGGTGGTACAGATACACCTGCTACTGTTAATTTCGGTGGAGCTTGTGCTTTAGATAGTAATGTCGATGCTGGTAATCAGGCAGGGTTTTCTATATTTTATGAAACAGATGGAACCGAATTTGTTGATGCAGGTGCTAATGGTACAGTGTATGCAACAGGTGCAGAAATCTTAGCAAACTTAAATACAGATAATGCTGGAGAAACAAATTTCTTCGGTTCATTCGGTGATTGTTCTGGTATAGATGCAGCAGCTACATTCACGAATCCTGCTTTGACACCTTTTACTTTAGATGTATATATAGTTCCTGTTGAAGCAAGTGGTGATGGTACAGTTTTGGCTATTGACGGTGACTGCCCAGTTACAGTGGTTACGCTTACTGTCAATCCTAACGCACCGGAAGTAGTTGCTACAGAAGGTACCTGTGATGTAGACGGTACAGCTACTGTTGGTTATGATTTAGACGATGGTGCAGGTGGCGGACCAAACGGTGTAATTGATGCTGAAGAAGGTGATATCGTAATTACCACTTTGACCGTTGATTCTGATGACTTATTACAATATCCTTGTGGTGGTGCAGGTACACAAGCTGATTCAACGATTACAGCAGCAGAATTAGAAACAGCACTTGGTGTTGCCGCTGGTTCAGGTTGTTATACAGATATTACAGTTTCGGCTGTATGTCCTTCTCCTGAGTGTCCTCCTTGTGATGCTACGGCTGCAGTCCTTTCTGTTTCTAATGAAACGTGTACAGATGGTTCTACTGGGCCAGTTATACTTTCAGAAGATGTTGTTGGTACTGGCGGTACTACCCAATATGTAGTAACAGATGCTGATGGTTCTATTACCGGTACTGCTGATGTTATTATTAATGTAGGTTCTTTGCAAGAAGCATCGGACATTATTTCAGCACTTGGAGTAGAAGAAAGTGCTTGTATAACTGCAATGACTTTTGACCAACCAGGTTTAGATGTTATCGTAGCTGACTTAAATACTTGTACAGGTGGTCTTGCTGGCGACTTACTTAATTTACCTGAAACAGGTAATACATTTGAAATTGTATTTGAAGCTATAGTGGAGTTTAGTGCACCGGACAATCCCGGTCTTACTATTGCAGGTGTTGAAGCACTTATCGGTGGCGGCGGCGGCGGACCAGGACTTGGAGGTCTTGCTGATTTAAGCGCATTATTACCAGGTTTGGAATGCCCGGTGGCTCCTTTCTGTTACCAATTGAGTAATACTGCTTGCGCTACTGGTGCAGAAGATTGTCCTCCTGATGTATCTGGTTGTACAGATGCAACAGCATGTAACTTTGACGCAGCAGCTACAGTAGATGACGGTAGTTGTATATTGGCTACTGGCTGCGACGTATGTGATGGTGCAGGTGGTGTAACCGACAATCCGGAAGTAGGTACTACCTGTGATGATGGTGATGCGACTACTGTTGGTGATGTTATTTTAGCGGATTGTACGTGTGCTGGTCTTACTGCACCCGGTTGTACAGATGCAACAGCATGTAACTTTGACGCAGCAGCTACACTAGACGATGGCACTTGTGTATTCGCTACCGGCTGTGATGTATGTGACGGTGCAGGTGGTGTGACTGACAATCCAGAAGCAGGTGAGGCTTGTGATGATGGAGATGCAGGTACAGAAAACGATACAGTACAAGTTGACTGTTCATGTTTAGGTACACCTGTAATGGTAGACGTAGAAGGCTGTACAGATGCAACAGCATGTAACTTTGACGCAGCAGCTACAGTAGACGATGGCACTTGTGTATTCGCTATCGGTTGTGATGTATGTGACGGTGCAGGTGGTGTGACTGACAATCCAGAAGCAGGTGAGGCTTGTGATGATGGAGATGCAGGTACAGAAAACGATATGGTACAAGTTGACTGTACATGTTTAGGTACACCTGTAATGGTAGACGTAGAAGGTTGTACAGATGCAACAGCATGTAACTTTGACGCAGCGGCTACAGTAGACGACGGTACTTGTGTATTCGCTACTGGCTGTGATGTATGTGACGGTGCTGGTGGTGTGACTGACAATCCAGAAGCAGGTGAGGCTTGTGATGATGGAGATGCAGGTACAGAAAACGATATGGTACAAGTTGACTGTACATGTTCAGGTACACCTGTAATGGTAGACGTAGAAGGTTGTACAGATGCAACAGCATGTAACTTTGACGCAGCAGCTACAGTAGACGATGGCACTTGTGTATTCGCTATCGGTTGTGATGTATGTGACGGTGCAGGTGGTGTGACTGACAATCCAGAAGCAGGTGAGGCTTGTGATGATGGAGATGCAGGTACAGAAAACGATATGGTACAAGTTGACTGTACATGTTCAGGTACACCTGTAATGGTAGACGTAGAAGGTTGTACAGATGCAACAGCATGTAACTTTGACGCAGCAGCTACAGTAGACGATGGCACTTGTGTATTCGCTATCGGTTGTGATGTATGTGACGGTGCAGGTGGTGTGACTGACAATCCAGAAGCAGGTGAGGCTTGTGATGATGGAGATGCAGGTACAGAAAACGATATGGTACAAGTTGACTGTACATGTTCAGGTACACCTGTAATGGTAGACGTAGAAGGTTGTACAGATGCAACAGCATGTAACTTTGACGCAGCAGCTACAGTAGACGATGGCACTTGTGTATTCGCTATCGGCTGTGATGTATGTGACGGTGCAGGTGGTGTGACTGACAATCCAGAAGCAGGTGACGCTTGTGATGATGGAGATGCGACTACAGAAAATGACACCATCTTAGCGGACTGTACTTGTGCGGGTACGCCGATAGACACTTCTGACCCGATTGATCTGGATACAGCAGACCCATGTGGTTGTGTAGGTCTTGACTTAGACGGAGATGCAAGTAACGGTAATGAGATTTCGCAAGAAACCATCACTATTATACCAGGATTAGCACCTTACTCAGTATTAAGTGTAGTAGGTTTGGTTGATGCAACGGGTACAACTCTTGATGCAACAGCAATAGAGGCTATCATCGCTGCTTCGGCTGATGGTTTAACTATCCTTGCCTACGTACCTACCGATGGTAGTACTTATTCACTTACCATTCAAGATGCTAACGGGTCAATGGCTACACAAAACGGAGGACCTTGCCCAGCATGTGCACCAGACGTAGAAGGTTGTACAGATGCAACAGCATGTAACTTTGACGCAGCAGCTACAGTAGACGATGGCACTTGTATCCTTCCTGGTGATTCTTGTAACGATGGCAATCCATTGACTGTAAATGATACAGTACAAGCTGACTGCTCATGTGCGGGTACAGATTCAGGCGAAGCTATTCCAACTGTTGGACAGTGGGGCTTGATTATCCTTGCATTGCTTATGCTCAACTTGGGTGTGCTTTACATCCGTCAGACAGAGATTACAATTATTAGTGAATAATATTGATTAAAATAAAACAACTACCCAGCCTTATGGCTGAGTAGTTGTTTTAAAAATACTGTTTTAGGAATGAGATATAAAAAAATTCAGTTCTTTGGCAAAGTTATTTTCTCTTTAGTATCAGGAATTAAATAAATGTACATTCTTCGCGTTGTTATTTTTTCTTTAGACGAACCAAATTTGACGCGAATACTCACTGTATTTAAAGAAAATTTGGTGAAGTATAAAGGAAAAAGAACAGGTCGAGAATATGCATTTATTTTGTTCCTGATACTAAAGAGAAAAGAACGAGTTAAAATCTGAATTTATTTTTGTGTCATTCCTTAATCATTAGAAATGGCTAAACCAAAGAAAGGAAAAGGAAATAGTAAACGCACCGAGCAACAAGCTAAAAAGCAAGAGCAAAGTGCGGCACAACAATCCAAAGATATTAAGAAGGGGGGGCGTTCACGCTCACCCCTTCTTAAATTTGTTGGATTTTTCTTATTATTCATGTTGAGTTTTTATTTGATATATGCCCAAGAATGGTTTCAAGAAGGACCGCTTGGCTTTATCATGAATATAGACGCCAAAATCAGCAGCTTTTTGTTGAATATATTTGGTATGGGAACCACTGCTATGGGAGATACCGTATCTTCTAGCAAATTCTCTGTTGATATAGAAAGTGGTTGTGATGGAATAGAAGCTATCGCCATATTTACAGGCGCAGTAATTGCCTATCCCAAACCTGCCAGATTCAAATACAAAGGAATTTTAGCCGGCGTTGGATTCCTATTATTGATGAATATTGTCAGAATTGTCACCCTATTTGTAACAGGTGTACATTTTCCGAAATTATTCGACATGATGCATGTAGAAGTATGGCAAGTTATATTTATTGTCCTCGCCATTGCTTCTTGGTTGGTATGGATACAATCCGTCATTAGAAGAGAGCAAGAACATGCAAGCTAAACCGATACTCATATTTATAGGCAAATTTCTATTGGCTTTTATCGTTTTATCAACGATTTATCACTTTGCGCTGAACAGACCTTACACCAACTTGTTTGGTGGTACAATAAAGATGATGTACAACGGTACATTTGGCGAAAATGGAAAAAGAGATGTATTATTACCTGGCGTAAAAAATAACAACACTGACCGAGTGAAAGTATTTCTGCTGGACGATAAAATGATACAACAATACCAACAGGCTCGTGCCGCAGGGCAAAATGTGCAATTCACCCCACCAGTCATAAAGATTGATACTTGGATACAAGCAGCAATCTATTTAGTATTCTTTCTCTCATTAGTCATTGCGACAGCAACTGATTGGAAAAGAGCTTTAATAGCGATTGGTATGGGCTTATTTATATTGCACCTTTTCCTTGTATTCAAAACAGGCTTAAGACTTCAATTCGAAGCAGCTAACACAGGCATAGGTGGCACATCACTTCAAGGATTTGGAGGAAGTATATTGACTTTTTTACATAATTTATTTAGGCTGGCAAACTTCAATTTGCTAATTGCCCTAATCCTATGGTTGTCCTTAACATTTAAAGTAGGAGACTTTCAGAAAATAAAACAAAGGCTATTTTCTATTAATTGAAAAAAATAGCTTAGATTTGCAACCATTATAAGACATTCATCATCTTAGTGAAAGATAATAAAACGTTACATCTTGATTTGTTTTTTTTCTTTACACGAGCCAAATTTGACGCGAATAACGGGTTATTTAAGGAGAATTTGGTGAAGTATAAAGGAAAAATAATAAGTCAAGATGTAATGTTTATTGTTTTTTCATCCCTTAGACGAGTGTCCCAAAATAAAAATATTCAAAATACATACCGATGACCACCGGTATAAAGATGGTTTCATTTGGTTTTGGGCCCTTATTCATTTAGATGGATAGGGGCTTTTTTTTGCTACAAAAGAAAAACAACTCAAACTAAAGTTTGCGCTGCTCATTTCCCTTCTAAAAAACACAAAAAATAGTTCCGTAGCTATGGCTATGCAACGATTTTTTGAATTCTTTAGAAGAAAAAATTACGGCGCATTATGGAACAATTTATTTAATTTCTTTCACTAACTTATTTTCTTCGTCCTCCCTAAAAAAAGCCGTAAACATTTCACTTAGAAATGTTTACGGCTACTATATTTTTGCGAAGCAAAATAAAATACAATCAAACAATCATGCGAATAGGGTCTTCCATGATAGATTTGAACGTTTGTAAAAACTTCGCGCCCGAAGCACCATCTACGACGCGGTGGTCGCAGGAGAGCGTAACTTTCATACGATACCCGACTACGATTTCGCCATCTTTCACAACGGCTTCTTCGGTTATCGTACCTACTGCCATGATACAGGCGTCTGGCGGATTGATAATCGCTGTAAACTCCTCAATACCAAACATTCCCAAATTAGAAACCGTAAAAGTATTGCCTTGCATTTCTTCACCGGAGAGCTTACGTTCTTTGGCTTTTTCAGCAAGTTCGCGGACTTCACCGTTGATTTGAGAAAGCGTTTTGGTATCTGCATGTCGGATGACAGGAACGAGCAAGCCATCGGCAACCGCCACTGCTACGCCAATATTGACATTGCCATTTGTACGAATTTTATCACCCAACCACGAAGAATTAATCGCCGGATGCTGGCGCAAAGCCGCTGCCGCTGATTTTACTACGAGGTCATTATATGATATTTTTTGCGATGCAATTTCATTGATGCGTTTACGGGTATCCATCGCTTTCTCCATATCTATACTGACGGTCAGATAGAAATGCGGCGCACCAAATTTGCTTTCAGACAAGCGACGCGCAATCGTTTTACGCATTTGCGAAACGGGCGTATCGACATCTTGTGCCGTAGCTGCCGCCACCGCAGTCGGAGCAGCAACAGGCGCAGCTGCACGAGTGGAGATGAAAGCTTCAATATCTTTTTTAACAATGCGACCATCTTCGCCTGTTCCGGCTATATTAGCGATGTCAATGCCTTCTTTTTCTGCCATGCTTTTTGCCAAAGGTGATGCCTTGACTCTGCCGCCAGATGATGCCGCAACAGGCACGGGGGCAGCTGTAGGAGCTTGTGCTACGGGAGCAGCTGTAGCAGCTTGTGTTACGGGAGCAGGTGCGCTCACGGCTGGTTCGGGAGTAGTAGGTGCGGCTTCTGGTTGAGCTTCGCTGGTACTTTCTGCCAATGCCGCTTCGAGTGCCGCTTTATAGTCCTCACCGGGTTCGCCAATGACCGCCATAACTGCGTCAATCGGCACAGATTCGCCTTCTTTGACGCCGATATACAGCAATGTACCAGTATAATAGCTATCCTGTTCCATCACCGCTTTGTCGGTTTCTACTTCAAATAGCGTTTCACCGGCTTCTACTTGGTCGCCTACTTGTTTGTTCCAAGCGACCACCGTACCTTCTGTCATGGTGTCACTCAATAAGGGCATTCTGATAATCTCTGCCATGCTTTATAAGTTTTAGTACAAGTTTTAAGTCTAAGTCCAAATCTGTATAAAGTGATAATATTCAGTAGTTTGGACAGTTAGAAATGTACGATTATTTGACTCTTTATTATTTTAAATACTTCATTTGTAGCTCATGTTAGGGTGTCAGGTGGAGCGTGTGGGAAAAACTCTCTAATGGAACATGTTCCATTGGAAAAGAGAGACTCCGAGGTGATGCAACTAAAATTCATCCTATACCCATTTCACCTAATTTCCTGCACAAACCTCATTTGTTTCACATAAAGGATAGGAGGTATTGTTTGAACATATCTCAGCTCAGCCGAAACGCTCCCTTTTAGTGAAAGAAAATAAATAACTTGTCCCATTATACTTGTTCTTTTTCCCTCTAAAAAACACAAAAAATAGTTCCGTAGCGATGCTATGCAAGGATTTTTTGAATTCTTTAGAAGAAAAAATTACGGCGCATTATGGAACAATTTATTTAATTTCTTTCACTTAAGGAATACGCCCTAATTTTTCACAACATAAAAATCGTAGAAAACCGATTGTTTTTAGTCTTGCTTAACCGTATGAACTTCTAAAATTTTACCAAAAGTAAGACATTCAGAGAAATTAAAACACTAATCATGGATTTTTGTTTTTTAACGAAATTTCGCTATGTGAAAGGCTTGTTTTTTTTGAGTGATTTTGAAATTACATTTTTATGAGTTTCTTAAAAATATTCTCATTATAAAATCTAATATGAACTAAGTAAACGCCTTTGGGTAAACCCTGTATGTCGATTTTGGTGTCGTTATAAGTACGAATTATTTTTCCGTTATAATCCAAGATTTCAATAGAAGGAAGCGTAGAATTACCCTCTATATCCAGAAAGATAAAATCAGAAGCCGGATTGGGAAAAATATTAAAATTGTTTTTAAAAATGGAATCAGCAGCGGTAGAGATGGGGTAACAAGTCACCGCTGAAAGGTGTTCTACGAAGAAATTGGACAAATCTGTGACGGCGGAAGGGGTGTAAAAAGTGTTGTCGGCGTGGACAGCATTTTCGACGATTATAAAATCGGCGGAAATGTTTTGAAGTAAGAGAGATTCGTAGAGAATCTGGCTTTGATGAAGCGGAACAGCACAGTCAAAAGTACCGTGATAAATACGAAATGGTGGTTCATTGCCGTTGATGTAAGTAATGGGGTTTGCGGATTTTACTTTTTTGGGGCATGTAGTGATAGGGCAACCAACTAATTGTGAGGCAATGGATTGTGCGTCGGCATAAATGACTGTTTCGAGGCACGAATCGGGTGGGGCAACTGGAAAGTGTTCATCGGCTTGCAGGAAGTCCGTTGGTCCGAAAAAATCAATAACAGCATGTACTTTACTATGTTGGTCGGGGTAACCGAGATGGTATCCTTCGAGGCTATCAATATGGTTGGTGGTGCCGAGTGCGGCTGCAAGATGCCCGCCTGCGGAGTGTCCCATGACGCCGATGGCGCAGGTATCTATGTTGTAAAGTGCTGCATGGTGGCGCAAATGTCGAATGGCAGCTTTGCAATCATAAAGTTGGGCGGGCCAGATACTATCCGAGCTGTAGCGGTAGTTGATATCAATGATAATATATTTGGCGAGTTGGTAAAGGGGAGTGAGGTCGCTGCGGAGTTCGCCTTTTTTCTTTCCATTTTCCCAACCACCACCATGTATGTACATTACGGCAGGGCGTGGTGTATCGTGAAAGGTCGGCGGAACATAAACGTCTAAAAGATGCCTTGTTATGCCATCTCCCACATAATCTACATCTGAAAATGTCGGCAAAATTTGGGCAGATAATTGGATTGTGAATATTGATATGAAGGCAAATAAGGGGATACCTTTTGATAATAAAAGTTTCATTAGATGGTTTTTTATCGTAAGTGTATGAAGTGGATTGTACGCAGATTCATATCAAATATAGTCAAAAGTTATGAGTATTTTAGCGTTTTTTTGTCAAAAACAGAAAACTCGTGTTAGATAAATTATTTATTTATTTAAATTTAAATAAGTTGATAATCAGTTGTTTATAATTAAATAACCACTGATAAAGTTCTGATTTAGAGTCGCAATAATTTGATTATCAATATTTTGTACACAAAGCGTTACCGCTCTTCATTTTGGTCTGCTGAAGCTTATGGACGATAGTTCTTAAGCTAATGCCTCGATTTATGAATAATCAAGGCACTAGTGCAAATATGCTGCGAACTGTCATTCGTAGACCAGTATTACTTTACTTTCAATTGTTGTCCTATTTTAATGATATTTGAGCTTAGTCCGTTGAGCCGCTTTAGGTTTTGGACAGTAATGCGGTATTTTTCTGCAATATTGTATAGGGTATCGCCTGCTTTTACGACATGTACTTTTGTTGTTGTCGCAGGAGATGATATTGGGGTAGTAGGCTGCGTACTTGGTCGAGTTTCTTCTTCTGTGGGGCGCATTGGACGTGTAGGTCTTGGGATAGTGGTTGCATTTTTTGAGCGCAATTTAGGTGCTTTTTTCGCTTTTTTACGTAAATAAATACGTTGACCGGCAGCAGGTTCAGTTTTTGTTTTCATTTTGTTGCGTCTGTATAAACACTCTATGCGAATACCGTATTTTTGAGATAGTTTGTACATCGTATCTTCTTTTTTTACGATGTGAAAATCTTTTTTGAATCGGTATTTTTTACGCTTGGGCTGCATGTATACATAGTCGCCTTGTTGTATGGTTTGGGTGGCACTGGCATCATTGTATCTGAGTAGTCGTTTTAATGAAATATCAAGTATTTGGGAGAGCTCGGCGTAGGTATCGCCCGTTGTTGCGATGATTATTTTGACCTGATTGTTGACACTTTTTCGACGAGTTACGGCTTGTATTTTGTCTGGATTTTTAGGGTTTTCGGGTTCGTATACAATTACCTCTCCTGTCATTTTATCGAATCGGGCAAGGTCAGATGCTTCAATGATACTGATGAGCAAATTGGCATATCGGGGATTGGTGGCGTAACCTGCTTTTTTGAGTCCTCGCGCCCATCGTTTGTAGTCTGTTTTTGGGTAGCTAAACAGAAACTCGTACCGCGCTCCTCGCTTCAAAAATTCGGTGTGCGCGATATAGGATTCTTCGGGCGATTTGTATTTTCGGAAGCAGGATTTGACGAGATTACCATTGCGGTCATAGTCATCGTCGAAGTGGTTATGCGTGGGGCCAGACCAGCTTGTGCCGCATTTGATGCCAAAATGATTATTGGATTTTACGGCTAATGCGCTCTTACCATCTCCGGATTCGAGGATGCCTTGCGCGAGTTTTATACTTGCCGGAATCCCACTTCGGGTCATTTCATCTATGGCAATATGTTTATAGAGTTCGATGTATGTTGCTCTTTCTCCGTTGTCTTGTGCGCAGGTACATAAGACGATGCACAAGAATATAGCTATGCCGGTTAGCTTCTTTTTCATGGAAATATTGAATTCAAGATGAATTAATTGAGTTAGGGGACAGGAAGAAAATAATCTACACATCTGACTTGCTCTTTTTCCTTACAGGAATTAAATAAATGTACATTCTTCGCGCCGTTATTTTTTCTTTAGACGAACCAAATTTGACGCGAATACTCACTGTCTTTAAGGAAAATTTGGTAAAGTATAAAGGAAAAAGAACAAGTCGAGAATATACATTTATTTTGTTCCTGATACTTAGTATCAGGAATTAAATAAATGTACATTCTTCGCGTCGTTATTTTTTCTTTAGACGAACCAAATTTGACGCGAATACTCACTGTCTTTAAGGAAAATTTGGTAAAGTATAAAGGAAAAAGAACAAGTCGAGAATGTACATTTATTTTGTTCCTGATACTTATTAAAAATAAACGCCAAAAGTAGAAAGAAATTTGATTAGTGAAAGAAATTAAATAAATTGTTCCATAATGCGCCGTAATTTTTTCTTCTAAAGAATTCAAAAAATCGTTGCATAGCCATAGCTACGGAACTATTTTTTGTGTTTTTTAGAAGGGAAAAGAACAAGCATAATGGGGCAAGTTATTTATTTTCTTTCACTTAGTATTTGCTCGTTACTTAGCAAAAGGAATTAAACCACTTCATTTTTTACTACTCAATAAATCGTTTTAGAGCAAAGATGGTTTCGAGTAAATTGATAGGCGAATAAATTGAGGAGCAATGATTTCAGTTCCATTATTGACTCTGGGTATTTTGGGTCGCCTCAAAGTTTTCGCCCTAGTTAGCGGAGCAATTAATCGAGGAGGAGCAATTAAAATCGGTTTTTGATCAGTTTTAGAAGGTGGTGTTTTTCGTTTGTCACATAAGTAAATGGCTTGTCCTATTGCGGGTTCTTCGCCTTGTTTCATGCGGTTGATATTATAGAGTGTGTTTAAACGTATGCCGTTTGTTTGTGCAATATTATACATTGTTTCGTGACGTCGAACGATGTGTAACTTATTGCTATCGCAGCGTTTTTTACGCTTAGGTTGCAGGAAAATATATTGCTCCATTACGGAAAGCTGAGAGGTTTCTAAATCATTGTACTCCAGTAGTTTTTGTAAAGGGATATCATAATTGCTAGCAATGGACAAAGGAGTATCACCTATTTCAGTTTTGACGGCAGGTACTCGATTGATATGGACGATTTCTTTTTTAGATATAGGAAGGGGTTCGAAGCCTGATACTTCTTCAAATACTATTTCTTTGTTGTCATCAGTATTCAAGGCTAATTTATCATAGCGGCGCAATTTGTATTTTTTTATTACTTGCATTATTTGTTTGGTGTAATCAGTATCGTCGGGGGCGGTCATTTTTTGGATAGTTTTTGCCCAGTTTTTATAATCGGGGCGCAGGCTAAATAAATTGACATCTTTTTTTTGCCGACTAAGTTTATTGGCAAAATCCTCGTAGGAAGCAGCGACAGTGTTATATTTTTTATGGCATTTTGTCATAGAAAACTGACTGCTAATGACTTCAATTCTATACGTGTCACCCGTCCAATCGTGTGTGCATAAGGTTTGAAAATGATTATTGGCAGCAAGAGCTAATTCATGTCTACCTGATTCGGATTGTATAAAGGCTTGGGCTAATAAAATGCTGGCAGGTACGCCGCTTTTACTCATTTCCTCAATAGCTATCGACTCGTACTTCTCGAAGTATTCGGCACGAGCCATTGCCTCTATCTGTGCAAACAAAAAATTGTTGCATAGAAGAGATACAATTAGAGATAGATAGAACATTGCGTTCATGAGTGCTTGTTTCTAAGTCGTAAGGAACGATAAAATAATAGAGCCTTGATAACGGAATGCTTTATTAGATTTTATTTGCCCCAAAGAAAGGTGTTTTAATTTTAGTATTGCTTCAAGTGTTCAATTATTCACACTTCGACGCAGCAGGTAGCATGTGCTAAAACTAATTACTATGACTACAAATATAATAAAATATTTTGTATTGGCATATTAATGTATGTAAAAAATATGTCAATCATAATATATTAAAAAAGGGAAGTCCCGTAATTCGGAACTTCCCTTTCGTATTTTGAAAACAGAACAATCAATGTCTACATTGGTGTTCGGCGTTTATTTTAAGCGTAAGTTTCTTCTTCTCTGCGTGCGCGGATTCCAACAATTGCTGTAATCATCATCAACAAACCGAGAATGATAAGTCCCCATTCGCCGACAGTAGGTACTTCGTCAAGTGGTGGTGGACATGGAAGACATGGCTGACTATTGAAGACAAGTGGGTCGTCACCAATTGTGTTTGTAAAAACTGCGGTATAAGTTGAATTATCAGCAGCAACATAAGCAGTAAGTGTATATGTACCGTCACCGTTGTCCATGACCATAGCCGTTGTAGGCGTACCATCTGGATTTAATAAGCCACCCGAACTGTCAAGTGTCCAGTCTACACCTGTTTGACCCGGATTGTCTTGAATTATAATTTCAACAATTGCTAATTCATTTATTCCGTCTCCGTCGTTATCAATACCATCAGGGAAACAGTCACAACCTTCACTATCAACCGTAGGTACGAAGCAGCCGCTACACACAGCCGAAACCGTCAAATCATCGGTAACACAACCAAAGGCATCGGTAAGTAGGACACTTAAATCGTCATCGTTGTTTTCACATGTACCGGAGGTCATTTGTGTTGTTGTACAAACAGTACCATCTTCTGCTACCAAAGCTGCGGTGATCGCACCACAGGTTGTTGAACTATCATCTATTAATTGGGCACTTAATGTAGGATTGATAGTCACAGAGATTTCAGCTGGTGCAGCACATAAGGGGTCATTAACGCCATCAATAGCCCCTGAAGCAAGATCCAGTGTATTGATTGATGTAACGACTGTGAAATCATAAGATTGAGCTTCACAAGTTTGGTTGGCAGGAAAAGTAATATCAATATCCTGACAAGCAGATGTTCCGAGAGTAGAAGATTCGAGCAGAGTCCCTAAATATGTGCCACTCGCATTGAAAAAATCAAAACCTACAATCGTCAAAGTACCGTCTCCATTATCTATTTCTGGCGTGACACTACAATCCGGATTACCATCTGCATCTGTATCAGCGATAGAGATAATCAAGGAAATATTATCGCTACCTGAACTACAGGTAGGAGCGGGGCTTTCATAAGTAACTATACCTCCACAATCACAACCCAAACAAGGACCACTTGTTAGCGTAAACGATGCTTCACCACAATCGGGATAAGGATTATCTATAACTATAGTGACCATACCACCATTGTCGTCTTCTTCAGTCATTGGGCACATACCTGTGACCTCACTACCTTCGCACAAAGCTCCCGTAGCATCAAACAAAGCAACTGTAAGCGTTCCACACGAAGCCGTATTAGTTTGGTCTTCGACAACACCAGCAGTCAATTCAGGCAAGATAGTAACTGTAAATGTTTCTTCACAATCATCTGCTGCACTACTGATTACAGTACCATCGGCATCTTGCGTTTGGATGACAGATAAAACAGTATAGCTATACACGACAGGTGCGCATCCTTCGTTTGCAGGGAAGGTTGCCGTGAATGGGTCGCATTGAAAAAGTGTCGCAACAGGAGCAGCTGCACCAGCTTCATAGATTTCCAAAGCAGGCACTAAGATAGTACCATCAGGATTGGTTGTTGGTGCATCAATATTGCAACTTATAATATTTGCAGAGACAGCGTCAGTACTACTACAAGCCACTGCATCCTCAAAGTCTGCCTCGGCAGCACAAGGGCAACCAGCGCAAGGAGATGTTACGCTCATGAATTGTGTAGTAGGACATCCAACCCCTTCAAAAGGATAATCAAACTCAAAACTCAAAATTTCTCCATTGGTAGTACAAGAAACAGATATAGCTTCTGTACAAGCCTCTCCACTTTGTGTCTCCAATTGTGCTTCAACAACACCACAATTGTCCACTGGATTAGGATCTACTTCCACAATTTCTAAACTTAGTACCGGATAAACAAAAATCGTAAATTCATCCATAGCACTATCAATATTACTCGCGTTCTCACATTCTGTATCCAATGTTTTGCTTGTAATTTCAACACCACCATCTATAACCATTCCAGTATAGATGTAAGTGAAAGCAACAAAATTGTATTCTATAACATCACAAGTCGTATTTGAAGGTAATGTAAAGGCGGGGGCAGTACATACGGTTGACCCTAATGTTTGAGATTGAAATGTAGTGAATAAAGGAACCGTACTTACTGTACCATTGACTACCTGATAAATCTCTACTCCTGAAAAGGTTATCATATCATCTGGACCAAGCTGCTCAGGAATAAAATCACAACTATTAATGCTTACACCAACCGGAAGACTGGTGCTGCATACATTTACATCAGAGTAATCAACTGCACTTGAACAAACCGCACTTTCCGCCAAATTATTATTTGGCGAAGCCGTCACGTGTTCTTCACTATCAACAGCTTTTACCTGATTGATTTGTGCATCACTTGCCGATATTGAAGGGAAATCATAACTTACTTTGGTACTGGAAGTGCCCGGTACTGGCGCAGCAAGTTGTTGGTTATTTCCCGAAATCGTTACCTGTTTTTTTTGTACATCAGTCGCAGGTTGCTTAGTTGGCACAAATGTGCTACTTGAGGAATTGGTTTGTTGAGTAATCCCAACTTTATTATCTTTTTTGGATTCGACAAAAACAGCGTTACCTGTTAATTTTTGTCCAGTTGCATTAAATGCAAATAAGCACATTAGGCAACAAATTAAAAATGCCTGAAATCTAGGTTTCACTTTTCTCATGGTATTCATTTTTTTTCTTTGAAAATAAATAAAAAAATAAGGATAAAATAAATAAGAAAACTAAATTATTTTTCTAAGATAAGACGAAAAACAATTTAAAGGTTGGCAAATCTATTTTTAAATATCCTTTGGTTCATAACAGTTTTGGAATCTTTTTGAAGTATGTCGTTTTTAAATAATGTTTATTAACCTGATAACTAATTAATTAAGGGACACGGCATTATATTTTTTTAACAATGACCCAAAAACATCTTGTCTCACACCGTAAATTTAAGAAAATATCTATGAATGACAAAGCATTACTTAATATTTACAAAACAAGAAGCCCCTTACCGAAAATTAAAACCGCAGTAAAATAGACTTTATTTAGGAATATTTTGTAGGCATGGAATTTTGTATTTTTTCGATAATCGAGCCTCATTTTGAGCTGCATACCCTACGGTACGGAGCGAAAAATAGGAGAAGAGTATCGGAAAAAGACAATGTTAGCTGCATACAAAATATTTCTA
>Ga0209595_100224_pt1 | contig 19404 bp, 21 predicted proteins | sample Porto_4metaG_FD_187427 | JGI IMG/M metagenome (GOLD analysis project Ga0209595, IMG submission 187427) | Marine algal microbial communities from Porto, Portugal - Porto_4 metaG (SPAdes) (version 2) | ecosystem: Host-associated > Algae > Red algae > Unclassified | place: Portugal: Porto...
CCATTATGCTTGTTCTTTTCCCTTCTAAAAAACACAAAAAATAGTTCCGTAGCTATGGCTATGCAACGATTTTTTGAATTCTTTAGAAGAAAAAATTACGGCGCATTATGGAACAATTTATATAATTCCTTTCACTAATCACTTTTTAAAAAATTATTATTATGAAAAATTTATTAATACTCATTTTAACTTTTTGCACACTCGGTGTTTTTGCTCAAAATAACTCATCAGCGGAAAACGAAACCGAAGTAGCCCATAAGTGGAGGGTAAGTTTTCCATATTTAGTTCCAGAAGAGATTATCTTGGGTTATGGGAAACGAACAAGTACTCAAATGGTAGAATTACATGTAAAACGCAACCTCGATAATAAGAACATCGTCGGTGTAAAGTTTACCACCTGGCGATTGTTTCAACCAATGGGAATCACATGGTGGGACGGTGTTGTGGATAAGATAGATTCAGGAACTGAATACTATTCAGGATATTTGCGAGAAACAGGAATAGGCGTATCGTACCAGCGTATGCTATGGAAAGGACTATTTGCAAGTGTTGAAGTTCTACCGCAATTACAAACCTATACGGATCTAGACGGTAATAAAATTAAAAATGGTTTTAAAGTTTATAACTCGGTTCATTTGGGCTACCATGTTGCATTTGGAAAGAAAAAACGATTTTTCATAGAACCTCAGGTTCATTGTAACCAATGGATGTTTGATAACAATTCTCCTGGCGGATTTAGGGAGTTCGATGATAAATATGGAAACGTCTTTCTTTTTGAACCAAACCTTTACATAGGGTTTAAATTTTAAGCTATAGTCTGACAAGTCAAGATTCACAATTCTTGGCTTGTCAGACTATAAGTACAGCTGATTTTTATTTTTATATTAGTTTGATAATAAATTAAATACGAATTATATAAAATCGCTGTTTGTTATAAAAGCAAATTCTAATAAAATAAATTAATTTTTATATAATAGACTTTATTTAGAAATATTTTGTATGCAGCTAACATTGTCTTTTTCCGATACTCTTCTCCTATTTTTCGCTCCGTACCGTAGGGTATGCAGCTCAAAATGAGGCTCGATTATCGAAAAAATACAAAATTCCATGCATACAAAATATTCCTAAATAAAGTCTAATTATTAAAAACATTAAAAATGAAAAACATATTAATTTTTGTATTTACGTTTTGCACGCTTCTCTCTTATGGTCAAAATGAGACCAACCAAATTGAAAGAAAAGGATTTGTCATTGGTTTTGAAATAGGCGGTGGTGTCATCAGTATATCTGATAGCGATCAAGAAATACCTTTCGACGAAGCTCAAGTCGGCGGCAGTTTTCCTAATTTGAAATTGGGTTGGATGGTCAATGATCGCCTAGCTATTCTGGGAATGTATTCTGGAATGAGCTACAAATACCAAGACAAAGACCGAAGTTTTGATGCATTTATGCCGTCTGTTCAATATTGGGTAAAAGACCGATGGTGGGTAAATGCCGGAGCAGGTATAGCTATGGATATTCCGGCATTCTATGAAGACAACATTAAAGATGAAGAAGAATGGAATTTTGGTGGAGCAGTTGTCTTCAGTACAGGGTATGAATTAGTGCAAAAGAAAAACTTTGCGCTAGACCTTCAAACCCAACTACAGATGGGATGGACTTATTTAGATAATGATAGAGAGCGAGACGCTGTAATACTCTCTATTGGATTAGGATTTAATTGGTATTAAAAATGGATGCTGAATCATTAAAAATAATAAAAATGAATATTAAAAAAATGAAAGCTGTTGTCTCCACAAAATACGGAGGTCCCGAAATTTTTCAGCTACAAGAGGTAAACAAACCCAGCCCGAAAGACAATGAAGTATTAGTGAAAATTTGCGCAGCAACGATAACAACCGCTGAGACGATGATGCGAACAGGATACCCACTCATAGGAAGACTCTTTTTGGGACTTACAAAACCTAAAAATGCTATATCTGGAACCGGTTTTGCCGGAAAAATTGAATCTGTTGGTAAACACGTAAAACGCTTTAAAACAGGGGATAAAGTATTCGGAGAATCGCTGGACACCTTTGGTACGTATGCTGAGTATGTGTGTGTTGAGGAAGAAGGAATCATAGCAATGATGCCCGAAAACATCAGTTATGAAGAAGCTGCCGCAATAGGTGACGGACACATAACTTCGATGAATTTTCTCAAAAATTTGGCAAATATCCAACCCGGGCAAAGTGTGCTTATCAATGGTGCTTCCGGCAGTTTGGGTACGGCAGCCGTACAACTTGCCACGCATTATGGCGCAGTAGTGACGGGTGTGTGCAGTACCCGAAATGTAGAAATGGTCAAATCGCTTGGTGCAGATGAAGTGATTGATTATACGAAAGTTGACTTCACCAAGAATGGAAAAACCTACGATGTTATTTATGATACTGTTGGTAAAAGCTCTTTTGGAAAATGTAAAAAATCCTTGACAGAAAAAGGGATTTACATGTCTCCGGTAGGTGATTTTAGCTTGCTTTTTCAAATGCTACGGACTTCAATATTTGGCACTAAAAAAGCTATGTTTTCGGCAACCGGAATGTTACCTGTCACAGCCATTCGGGATTTTTTACAAGATGCCAAAAAACTTTTCGAGCAAGGAAAATTAAAATCAGTGATTGACAGACACTATTCATTGGAACAGATGCCGGACGCTCACCGATACATTGAGAAAGGACACAAAAAGGGAAATGTAGTATTAGCCATATAATTACGGGGGCGAATGAAAAGTCGTTTTAAGTTGTCAGATAGCCCACTCGCCTTGCATTTCCAAAATGTAAGGTGAGTAAAACTCTGACTCGTACTAAAATATATTCTCTTATACAATGATAATAATCATAGCTTAAGATGATTAAAGTCATTAAACAGAAACAGTCCTTGTCCTATTTTAAATTGTTTAAATAAATTAATATGAAAATATCATATAATGATTAAAATAAATAAATTATTTATAACAACAGGAGTCATTTTGACACTTACCATACTAACTTGTTGTACCAAGAACCTATTTTATTTGTCCGGTTCAATTCAAGAGGAAGTAGAAAAAATGATTGGTATTGGATGTGACGGCACCATTGTGTATGTCAATCAATCGGGAACATCTACGTTTTACAGTGCCGGGTGGAACAATAGAGAAAACCAAGTTCCGGCTGACCCTCATTCCTTGTTCAAAATTGCCAGCATCAGTAAGTTGTATGTTGCCGCTGCCACAAGCAAAATGATTGCTGACCAATCTTTGTCTTTGGATAATACGCTCGAAGAACTTCTGCCGGATATTGCTGAAGGTATTGAATATTCAGACCGAATTACCTTGCGGATGTTGTTGCAGCATCGCAGTGGAATACCTGATTATACGTATCACCCGGATTACCCGTGGGATAGTCCATTCGAGGAATTAAGTGAAACTTACACCTTAGTCTTAGACCAACCTGCCGACTTTGAACCCAACAAAAGATACAAGTATTCCAACACCAATTACTTGCTAATCGGTGAGATACTTGACCGAACATTGGGGCACACTCATCACCAATATATAAAGGATGAAATGCTCAATCCGTTGGGACTAAACAACACGTACAGTTTGCTCAGTGACGCTGATATTGATGATGTAATGAGTGGTTATTTTGTTGGTTATGAGCCTGATATAAAGAACAATAATTTCATTCAACCCGGCGGTTCGATGGTAGCTACGGCAGAGGATGTAGGCATATTTTTGAGGGCATTAATTGACGGCACCTTACTCAATGCTGAAGAACAGGCAATCTATTCCTCGGTGTATAAATACGAACATACAGGCGATTTACCCGGTTATCGAAGTATTGCCCGCTATCATGTTGATATAGATGCAGTTGTTGTTCAGTTCGTAAATACGAGTGCAGAAAATTTTAAGTATTGGACTAAATTTAAACGGGGATATAACAGGATAATACGAATTTTAGAAAAAGAACATTCCAAATAACACCATTAGTATCATGAAATATTTTCTTTTAATTATTGCAATAGGTCTCGGTACTAATCTTGTAAATGCTCAAAAGAACGAATCTAAATGGGTTTGGGCTTTGTAGTGAACTTAAAAACAAAGAAAGATGAAAAATATATCAAGTACCCACACACAAGGAATTGATGTAAACAAGAATAATCCACTTTGGTTTCTCGCAATTGGAGTAGCTACCATGGCTCTAACTCACATGACCTTTAGTATTGAAGTCATGGCTTGGATTTCAAGTGTTCCATTTTTAATTTATTTAAGTCTCACACAAGGCTGGAAGTCAAGATTAATCTTTTCTCTCGCTTTGGTTTTGGCTTGGTCATTGGTTGTAACGAAGATTATTAGCGATCCAATTCCATTAATGCTGGTCTTCCTCTACTCGATCCCAATTAGTTTATTTCACCTGCCTGGTTACTTGATTTGGAGTAAATTTAAAAATCAAAAATATGCGTTGTTTCTATTTCCTGCTATTATGATCATCATGGAATGGATTCAATACACCTTTACACCTCTTGCCAGTTGGGGCGTAGCTGCATACACTATGCATGATAACGTATCACTTATTCAAACAGTATCCTTGTTTGGAATGGCTGGACTGAGCTTTCTGATTTATTGGGTTAATGTTTCAATTGCTAATATTATAACCAAAAGAAAAATCTCCATTTTAACATTTCAGCTCCCCTTAATTATGCTGATCCTTTTAATTGTTTTTGGCTCCATCCGTTATGACATGAGTAAAGCCAATGGAATAGAAACAGTAGCTGTTGCCGCAGTAGGAACAGACTCGGAGGTAAGTGGTTTACCATTGCCATCTAAGGAAAGTAATGAACAGACTAAATCAGCACTATTTAAACGAACGATTACTGCAGCAGACGGTGGTGCTAAAATAATAGCATGGAACGAAGCTGCCATATTCATAATGCCTGAAGATGAGAATGAATGGGTTAATTCTATTAAGGAATTAGCTGCAGAGCTTAATATCACTTTGGTAGCATCTTATGTGAAACCCATTTCACAAACTCCGTTAAGGTATGAGAACAAGTACCAGTTTGTCGATTCTTTAGGAAACATTACGCATTCATACCTCAAGCATCAGCCCGTACCAGGGGAACCTGCCGTACAGGGAAAGTTACCTTTAAAAGTGGTTGATATAGCAGGAACAAAAATCGGGGCTGCAATTTGCTATGATTATGATTTTCCATATCTGGCAAAAGGGTATGGAGAATTAGGAGCAGGAATGGTTATCGTTCCGTCAAGTGATTGGAGAGGCATTGACCCCGTGCATACGGAAATGGCTGCATTTAGAGCAGTTGAGCAAGGTCACTCGGTACTGCGTTCAACTCGATTTGGGCTTTCCGCAGCAATCACACCATATGGTGAAATGGTATCACAAATGAGCAGTTTTGATAAAAATGACAAAATCATGTATGGACAATTGTCTGCTAAGCGTGTGACGACTTTATACTCCATTATTCAAGATAGTTTTGTTTATTTATGTATAGGGTTTTTAATATCCTTCATGGTAATTACAGTTCGATCTAAAGAAAGCAAATCGACTATTCAATCATTAAAAAAAAATGAATAAAAATGGTCACTCCTAAAGACACCTGGTGAATTCGGGTTTTTATACTTTTCCTTAATTCTCTTTCATTTTATAAAAGTAAAAGAACTCCATTTTAAATTTAGAAGGGGTTATAATAGGATTGTACGAATTTTAGAAAAAGAACATTCTAATTGATAAAATTAATAATATGAAATACTTTCTTCTATTTATACTGACGACCCTCCTCTCCTACGCGGGAAATGCTCAAAAAAATGACCCGACAGATAATGGGTTTGGATTCGCTTTAAATTCAGGTATTAACAGTGAAGTAAATGCAATTCAAATAGTTCCGAGTGCTTCTTTTTATAGTGGTAAAAGTCAGTTTGAATTGGGTGTTGGCTTTGATTCATTTATTCAAAAAGACCAAAGGGTAGTAAGCGGTCAATTCAACTACAAGTACTTTCCAAATGGAAGAGCAAACAAATTCAATATGTACCTGATGATGTCTTTTGCTTATGTAAATCAATTGAGAAAAACATATTACCCGGCAACGTACCAATACCTTTTCTTAAATGGAGGATATGGTTTTCAAATCAGGACATTCAAGGGGATGTACATTGGAACAAATATCAATATCGGAACTTTCACAAACAACAAACGCTCTGAAAATCCTTATAACGAATACTACGGAAATGAAAATTTATTTGATGAATTCGGGGTGAGTTTGGCTTGTGAGTTGAATGTTGGTTATCACTTTTAAACAGTAAAAAATGAATCAAAGACGAATAGTGAAAATTACGGGAATATCATTGATTGTAATGGCAATTAAGTAAGTGGAAGTACAAATTCAAGTGTCAAGTTCAAGTTCAATAATTAATTCGTTTTCAACGAATTACAAAAACTTAAAGTGTCGCTTAGTTACGTCCACCCACTTACTTATTTCTTCGTTCTAAATTAAAACTTATGCAAATGTTATTATCAAAACTTCAAAATCAAGAGAGACCGTATTTTCAATTAGCCGGTCTTTTATACCTGATTATTGCGATTGTTGGTGGGTTTAGTATTGGTTATATGTCAAGTGTAATTGTAGCTAAAGGAGATGCAGCCCTTACATTTCAGAACCTCATAAATAATCAAGAATTGTTCAGGTGGGGTATTACAGGCGATATTGTCGTACTGGTTCTGGAAGTCGTGCTTACAGTTATGCTTTATCGCATTTTTAAGGCATATAGCAATACAGGAATCCTCATTGCTACCTACGCCAGACTTGCCATGGCTATCATCATGGGCATGAACCTTATTAATTACATGATTCCGGCAATAATGATTACTCAGCCTGAATATCTAAGTACATTTAATCTTTCTCAATTGGAGTCCTTTACACTTCTTTTTTTAAAGGCTCATAAGTATGGGGAGTTGGCTTGGCAAATTTTCTTTTCTATTCATCTTTTTACGCTGGGCTATGTGATTCAAAAATCCGGGAAAGCACCTAAATTGTTGGGAATTATTATGTTGATAGGTGGAATTGGTTATGCAGGAGATAGCTTTATTCAATTCATAATGGTGAATTCCAAACTACTTTCTGTTTTGTTTTCAGCTTTGCTTATTCTGGCTGTAATTTCTGAGTTTTGGTTTGCCTTTTGGCTTTTGATAAAAGGTGGAAAAGAAACAAGTAAGTAAATTCATTCAAAATATATTTTAACATGAAAAGTCAAATTGTAATATTTTTTGCGTTGGTAATGCTTAGTGCTTGTAACAGCCCAACGAAACCTGGCATCACCCAACAACCAACTCTATCTGATTATACGGTTGGTGAAAAATGGGTCTGGAAATATAAAGGTGTGACTACTGAAGGAGAAGTACGCTCAGATGGAATAGACACAAGAGAAATAATCAGTTTTGACGGAGTTTTAGGTATGACTATCGACAAGGATACCATTCCGGTTACCGAAATTGTTAAACCAGAGGAAAGCGAAACACCGAAGTACGACTGGCCTCTTGAAGTGGGTAAAAAGTGGAAATATGAAAACAATTGGACTAGTCAAGATGGAACTACGGGAAACCAAAGTCAAAATGCCGAAGTACTATCATACCAAGAAGAAACAGTAGAAGCAGGAAAATTTATGGCTTATACAATTGAGTACACTGGTAAAACTTCTAATTCCAGAGGTTACAGCGCAGATGAAAAGGAAGTCTGGTTGTATGCACCCGCTGTAAAGAATTTCATAAAACTCACCCAAAATCAAGGTGAATTTTTATACGTAGAAGAATTAATCGAATATTCAAAACCAGAATAAATTTCAATAGTGTCAGATAAAAAATGAAAGAAAAAACAAATGCTAAAAACTGACATCAAGCTGATGACCAAGTAAAATAAACTTACAAAATTATAAATAATATGCACTATGAAAAAAACAAATAATCAATCCGCGACTTCATCGACCAACTCCCACAAGGATGTGAAAACTAAGTCTCATCCATTTTGGCGGTGGTTCTGGCTCACTTTCCTTGTGGTTTCTCTTGCTTATGCATGGTATTCATTTTATGTGCCTTCCAATGATGTGGTCTGGGCAGACAATATAGGCTCGGCTCGGGAGCTTGCCCACGATTCTGATAAAAACATATTGCTATTTTTCACCGGGAAATGGTGCGTGCCATGCCGAATTATGAAGCGTGAAGTTTTTGCGGATAAGGAAGTCATGAAGACTATCAATTCGCAAGTTGTACCGGTAATAATTAATGTCGATGACCCCAATGCGGAAAAACTCGTAAAGCAATATAACATTGGCACCACACCAATTACAATTTTTACTGATTCTCAAGGAGAGGTACTCAATTACGCTGTTGGGAAGATTGGGAAAACGAAATTCCTCGAAATGCTTGAAAATTTGGGTGAGGAGGGTTTCTAAGTAAGTGCAAGTACAAATTCAATTTCAATAATTAATTCGCTTTCAGCGAATTACGAAACAAGAAAGTGTCGCTTAGTTCAGTCCAACCACTTAGCCCAATACCGAAAATGCTCCGAAAAATATTGGCTCTTTTTATTCCACAACTAAAAGAAGCAGATGAAATGCTTTACCAATTTGAAAACGAATACATCATGAATTACGATAAATTCCAAAGCAGATTTCCTGAATTTAAGCTGACGACTTATGAGCAAGGAGTCAAGGATATGATTCAATCGTTCAAACCTGCCAACAAAACCAACCTGCTAAACGCGGCACCGTCGCATATGTAACCGTTGTGTTTTACCCAACATAAAAAACGCATAAGTAAGGACGATTAAACAATTGTCAAGTGGAGACATCATTGCTTTAATTGAAAGAAATAATACGAATGGATCGAATGGGGAAATCTTTCACTAACCGTTGTCGGTAATAAAAATGAAATCAATAATGAATAGTTATTGTCCTACAAATAAAGAAGATTGGAGAAATTGGCTAAAAAAAAACCATTTGATAAAGGATTCAATATGGTTAATATTCTATAAGAAAAATTCTCCAAACCCTAATCTAAATTGGAGTGAAGCAGTTGATGAGGCACTTTGTTTTGGTTGGATAGATAGCACTGCAAAGTCAATTGATGATGAAAAATATATGCAATATTTTTGTAAAAGAAAACCAAAAAGCAATTGGTCAAAGATAAATAAGGATAAAGTGAACATCTTAATTGAGCAAGGACTTATGGAAGAAGCAGGTTCCAAAAGCATTGAAATTGCAAAAGAAAATGGTTCTTGGTCATTTTTAGATGAAGTCGAAGCTCTTGTAATTCCGGAAGATTTAAAAGAAGAATTTGCAAATTACGAAGGCTCAATGGAATACTTTGATAGTCTCAGTAAGTCCGCTAAAAAGATGTTATTGTACTGGGTCGTATCTGCCAAAAGAAAAGAGACAAGACAAAAGAGAATTTTAGACATCGCAGAAAATGCAACTCAAAAATTGAAACCAAAACAATTTAGATAAAAAGCAAAAACAATGGCAAAAATCTTTAGAAAAATTCGTCAAAAGCTACTGTCTGAAAATAAATTCAGCAAATATTTGATTTATGCCATAGGTGAAATAATATTGGTGGTCATTGGAATTTTAATTGCCTTACAAATCAACAATTGGAATCAGACCAGAAAAAACAACAACGCCACGAAAGAGTATTTGGTGAAAATTAAGTCGCACACTTTGGAAGATATGCGGATACTGGATACCATGACAATATATAGAGCGCAATTAGCCGGGCAATGTAAAAAGGCACGGGAGTATATATTAGATAAGACAGAAGACGAGCACCTTTTTCTTTTTATGTCCTGCGGGGTTGCCTTTGCCGATTACTATTTTAAGCCGAATATCGGTGGATATGAAGCATTAAAAAATTCCAACTATTTTGGTAAGATTAATAATACGCCGCTAGATTCACTTTTAACCAAATACCACAGTTTAGTACGCGACATTGCTGAAAACGAAAGAAGTTATAACGAATATGTTATCTATCAGGAGGACTATCTTTCTACCCAATTCGATAGGTCTTTAATTCTGGCTGCCGCCTTTATACCACAGGATTCCCTCAAACTAAGAGCAACACCGCAAGCTGAATATTACGAAGATTTTGCGGAATATACCGCATCTGCCTCCTATAGAAATGTAATTAATTTAGCCGCATTTCAAGTGGATGCAATGGTCTATCAGTACAATCAATTAAAAGATGTGGGGCATGGGGTCATCAAAGAAATAGATATGCTTATTGATGAATAAAACATATCACTTTTTCGCCTTCTTAATCAACTACGAAAGTGATAGAAAATTTCAACTTGACTCACGTGTGTGCACGTGTGAACTTTTTCTTAATAATCTTTAATGAAAAAAAATATACGCTAAAAAATTGCGTAATATTTAGTTTTTTTGAATATTTTTTCCTAACTTGTGTGTATGATCAAGTTAGACACCATAAAGAAGAACAAGATAGAGAAAAAATATTTACAATAGGTGACGAAGGTTTATCGGTACATTACAAAGGCCACCGTCATTCGGGAGCTTGAAAAGGAAGATAAAGATTGTAGGGAGTAATACGAGTGGCAAAAATCAATCTATTGAAATTTTGTTTCTTGCATAGACCACATACATTAAGGGAAGAGGAAGGAAATAATCTACCCCAAATGAAGCCGTTATTTTTTCTATATGTTTGGCTAAATTTGACGCGCATAGCTGGGCTACGTAAGGAAAATTTAGTGAAACATATAAGAAAAAGAACAATTCAGACGGGTAGATTATTTTTTTCGTCTTCCCTAAGGCTGATTAATTATTTAGCTAAAACTAAAATCAAACAACATGAAATGTATTAAATTCGTAATCGTCCTAATCGTTTTCCTGATGGTAAAGTCAGATGCTACATTTGCGTCGAATGTCTGCTGCTCCAAACTAACCCCAAATGGACAAGTATACGTCCAAGTCCCAGCCGGCGAACCATGCCCTGCGACTTATAACACCAAAATTACACCGGCTAATAAAGCCATTTTTCAGGGAATAACTTTATGTAAGGTATGTTCATCATCAAATAGTCTTTCTTTTTTTGGTGAAGCTTCAGGAGGGATAATTGAAATTATTGTTGATAATGAAAGCATCTCCTACACCACCAGCAACGGAGAAGGAGCCTCCACAGTAGCTAGCCAAATAAGCAACCTGATCAATAGTAACGGTAACCTGTCAGCAATGGGCATTAGCAGTTCTGCATCAGGAGGTGAGGTGATAATTTCCAATGCAACCGATATATATGTTTCGATAGAGGATACCACCTTAAACAGTGTGTTTCCTATCCCAACACTCTCCCAATGGGGCTTAATAATTTTATCTTTGTTGGTTTTAATAATTGGAGTTGTATCAATTCGACAGATTTTACAAATGGCAGAGGACAAAATGGAAATTAAACAATTGGGAAATTAGGTTTTAAACATCATGTGTCTGATAATCAAACGTTTGAAGTCAATTAAAAGTAAAAATGGTGTCCAAAAGGTACGGACAATTTTTACTTTTTCGCCTTCCGAATCAATTTATACGCCCAATCATAATGACTCGAAGTCGCCGAAACCAGATACGAACCGAGCGAAGTCGTTCCCGTCCATTTATAGCGTTTTTTCTCAAATAATTCATCATTATTGTGCGCCTGAATGACTGCCTGAAGTTGCTCGTAAGAATCATTCAACATTTTGCGTGTATCTTTCAAATTCGTATCACTGTATTTTTCCCAAATCCAACGATTCAGCGCAGGCGTTGTCTTCCATGTGTAACCCTTCGCCGGCATATCGGGCTTCTCGCCTTTCATACCGACTTTATACCAATCCAACATCATCAAATGCCAATGATGCAGGTGCGCGAGTACATCACGAATATTACGATTCATCGTACCCGGCGGAAATTCGGTCTGTTGCTCATCCTTCGAAAAATTATCTACGTAATCGTTCAGTTTTTTGAAATTGGATTGGCTCAATTCGAGTAATTCATCTTTAGATTTTGGTCGTGGCATAGTTTTATTTTTTAATGTAAAAAATAGACCTATGGCGTTTTTGAAAAACCCACAGGCCTATAAATAATCACGAGAATATATAAAAGCACTGTCACTGTTTGGCGAATAATCAAATCAATTTTTACGCTTTTGTGGCTTTACCCTTTTCTTCAAATTTAGTTTTTTGGCGACATTCGGCGACTTTCGCGGTTTGTGAATTTTGGGTCTTGCGGGAGCTTTTTGTCGATTAGTTTTTGGTCTTCTTTGTGGTCGCGGCTTATTTACCCGTGGTTTTGGTGTGGGTATTTTCCAATCCCATTTATTTTTGTGGTAGTCCCGTGCCTTGTCCACCTTGGGTGTGGGCTTGTCTTTGGAGGGTCTTGTTGAAGGCTTGGGAGTTGGTCTTTCTACTTTGGGGGTAGGTGTTTTTATTGTTCGTTTTTTGTTGCGAATAGGTCTCTTGGATGTGACAGTAGTTTTTGGTCTTTTTTCAGACTTTACCGCTTTTGCAGATTGGTTCAAAGTCGGATATTTGGTGCGCGATTTTTGATTTAGATACTCTTTTGAAGTCAATTGTCGGTCAGGGAAATTGCGATTATGCTCTTGCCGCGCGACTTCAAATTCGCCGTATTCTTTGAAGCGTCTGTTCAATTTTCCGTCATCTCTAAACCAATCGTTGTGTACCACTTCGCGGTTTCTATCGTGCCATCCGCGTACTGCACCAACGATATTTCCACCATGATGTCTATGGTGACGATAGTGCCTCCCAAAGTGTGCCGACAGATGCGGATAATGTACGTGGTGACGTGGATGATAGAAAAACCAATCTACGTAATGGTATGAGGGTAAGCTAACTATGACGAATGAACTGCGCGAATCAAAGTAAAATCCCCAGTCGTACCAATGCGGATAACAACGCCAACGCGGGTACTCATACCACCTCGGATAACCAAACCAATACGGATAATGATACACATGATACACCTCTACGCGAACATCACGGTCATCGTAAGTCGGGTCGTAATATTTATCATCATACAAATAATCTTCATCTATAACATTTCGTAAATCGGCTTGTGCATCTGCGTCATTTTCGATGTTTTCGCGCCAATCTTCCAACTGTTTGGTGTTGTTCTGAACTACGACCAAATTGATGCTATCTGCCTTGTGAATGACCCACTCCGGGTCGGCTTTGTACGCATCGCCTACGAGAATGGTGAGTTTGATATGTTCGTTGAGAACGGTCAATACTTCGGGCAATTCGACCAATCGCACCAAAGCGGATTGAGTGGTGGGAGGGTACGCACCGATGAGTTTCGCCGAGGCATCTTTAGCTATCACTTCCAAGTCATAAATCATGCTGATAAGCTGCGGAAATTTCCTATACGCTCGCAATGCACGTTGATGTATAACAGTAGGATAATCAGCTATTTGTTGCTCAATACTTCGCTTATCGCTTATTGTAATCGCCTCGATTAATCCCGGATAACGAGTGAGGTCGTATATCATCAATTGGTCATCTTGCGACAGATTTTCAATGAGTGAAGTAAAACTATTGGTTGTTCTATTTTTGATATTTTCCAACTTAATTAAGGCTTCAGGATACATCGAAGCCTCGAAAATATCGCCCCTTATTTCTTTCGGATAAAGCGCAATCGCTTCTATGGTTTCGTGTTCGTCTTGTGCAAGTTCAGTGAGCAATTGTTTGTAATCCAATTGCTGCGCTTGTAGTGAAAATACCGCTAAAAAAACGGTAAATATTGTAAGGATAAAACGTTTTTTATACATAATAGTGAATTTTTAATTATGCGTACAAAATATTCATTATGTGTATAAAAAACGTTAATATTTGTCATTAATTAGTATGACATTCGTCAGTTTAAAATTACATTGGATAATTTAAAAAAGAGCCGTATTTATTGTTTTTTCATCCCTTAGGAACGAGGCATGAAAACTGCGCATAGCCAAGCTACGCAAGGATTTTCATAACGAAGAAAAAGGAGAAAAGAACAAGTCAAAATCTGAATTTATTTTTGCGTCGTTCCTTATATCCCATAACTATTTATCATTTTAATTTAGATAAAACCAATTCTTTAGCATAGTGTGCGGTGAGTTCTACGGTTGAAAAAGAGGGTAGTTCGCCTATATAAAAGGTGTTATTTTTCCCTTGCAAATTTTCAATTCGATTATAAAAACCGTTTTTCATGCTTTCGGGCGTACAGCGAGGGAAATATTTCCACTTACGACAGGTGTGAAATTTAATGACAGCACCACCAAAACTATGTACCATATTTTCAATGTTCTTTTGTATTTGAGATTGGGAAGTTTTCCAGTCTCCTAACACATAAAAAGTATAAAAATCTGTATCTGTGTAAGGCTTGTACCAAAATATAGGTTGATTTCTTTCGTTTGGGTTGAAATATTTTGGTAGAAATCCTGTTTCATTTGGGAAATTTTTTAGAGAATAAGCATAACATTGATAATCATTGTATAAGATTTGTGAAAATAAATATTCTTCTTCTTTGGTAGCTTGTATCAAACTCAAGACCTCATCAAGAGGCGAGGAAATAAAAATATAATCGTACTCAAAGCTCCCGGTATTGGTTTGGACTGTGATGACTTTTCCGCGATTAATATGTTGGACGGTGCTATTGTAAATCACATCATGTTGAGCGGCTACTTCAGACCAAAGTGATTGAATACCAGTAGGAAAGGTATAAAAATTGCCGCGAATAAAAGATTTGAGCGTTTCCCAATCCATATATTTCAACACATAAGCGGCAGGAATTTCTTCCCAATAACCATAGCCAAAACCGGTAAAATATCTTTCAAAATTTTCCAACACTAAAGGGATTTTATGCTCTTCTGCCCATTCATTGAAGGTTTGGCAAAGCGATAAATCTGTGAGTTGATAACCCGGTTCGGTAATCGACTCATACCGATGGCACAATCGTCTGTACTTCATCAATAGTTGCCATACAAAAGATATGGTTTCCGGCAAATTGAAGAAGTCTTTTACCTTCTTTCTTGTACTTACATCGTACAAATTATTTGTATATGAATTTACTTTCCTTAGTTCAATATTGTATTTGTTGATCAAATCAACTACCGTTTTATTGTTTTTTGCTATCAGACCAGCCCCCAATTCATAGACTTTTCCCTCATATTCGTAGGAGTCGCATTTGCCTCCGGGAGTAGGGTTTTTTTCGAGAATAGACACATTGGAGTAGCCTGATTCTTTGAGGGTTTCTGCGGCAGTCAAACTGGCAGCTCCCGCCCCGATTATTCCAATTCTACTGTTTTTGTTGTTTCTCATTATGTATGATTTGTGTGTTGGATTTTCCAAAACATATTCTTTTTTAAAATTTTTGAAGCGGTCAATATGCCGCCCATCATAGCTCCTGTGACGCTTGCCATAAATACATCTTGACCGGTGAGGAATAAATTTTTAACAGGCGTACCCGGACGCAGTAAATTCGCCCGAAATCTTTCCGGATTATGTGCTAATCCATAAATTTCGCCTTTAGAATGATTCGTGAAATTTTGAGTGGATAATGGCGTAGATAATTCGTAATAGTCTATCTTATCTTCTAATCGGGGCAGAATATTGAAAAGCATATCCAATAATTTCCGCGATAATTTGTTTTTTAAATCTATGTAATCATGACCTCGCCTCCCCGCTTTTGTGCCTTCCCATTTGGAAAACCAATGATAAGGAACAAGTGTTATGATTTCGATTGTACAGGTGTCGGGATGCTTTTTGTTCCATTCAGGGTTTTTGGCAGATGGAAAAGAGGCAAAAATAACAGGCAAAGGAGCATCCGGGCTATCAAATATTGCCCGGTTTTTGTCGTGGTCGTATTCCGGCGGAAATATCCAATAATTGCATTTGGGCAAGTCTAAACTTTCAGCCGAAACCTTACAACCTATATTGAGCGACAAGTGAGCCACCGATGGTTTTATGTTTTTCAGCTTCTCTTCAAGTTGATGTTCCTTGACCACAGAAGGCGGCAAAAGATCGGTGAAAGTATTGAGAATCCCTGTATTGCTAATGATGGTATCTGCATAATATTTTTCCCCATTTTTCAAGCGGACACCTTTTGCCACATTGTTTTCTATGATTATTTGTTCGACCTTTGCTCCGGGTTTTACAATGCCTCCATTTTCTTCAATAACCGCAATGATATGCTTGGCTAAAGATGCCGACCCGCCGACAGGATAACCCGCACCATCCATGTAATGATTGGCAACCATGGCGTGCATATAAAAACTACTTTTTGCAGGTGTCAAGCCGTAATCTCCATATTGTGCGGTGAGTACGCCTATCAGTTTTTTGTTATCTGTAATTTGGCTTAAAACAGATAAGGTCGTTTGGTCAGAAAAATGAAGCAACCTTTTTTGCATAGCCGAACCAAACATTTTGCTCAATATGGGGGGCATAATTTTTTCTGCATAATAAGCATTGCTTATCTGACTGACTTCGTGGAGTAGTTCGAAGTATTTGTCAATCGCAATTTGGTCTTTTTCCTGCGGAAAGTATTTTTTCAGGTTGGCTTTTAAGGCATCCTTTCCTCTTACAAACTCATAGGCTTCCTGCCCAAAAAACGCTTTGTCATACACATCGTCCAAAGCCGTCCATTTTATCTGCCCGTCGCTGATGTAATCGTAGGTTTTACGGGTAAAACTATCCGCTTTGTGTACTTCTCCGATATAATGGAGTCCAACATCCCACTCATAGTTTCGTCTTTTGAAGGTATGGGTATAGCCCCCAAAGATGTAATGTTGCTCCAATAGCAATACTTTTTTTCCGGCTTTCGCAAGCACACTTGCAGCACTCATTCCCCCAATCCCGGAACCGATTACAATACAATTGAATTGTTTTTCTTTCATCTGAAAATTCTTTTTTGAATGAGTTTTATTTTGCTCCTCATTTCCTCTCAATTCCCTTTATTAAATATCCGAATGTTATCAAACATCCTATCCATAGGAAAATATAGAGGGGCATTAAGCTATCCCATATTCCGGTGCGATTGTACGAAATAAATCCACCTATTGCAAGTACAACCGGATAGCATATACATTTTGTCATTGAAATAATTGATATGAGATACCCCCAATAATTTCGCTGCCATAATAGAATTGCTCCCACAATTAGTGTAGAAACAAGAAGTGATAAATCCGTAGCAAAAACGACTCCTGTCGGGTGGTCGGTCTGTGTAATACCTATGGGTAGTTGATTCGTTATTACAAAACTTATAGACTGCGCTATCCAAAGTCCGCCTATTATTGCGGCAAAGAATATCATAAAACTACTTATCCATTTTGCAGGAATATTTTGTTTTATTTTAGGCGCGAGTTCTTTTGTGTTTGTTCCTATAAATGCTAAAATTAGTGCATATACTGAAAGCGTAAAAATAGATACATATATCAAAAAGAATTTGTTGAAGGCTGCCCCATACATATAAAATATGTAGTTGTAAATCATATACCATAAAGTACCCATCCAAATAAGTCTTGCCCTGTATGATTTTTGCCTCAGTAAAAATAAAGACGCTATCATTATCGGTATAACAATGAATAATGTGACGGCATCATTTCCGAACCAAATAGATTTTATGAAATCATTGTCCCTATAGGTTTCACTGAAAAATAATCCACCTATAGTAGCTATGGTTGAAAGGATTATAACAATGACGGATAGCCTTATGGATATTTTATCTGATAATTTCATACACAATTGATTAAAGTAAAATACAAATCAACGTAAATTATTGATAATGAGTGATTTACCTAATTACCCAGTTCCCTAATTACCCAATGTCCAAAGTCCAGTTAAGTAGTCAGTCAAACTAACAAATATCTACTTTTTTGCCGACATATCGAATGATTAAAATCATCTTTTCAGATGATTTTAATCATTTATTTTAATATATTTTCTCTATATCTTTGTGTTATCAAGTGAGAGATAAAAGACATACCGGAGAAATTCGGGGAGGTTGTTGAAAGTTGAATTCGGAAATTTGTCGCGGTTTCGGTCGTGAGATTGGGAAGGATAGATATTTGATTCAATCAGATTTTGAGCTTATGTGTTTTTTTAAAGTGTATAAGTTTAAGTGAAGTCGTAATAACCGTAACTTGACGTTTCATGGCGTTTTAATACGCTTGAAGACGGAATGGGAATTTTATTATAAAATTCCCATTCGTGGTTTATTACCGCTTTTTAATTTTTCTTCTAAGATTCTACTGAAATAAGCGTATTTTTTTATTATTTTAAAATAAATTAAATTTATAAATGATTATTATTTAATAAAAAACAAATTATAAAATTATTTTAATTAATTAAAAAACGTCCATATTTCAGTGCGACCTTCTAAAAAATACAAAAAGCAGTTCGGTAGCGATGCTATGGGATGAAAAAACAATAAACACTACATCTTGACTTGTTCTTTTTCCTTTATACTTCACCAAATTCTCCTTAAATAACCCGTTATTCGCGTCAAATTTGGCCCGTGTGAAGAAAAAATTAGGGCGCATCTCTGTCTAATTTATTTTTTTTCACTTAACTTGACTGACTACTTAAAAATTAATTCCAAAATGAAGTCCGGGTTCACCGAAAAAGAATTTGTTCCACCTATCTTCTTCTATCTGAAATGACTCTGGGAAGTTTGTTTGAATGGGAAACCAAGTGGCAGCAATAGAAGGCTCGATAAAAAGACGATGATTAAAAAATTCCAAATGATAGCCGACTCTAAAAGTATTGAAAAGTTGAAATCCGCTTTGAATTTTTTTATCCCTATCATTCAGATAATTCTGCCTAAAAGCAACAGAGTGAACCTGACCATACAGCCCTTTCCAAAGAAATCGTTGGTAACTCAGCCCCGCTCCAATACCTTGAACGGCACCGGGGTATTGGGTTTCTACAGTTTCATAATCAGGACCATAAGGAATGCCCAAAGGATTGAGATATTTCCAAGTAATCGCTTCCACAGAGACTGTATTTTTTTCATCAATTCGATACCCGGCATTGAGTTGGTAAAACTCAGGAGAAGGGTCTAAAAAAAGACCATAAGCAACCCAAAGTGAACTACCGACATAGTATTTTTTTTCAGGGTCAATATCGCTGGTGATTGTTTGAGAATATGCAGTTGAAAACACAATGCAAAAGAGTACGGTTAAAAAGAGTAGATTATGTTTCATAATTATTAATGTTTTTTGTTTAATAATAGACTTTATTTAGAAAAATTTTGTATGCAGCTAACTTTGTCTTTTTCCGATACTCTTCCCCTATTTTTCGCCCCGTACCGTAGGGTATGCAGCTCAAAATGAGGCTCGATTATCGAAAAAATAC
>Ga0209595_100226_pt1 | contig 19378 bp, 13 predicted proteins | sample Porto_4metaG_FD_187427 | JGI IMG/M metagenome (GOLD analysis project Ga0209595, IMG submission 187427) | Marine algal microbial communities from Porto, Portugal - Porto_4 metaG (SPAdes) (version 2) | ecosystem: Host-associated > Algae > Red algae > Unclassified | place: Portugal: Porto...
CTGCATAAGCAAGACAAACGTTATGCTTTGTGTACGATGTGTGTGGGTGTTGGTCAAGGCTATGCTACGGTGATTGAGCGGGTGTAGTTGCGAGTTTTCGAGTAGCGAGTTTCGAATTATTTGATTAGTGATTCTCAGTGTTTTTTTGTAAATTTGGATATTATAAAACGTTTACAAAATGAAAAAATACGAAAAAATATATAACGAATTACGCAAAAAATATACCGATGAAGAAATAGTGGATTCGATGCTCATTCCAGCAGATTTAACGGAAGAGGAACAAGAAGAATTGGCAAGTGAAATGCGCGAAATTAGAATGAAAAGTTTGCGCGAAACAACTCAAATTCAACAGGTTATGTCTCATGCAATGCAACGTAGATTTCAAAATGAAAGTCAACTAAAAAAACATCTTAAATCGTAATTTTTCCTCATTTTAAAAACTATAATTATGACCGAACTGTATGTCAATAATTTTCGCGGGTTTCGAGATACCTTTATTCCTCTTGATAAAGTCAATTTTTTAATCGGGGAAAATAGTACGGGGAAGACTTCTATTTTGAAGTTGATTCGGGTGTTTGGTAACGAGAGATTTTGGTATAATTTCGATTTAAATGCTTGTGATTTTCATTTCGGTTATTTTGATGAATTATGCAATACAGATTTTTTTGAAGTTGGTTTTGTCGGTGATTACGCTTATGACAATTTGATAGCTATTAAATTGACTTTTGAAAATAAAAATGGAAATTCTCAAGTGACAAATGTAAGACTATATCACACTGGTTATGATATACATTTTTTTTATGATAAAAATAAAATAAAATATGGTGTTGAACATATTGGTAATCAGGAAAATTCATTTGTTTTCAGAGATTGGATAAATAAGCATTCACTAAAGAGTAGTTTATACAATTCAGAAGAAAAACAAGAAAATGAAGACCTAATAAGAGATATCCGGAATGCTCTCCATAAAGAACGAAATATAATTATACTTATATTTAAAAATTTTGACATAACTTTAATTGACACTCTAATTTGGCTTGCCCCAATACGCGCCGAACCTCAACCAGTTTACAGCAATTACAAAGTAAATTTCTCTCCAGACGGCAGCCACATCCCATTTCTACTAAAAAATCTCTTACCCACGCCACAATCAAACGGAAAAGAACGCGACGCCTTCCAAGCAGCATTAAACAAATTCGGTCAGGACAGTGGTTTGTTTGATAAAATAGAAGTGAAAGTATTGGGTGATGAGCAAACTTCACCATTGGAGATACGAGTATTTTTCGGAGAAAATAATATCAAAATATCAAATGTCGGTTATGGTGTCTCTCAAATTTTGCCATTAATTATTGAAGTATTGGCAAAGGAAAAAGACATGTGGTACGCCATTCAACAACCTGAAATTCACCTCCACCCACGCGGTCAGGCGGCTTTCGGCGAATTAATTTATGACACACAAAAAGCTGATAATAAGACTTTTATCATCGAAACACATAGCGATTATATTGTCGATAGATTCAGGTTGTGTGTGAATAAAGACAAGGAAGAAACAAGCGACGAATTTCAAGTATTATTTTTTGAACGAACAAAGGACGGCAATAAAGTGACTCCAATAAAAATACAATCCAACGGAAAATACGCCGACAAGCAACCCAAGTCATTTCAAGAGTTTTTCATCAAAGAACAATTGGAACTTATCAAAATATAATCCCATGTGCATCGTTGTAGATACGAATACTATCGCCAGAGTTTTTGATAAAAACAATAGCGAACACGAGGAATTTAAGCCCGTCCACGATTGGATAATGGAGAAGAAAGGCAAACTCGTTTATGGCGGTACAAAATACTTTGAAGAGTTGGAGAAAATGGGGCAATACTTGAAGTTGTTCACCGTACTCAGCAAGATAAATAAGACAGTGGTCGTAGATACCGAAGCCGTAGATGACTATCAGGCAGAAGCCGAGGAAATGATTCAGCACAAGGATTTTGACGACCCACATTTGGTGGCGATATTGAAAGTATCGGGCTGCAAATTGGTTTGTTCGGTGGATGAACGCGCCTTTCCCTTTTTGAAACATCATTTATTTTTCAAAGGAAAAGAAAAGCCCAAAATTTACAGTTCGTCGCGTAACAAAGACCTCCTTTGTGATGCTAATATCGCTGAATGTTGCACACCTTCGCACGACACCACCAATGAACAAAAAAAGATTTTAGAATCCACGTAGCGTAACGCCTCCGGCTTGCGCTGCGTTAGTTCGCAAGTAGTACGCGAACGCAAGCCTGAGGTACGCTACGGTTAAATGAATCACGAAATTAAATGGCAAAAAAAAGAGGCATTATAAAATATTTCCTACTATTCGTCCTGATAGCGGGCGCAGTAGCAGCCTATTTCGGTTACGAATTTTACCAAAAGATATTCGGTAGCGGTGTCGATTTGAAAGGCGCGCAGACGGAGTGGTTATATATCGAAAAAGGTGCAGGCGCAGACGAAGTTTTACAAAATATTGAAAGTAAAGGTTTTGTAAAAGACATGCAGTTGATGCGTTGGGTAGCCGAGCAGAAAAACTTGGCAAATCATATCTATCCCGGACGTTACAAATTGCGTAACGATATGAGTATCAATTCGTTGATAGACTTGTTGCGTTCCGGTTCGCATACGCCTGCAAGGGTGACATTCAGCTCGGTGAGAACATCGCAGGACCTTGCCGGAAAAGCCACCAAAAATATCATGGCAGACTCGCTCGAACTCCTCAAATTGTTCAAAGACATCAACGTGCAAACGAAATACGGCTTCAATGAAAACACTTTTATGGCAATGTACATTCCGAATACTTACGAGTTTAATTGGGCAACTACGGCAGAAGAGTTTGTAGCGCGCATGGCAAGCGAATATAAGCGTTTTTGGACTGATGAACGCAAGGCAGAAGCCCAAAAAATCGGCTTGTCACAGTCCGAAGTCTCTACCCTTGCTTCTATCGTACAGGCAGAAACCAACATGCCAAAAGACCGCCCGCGTATTGCCGGAGTATATATGAATCGCCTCGAAAAAGGCATCCCGCTTGAAGCCGATCCTACGCTCGTATATGCTCTAGGCAATTTCAATATTCGGCGCGTACTCAATAAACATAAAAAAATTGAATCACCCTACAACACCTACATGAATAAAGGTTTGCCGCCCGGACCAATTCTACTGCCATCAATTCCCTACATTGACGCAGTTTTGAATCATGAAGAACACGAGTATATATTTTTCTGTGCAAAAGAGGACTTCTCTGGACATTCCAACTTTGCAAAGACCTATAAACAGCATTTGAGAAACGCTAAAAAGTACCAGCAAGCACTTAATAAAAGGAAGATTTATAAGTAGGCAATGCGATAATGCTACAATGATGAAATGTTACAATGAAATGAGTGAATGAGTGAATTTTGAATGAGCGAATATGAGAACGATATTCACTCATTCAAAATTCACTCATTAGATATTATCGCATTTCAACATTATCGCATTATCGCATTAAAACCCGTACACCATGCCAAGTACGAATGAAGCCAAACTACTCGCAGGTACATAATCTGTATCAATAAAAATATCTTCCGAAGAAGTATCAAATCGAATTTCAGGAATCAGTGTGAGCGGACCGACGCCGATATTTCCACTCAATGTAATCGCTGTAATATCGGCATTTGCATCGCCCAGATAAGCCTCAAAATACTCACCACGTATGCCGATAGCCGCTACTTCAGAAACCGAATATTGCAAATACAAAGCACCACCCAAAAACCCGGAAGCATCGCCATCCATATCTTGCACACTGCCATCGAAAAATTCGCCAGGACTGGTCGTATTATATGTTGCATTCACGCCTGCAAAAAAAGCATTAGATAAATCCCAACCTGTCGTCAAATCCACTTGAAAAGTCGCGCCGGAAGAAGCCTCGCCCATGCTTGCCGTTCTGTCATTGAGTGCGCCGTCTTGGTCACCGTAAATGAAGTTGAGGTAGGCATTTCCCACATCATTGGAGTAGCCCAATTGTGCGCCGAGCGAGTAGGTTCCAAAGGGATTCAACTCCGTATAATCCGTTGGATTCAAGATGCCCAACATCGCCGAAAAATTATCCGAAAGTGCAAAATCTGCCTTCAAACCCGTGTGCGAAAACGGTCCATTCGAAAACATATACGAGGTCGAATAATTGAAGTTTGCCGTAGGCGAAATCACTTCATAACCCAAAAATGTATTAAAATTTCCCATCGTCAACGTCACCTTATCGCTCACATTCCAATATACAAATAACTGATTGACAATGGACGAGTTACCTTCGCTCAAAAAAACAGCATCCGCCCCTTTCGGACCAAATCCCAAATCTGCCGTAAAACCAACTTTTCCTTTTTCTCCGCTGGCAATCAAATTGACCATTCCAAGCGCGAAACCGGGCGTATTGACAAAGGAACTTCCGGGTGCTGCGCCGTCCACAGGCTTGTTGGGCGCAGTGATATTTTGTCGGAAATAAGTATCCACAGAACCACTAAATGAGAAGGTGGCTTCTTCGGTTTCTTGGGCAAATGAAATATTGACCGAGGTGGTTAGGGCGAGTAAAAGTATGAGTAATAATTTGATGTTTTGCATAATAATTTACTTGAATAGTTGAAAAATATTTGTGTTTGATGCACCATACTATCCAAGTAAATTTTGAATCAAAGCCACTTTTTCATAACTTTGACACTAGGATAATAAGAGGACAGTATAATGCTGTTTTCTTTGATTTTGCTCCCGATTTGTTTAGCGGCTCATCGGGAGTTTTTTTTTGTTGGTGTTGTGGTTGGTTGGTGTTGTAGTGTTGTAGTGTTGTAGTGTTGTAGTGTTGTAGTGTTGTAGTGTTGTAGTGTTGTAGTGTTGTAGTGTTGTAGTGTTGTAGTGTTGTAGTGTTGTAGTGTTGTAGTGTTTTTTTGCTTCGCAAAAATCATATTAACGACGACATGACAACACTAAGCCACCACAACACTACGAAACTATGCAAAGGCGGCATTTTCGACATCTTGGTACGCCGAAGCTCCGTGTTCTGATATATCCAATCCTGTAATTTCTTCTTCTTCGCTCACGCGAATACCAATCGTTACTTTTAGTAAATACATTAATCCGAAAGAGAATGCGAACGTAAACGAACAGACCGCAAGCACACCGATGAGTTGGTTGAAAAGCTGCGCCATACCTGCCATTTTCCCGAAAATACCAACGGCAAGCGTTCCCCAAATACCACAGACTAAGTGTACCGATGTCGCGCCAACGGGGTCATCCACTTTGATTTTATCGAAGAAAACAACAGAGAACGGAATGATGACTCCCGCTATCAATCCAATCAAAATCGCGGAAGTCGATCCCATCTGATCGGCACCGGCAGTGATGCCCACCAAGCCACCCAAAATACCATTGAGTACCATCGACAAATCATGCGATTTGAACAGCAGATATGAAGCGATAAACGCCCCAACAGCGCCCGCCGCCGCAGCCAATGCCGTAGTCACGAATACAAGTGAAACGCCCGCAGCATCGGCAGAAAGTACGGAACCGCCATTGAACCCAAACCAGCCAAACCAGAGTAAAAACACCCCGACGGCAGCCAGTGGCATATTATGTCCAGGGATGGGTTTGATGCCCGTAGCGGTGTACTTGCCCAAGCGCGGACCGAGTACGATAGCTGCCGCAAGTGCAGCCGCACCACCCACAGCATGTACGAGTGTAGAACCCGCAAAATCGTAGAAGCCCATAGCATTGAGCCAACCACCGCCCCACTTCCACATCCCCGTAATCGGGTAGCTAATCGCCACCAAAAGAGTCGCAAAAATCAGGAAAGCCCCCAATTTGATACGCTCTGCCACCGCACCCGAAACTATCGTAGCCGCAGTTGCCGCAAACATCCCTTGAAAGATGAAATCTGACCAATAAGTGTAGTCTCCATAAGCGGAAGTCAGGTCAGCTTCAGATGGATTGAGTCCAAAACCGCCGAAGCCAAAAATTTTACCTGCAAACGCCTCGCCCGGATACATCAAATTGAACCCGATAAGACAGTAAGTCAGCAATCCGATGGAAATAATCATCGTGTTTTTAAAGAGAATATTGACCGTATTTTTGCGCTGTACAAAACCTGATTCGAGCATAGCAAATCCCAAGTGCATGATAAATACCAAGACCGTTGCTACGAGTATCCATAAATTATTTGTCAAAAAAGCCGCCTGATTAGCCGCTTCCATAGCTTGTTGTGCTGTTACATTTTCCATAAGTTTTCTATTTTCTATAAACCAGAAAAAATACAATAACTTTCTGATTATCAATTATTTTTAAATTTAAAAAATCTATTTATCGTTTGTTGTTCACCGTCTGCCGTTTAGATAGCACTTTCGCCAACCTCGCCTGTACGTATGCGTGTGACGGACTGCACATCGAATACCGTAATTTTGCCATCGCCAACTTCACCTGTTCGCCCTGCACCACTAATAGTTTTAATAATCTCATTGACCTTCTCGTCCGTTGTCAGGATGTCGAGTTGGAGGCGAGCGATATAGTTAGAATCATATACACTACCGCGATAAACCATTTTCGAGCCTTGCTGCAAGCCAAAACCCTTTACATCACTCAAGGTGAAGAAATTGACCCCAATATTGGCAAGCGCACCCTTGACCTTTTCAAAGCGTGACGAACGTATAACTGCTTCTATTTTTTTCATAATAAATGTTTGAAGTGAATTAATGCTGAATAGAATAACTTTGATAAATTTCTAATCAAAGCAACATTTGATTAAAAATTTACTACGTTTAATTCAATTTTATTTCAAATTTAGTAACAAATATTATATTAAACAAGTCTATTGGCAGCACACAAAAGCGTGTTTAGATTGAATATTATCGAATGTGGTGAAAAAATTGGTGAGACTAAATTTGACCAAATATATGTTTGGGAAGCGATGCGTTCGTAAAATATATACGCAATTTTTAAAAATCACTTTTTTGAGAAAAAAATCGATTAAAGTTATTATTTTGTTATTATTTTTAAAAAATATTGACATTAAAGTCAATTTAAATTAATTTATTCCAATTATTTTACAAAAAAAATTGAAAAATTTAACCGAAACATGATTTTTATATAACACTTTTCAAAAATAAGAATAAAGGATTGTTTTGTTTTATCGTTAATTGTCAGATTGAGGTGTCAAAGGTGGCATCTTTCGCAGATTTTGTTTAATTTTAAGGTTCAAAATCACATCGAATATAGATATTCGGCAGTGTTACAGATGTAATGCTATCTGTAAATTAAGTAGTGGGACAAAAATAGGCTTACAATTTTGACGTGGTTATTTTTTCGATATTTTTTCTTACAAAACCATACATAGCCTACGCTACAGCCTGTCCCGTACTTGATTCGGGATAAGGATTTTTGTAGGGAAAAATAGCGGAAAAAGAAACCGTCAAAAAATAAGGATATTTTTGTCTCACTACTTATAATGACAAATAAAATATTTAATTGCTCCAATGTGATTGTCAAGTTTCTTTGAAAAGGACAAGGCTTTTCTGACTACCCTCGAACACCTCTGCCTTAGTACATTGTTTAGTGAAAGAAAATAAATAACTTGCCCCATTATGCTTGTTCTTTTCCCTTCTAAAAAACACAAAAAATAGTTCCGTAGCTATGGCTATGCAACGATTTTTTGAATTCTTTAGAAGAAAAAATTACGGCACATTATGAAACAATTTATTTAATTTCTTTCACTAAGTATTCGCGTCATTTTTGGGTCGATTCATTCCAAAACAAACAACATCTCCCGTCCGATTTGTCGGGCACGTTCGGTGTATTTGGCGGCTTCGAGGGGCGTATTGTCGAAGGCTTTTGGGTCGTCGAAGGGTAGCGTGATTCTAAAATCGCAGCCTTGTACGAGTGGGCAGCCCTCATCGGCTTGTGTACATGCCACGATAGCGGCAAATTGTGCGGTAGGATTGGGCGGCGTGTCATATTTTTTGAAAAAAGCGCAGTAGGGTGGTGTGTTGGTTTGCCATTGGATGTCGTAGTTGGGATTGTCGGCGTCGGGGTTTTTGGTGTGGATGTCGAAGCCGATATGTCGCAGCGCATCAATGGCGCAGATATTGAACGCCGTTGCTTCTGTACCGCCCGAAAAGGTGTGAATATCAGGTAGTTGGAAATAGTCTGCCGCGACTGCCAGCCACAGTTGTCCCAAGTGACTCTGCCGCGAATTGTGGGTGCAAATGACGACCAATTTTACGGCTTGTTTGGTTTTTATTTTATGAGAAATGTAGTCACTCAAAGTGCGTGATTGAGCTTTTCTTTCAGTAGGAATGAGATCGTATTTTTGTTGAAATGCTTTGCAGATGGATTGGATTTTTGGGTATAGCGTTGGTTGTTGAGTGTTCATTTTTTTGTGCAAAAATACATCAAATAATTATACTATATTTCTTTATAAAGAAAGCATCAATATCTTTCTTCTTTTTGAGGGTAGATAATGTTGTTATTTCACTTTTGGAAAGCTTACAGACACCAAAATTTTTGATGTAGTTCTTAGCAAGTGAAAAATAACCGTTTGCATAAGGCTTACTTGTATGTTTTATATAATACCAGAAAACTGATGAGGTGAGTAGTTTTTGTAGTACCAATAGTTCTTCTTGCGAGTCTGAAATAACGGCATAACCATTATAAAATAACAAATTTTCATCATCTGTATAAACAAAATAAGGTTTATTAGAGATGTATGGAAATAGCAATTTTTTACCTTGAACATTCAAAGCTTGTGTCCTTCCAAAAGCATACCAAGCTGGATATTCTCTTTTTCCTTTGTCTCTTTCTGCGAGTTCAGATTTATGTTCTTTCAGATAATTATAAGTATGATGAAATTTATTTTTTAATGTTTTTTCATCAATTATAGAAAAACTATTTTGGATATTTTCAAATATAGCTTGTGTAGGTTGATATGGAAATATTAGTTTCTCTTTCAATCCATCCAATTCATTTTCAGATTTTAAAACATTAGGCTTTATTGCATCTCTACAAATACTAACTTCAATTTTGTGTGTCTTTGTATCATCTTGTAAAAGATAATGACCGTTTTCCCTTCCGATAGGTTTGAATAAATAAATTTTATTTCTAAGCGTGGCAAAACCATTTTTGATTGGGAATAAATCGCCTAGTGGGCTTCCTGTTTTCTCTATTTTTTGAATATTGTTTTTCGTAGAAGTTTTATTTAAAAGCCATGCTCCTTTTTCGTTTAATGTATGGTAGGCAATTTTAGTAAATTGCTTCCCATTTAATTTTCCTAAATCTTTACTTTTTGCCTTAGTAAAAGAAATCTGCCCTTCTTTTTTTGAAATCAAGCATATACAAGTATAGGTACTTCTGCCATTAAAAACTTGCTCTCCACCAAAATCAATCAAGCGAAAATCATATTTATTTTTATTGAAAAATGCTCTAACAGCTCTGCCGTTTACACTTTTGTAGAATGTATTTACTGTAATGTAGCCTAATATCCCGTTAGGTTTTAGCCACTTCATTCCTATCTCAAAAAATGGAATATATAAATCTGCTTTTCCCGTGCTTGAAACGCTCCAATGCTTTAATAACTGTCTTGATGTTTCATCAATATTAGTCGAACCGACATAAGGCGGATTGCCTACAATAATATCAAAACCTTCATTTTCCTTTATAGTTTTCGATACTTCTAACCAATCAAAAGCTAAAGAATTTCCAATAAACAAATTAAATTCAAACACTTTTTCGTCTTCTCCCTCTTGGAGTGCTAAAAGCGATAAAATGATTTTTGTTCGAGTAATGCTATACGCAGTTATATCTACTCCGAACAGGTTTTCTTTAAAAATAGACTTAAATGATTTATCAAATTTTTGATGAATGAGTATGGCGTAATCAAAAAGAAAACCGCCGCAACCGCAGGCTATATCGCTAATTTTTGAGGTTTTAGTGAGTTGGTGTGAGGTTTCTTTTATGATATATGTGCGGATATTTTTAGGTGTGTAAACCGCACCGTTGATTTCTTTATCGGCGGGTGAGATGACGAATTCGAAGATTTCTATTAAGTTTTCAAAGGAGATTTGTTGGTTCTTAAAAAGGCTTAAAAATTTCTGTAGGTCATCTAAATCTTCATCGGTACTTTGGATGGTCAATGCTATTAAAAATTGATTTGATGTTACTTCTATATGGTTTAGACATAAGAAAGCACTGACAATCAGTCGATTGACTTTGTGTTGATTGGATGCATAGCAACTTAAAAAATCAAAAATTATTTTCATGTTTATAATTGCTGCTATTGAATGTATAAGGGAAACACTTGCTGTTGCGTAAAACCTTGGAGCGGTTTACCTGAATACGCGCTGAAGTAAGGTCCCCACATTCTTTTTTGGGCGCGGACGATTATTTCTTGATATTCCCCGTCGTTTAAGATGTCCTTGACCCAAGTGTAGTCTTTACTACTGTAAAAGTTATTGATAATAAAATGAAAACCAAGGAATAAATCCATTGGAGGATGTGGTATTCTTGGAGAACCTAAGAGTAAAACTTTACCAACGTCCTCACCCATGGTGTTTCCCCCAAATTGTAAATGATAAAGTGGGTGGGTATATTTTGGTGGGGCAGATTTGATGTTTTTGTCTAGATGCCAACAAGCATAAAAATCTTTTCCACCTTCATCCCATCCTATTATGTCAATTTGAAAATTATAATCTCCTTCTTTTTCGCCAATTACATCTTTATTTGTACCAATATTTTCAGAGACAAATTTACAAGTGTTTGATAATGATATTTCTATAGTTTTGATATCATATGGGATTGTTTTTGATATTTTTTTAGTGATTTCAAAAACAATATTTTTTACAATAATAGTCAAGCCAGTAGAATGAGGTAATGTATTTTCTATATTCTGAAGTTCACCTGTGCTACATGGTATATCATTGTCCGTAATGTATTTTGCAAGATAAGAAATATCTTGGACGATGTTATTTTTGTCCCATTCATTCATCATTATTAAGTTTTAGAGCTATGGTTTTCATTTTTTCACGGCTAAAAGGTTTTAGAAACTTCTCGTGTGGCTCTTTTTCAAGTCCTGCATTTATGGAGATGTATTCTTTGTCCTGCCATGCTTTGAGTTCTCTTGTAGATATTTCTAGTCCGTCTATAGTATCAAGTGCTACTTGCGTATCTTTGCAAGCATTCCAATATCGGGTACTGACTGCGTGTTTGGGCAAAGGAATAGGTTGAAGCTCTGTTAAGTCTGTTTTTGCTTTTATTTTTTCAACTCTCTCTGTAGCTGATAATCGCTTTAAAGGCATGTTATTATCAATTTCCTTTATCCACCAATTTGTGATTTTCTCCATCCACCATCGTGGAAATACATCATGTAAAATTCCTGTATATTGATAAACAGACAATTTTTCTTTGAGCTTAATCCAATCGGATGATTTTATTGAGACTCCGAGTCTTGCAGATAGTACATATTCATCTATTAATACTCCTGTCATCTGAATCAACTCTTGATTAATAGTCCTTGCTATGGCATATACGTCATCTTTGATTTCGATATGCTCAAAACGCTCTTGTATTCGGTAATCCAACTCCCTATATTCTTTGAGTGAAATACCTAAAGTTTTATGAACTTTAAATTTCTCTGTTTTTATCTTTTGATAGGATTCAATAAAACTTTTTATTTTCTGAATATGCAACTCTGAATTCTTTCTAAATTCTTTTTTTTCGACAACAAAGTCAAATAAATCTTGACTTGTAAAGTCCTGATAATACCCGGTTATATTACTTTCACTTGAGATGAGAACAATGGGAATGTCTCTATATGTACCAGATTTTTTAGTTCTTAAAGATTGAGCTACTACAGGAGCATCAAATCTAGCACTTTTACTTGTCAAACGAAAGTCAAGCATTAAGGCATCGGGTGATTCTTTCAAAATGGCATCTAAAGTATCTTCGAAATCTTCTGGTTCTTTATGAATAACTTCAAATTCTTGAGTTTTAAATTTTTTAATAATCGAATCGGGATTTAAATCCTCAATGTAAAGTATTTTATAAGCCATATTCTTTTAATTCTTTGTCCGTTGCACTTGGTATTTCGACTCGAATGCAGGTGGTGTAATCAGCTTTGGGCGAAGCTACATATACTTTTCCTCGATAACTTGAGACAATGTCCTTGACTATTTTTAATCCCAAGCCTGTACCAGCTATTTCTGCATAATCTAAACTGTTAAAGTCAGATTGACTTGTAGTGGTGAAAAACTCATTAAACACTTCTTCTTCATTTTCTTTGGATATTCCATCTCCATTATCAGAAAATTCCAAGTATATCATATTTTCTTCGAGTCCACATTCAATTAGTATCTTCCCTTGATTTCCAGCTCTTTTTATAGCTTTTTTAGAGTTGGTATAAAAATTAAAAAGAATAGAAGACCACTCTGATGGGTGCATTGATTTTGTATATCGTTGATAACCGTTAAATATAGGTTCCTCAATGCTAATTCCGGCTTTCTTTGCATCATTTTCTATTGAACTAATAAATGGTCTTACGATTTCTCTGATTTCTAAAGGACTTAGTTCCCTTACTACATTTTGTGAAACCACTTTATCGTAAAATGAGGTGTAATTGTGAAAAAGAGTAAAATTTGTCTCCAGAATGATGGCTCTTTCAAGCAACGTTTTCTGGTCTTGCAAATTTACAATTAAATATCCAATATCACTTCTAATATCATTGACGTGATGTTTAACCTCATGAATAAATTGTCCAATTGTAAGCCCTACACTACTTAGGACACGAAGCATTGATTTTTCTTTAATGTATTTTTTCTGCTCTTCAGCATGAGTTTCTTGAAGTTTTTCTATTTCTTTTTTTATCTTTTTAATTCTCTTCTTTCTCCGTTTTTTAGCTTGGATAGAGCCTTCTTCTTTTTCTAACTCCTCGTCAAGTTTCTCTAATGTAAAGGCGATATTTTTTATTCTAACATCTATACTTTCATAATCCCAACTGCCCTTTTCATCTTTTCTTTGCCCTGATACAAGTTTTACGTTTCTTACTTCAGCTATTTTTATAATGCCTGATATTATTGTTCTATAAACGAAATTTTTAAGTTGAATAAGTGCCTCATTCTCTGTAAGTCCTTCTCTGCTTGACGTTTCATTAAATTGGTTTTCGTTATCAGTTAATTGCACAAAACCAAAAAAATTAATATTAGCATGTGTGGGTAGGATACTTCGCTTTCTGACCGAAGCGTCTAATGCCAGCCAGTCATCTCCTTGCTCTCCATATGGCAAAACCCTAAATCCATTTCTATACAATCTTATTCCTCCCTTTTTTCTTGCTAACTTTCTTATACTACTTGATTGCATTGCTGGAATTAAATCTTTATCATAGATAAAATAATAAGCTCTAAATTCAACATTTGATAATTTATCAAACGGAATTGCATCATCGTCAGGGTCATTACTTATTCGACTAATTTCATCTATTTCTAATTTTTTACTTTCAATAGAATAAACGCCAATGCCTTCGTCGTCAATATAACCATTAATAGTCGCCAAGGCGTGGTCATATATCATTTTATCATCGTCTGCAACCAGTTTCTTTTCTTCCCCTTCGTATTTATAAAAAGATGTTTTAAATGAATCATTATCTGTATTTTGACCTTCATTGATAGAGTTTGATACTTCTATTTCTTTATTTCTCAAAGCAACTGGCTGAATAATATCAACAACGTATCTATACACTCGACGAATAGCCGCTCTTGACCACCTATCTCTAAGGTCTTTAATAATTAGTGTAGTGCCTTCTTCTTTTGCTTTTGGTATGATTTCAAGTGAATTAGTAATGCTAAATAAATCAACACCTCCTTTATAGTCTTCCCAATTGATAGAAAGTTCTAAAGCGTTTTCATTATCTTTTGTTTGAGTTATAATAGTTAAATCTTTTCCAAGCCTCTGAACAGCGAAACGACCAATACCTTTTTGACCTGCTCGTTTTCGTCCATATTTTTCTGAAATGGGATTACGAATTTTATCCGTAGAAGATATACGCATAAACCCATTTACCAATTGTTCCCTTGTCATTCCTACACCATCATCTTCAATTATAAGCGTTCCACCTATAACATCAGAATATTTAAAAGTAAGAGTAACTTCCGTAGCATCAGCATCGTAGGCATTCTTAACTAATTCAGAAACAGCGGTTTCCTGCCTTGCCACAAGCTCTCTTCCTAACCTATCTATCACACCAGCATCTACAGAGAATCGTATTTTATCTTTATCTAATCTAGCAAGTTGATTAGATAAATGAAATATTTTATCTGTATTGTTTTGGTCTTTTTCAAGAACTTCTTGCAATTGATGTCTTATTTGTTCTGATGTCACTGGTAGTTAATTTTATTTAATCCAAAAGTATAGTAAAAAAAGCAGAAAACAAAACATTTTTTTTGTTATAAAATGGAGATAATTTGAGTTTAGGAAATGAGGTTATACATAAAAAAAGCACCCACTTTCGTAGGTGCTTCTCCTTTAGGCAAAGGAATGAGGGCATAAAAAGTAAATAATTATTCACTTTTCACGCGATCAATTTCTTAAAAACTTTCCGGCGTACTTGCGGATTTGGAAATCTTCGTCGAGAATCGTGAGGAAATAGACGCCTTTTTCGAGTAGCGAAGAAGTGTCTACATAGTGATTGACGGTGCCTTGTGGGAGGCGTTCTTCCATGACAATTCTGCCATGTACATCTGTGAGTTGCACTAAGGCATTGTATTCCAGTGATTTGTCGAAGTAAAGTATCATTTCCGAATCGAATGGATTGGGTGATACGGTGACTTCGCGCTCCGGCTTTTCGATGTTTGCGCTGATGGTACTGGAGTAGTTGAATGTACCATCAAATTCGACATCTTTGAGGCGATAGTAATTGATACCAGGAACAGGTTGAGCATGTATATGTTGGTAAATTTGCTGTACTTCGGTCGTACCTGCACCGTCCAACTTGCCGATAGAAACGAAGCTGATACCGTCTGCGCTGTGTTCGACATCGAAATGGTTGTTATTGGTTTCGCTGGCGGTAATCCAGTCGAGTTGTACCCGGCGATTGTTGATGGCTTCGGCTTTGAAGTTGAGCAATTCGACTGCTAATGCGCCGGATTCGTGACTACTGATGCCGAAGAAACCACCGTAAGGCGAACTGTTTCTCCAGATTTGTACGAATACTGTTTGTCCGACAAGGTCGAGGTTGTCGATACTGACTTTTGCCATGTTGCCAACGCCGCTATTATCATCGCAAGCGATTTCTATTAAGCCGTCGCAAGTGCCGAGGTAAATGGACATATCTGCATTGTCAATTTGTACTTCGCGGGTGTCGAGGGTCAGTTTGCCGCTTTCAGGAATGGTGGCTTTGAACCATATTTCACCGCCTTGGTAGGTACCACAGGATGGGTCGGAATCTATTTCTGTACTTGAAAATTCGTTAGAGAATAGTTTGTAATCAGGTATTTGTGAAACCGCTAACCATTCGGCGGCACTACAATCTTGATTTACTGGAATGGACGGCTCGAATAAACATAAGTTAAAATCGCCACCGCTTCTGTTGTAGAATTGGAATACGCGAATGTAAATTGTCTGACCAGCCATAGTACTATTGTTGACAAATACTTTTCCACCATTGTCGTTGAGGCTACTGCCGACATTGCAAGTATAAGGCGTAGCAATATCGCAGGAACCTGTATAGAGAGCTACGACGGGTTGAATTTCGTTATTGTCAGTATCAATTACTAAGCGACCGCTTGCAGGAACTTGTGTTTTGAACCATACATCACCACCGCGATACAAACCACAGGCAGGGGCAGTTTGTGGAGAATCTGTCGTCAAAGCATTGGTGTATGTTACCATATTGCAGGTATTTCCTACGGGCAATTCGATGGCATTTACACAGAAATCATTTTCAGGAATGTTCGGCTCATACATGCAAAGGTCGAATGTACCCCCATTTTTGCTATAATATTGGTAAGCGCGGAGGTAAAGCACCTGTCCGGCAAGGTTTTCATCGTGTATTACGATGCGTCCGTTGTCGCTTGGGCTGCCTGTATCTCTGCAATCGTACTCACTAATATTGCCGCAAGTACCAGTATAAATGGTGAGTGTAGGGTCATTATTTGCACCACCAAATGCGTCGATAGCTAAGTGACCGCTTGCGGGCATTTGGAGCGTGTACCACACGTCGCCGCCTTGATAGACACCGCAAGAAGGCGCGGGCATTGCAGTATTTGATGTGGTATATTCGTTGGTATAAGTTGTTTGAGTACATTCCAAACCGATAGTACCGAGATTGGTGGCTGCACTGCAAAAATCATTGTTAGGAATATTTGGCTCAAAAGTACATAGGTTGAATGTACCGCCTTCACGATGGAAGTAACGATAAGCGCGAATATAGAGTTTTTGCCCTGCAAGGCTTGCATCATGTACGATAATGCGGCTTTCGTTATTTGGTCCGCCTCTGTATTGGCAGTCGTATTGTGTGAAATTGCCGCATGCACCTGTGTATAGGTTCACGACAGGGTCTTGGTTTGTACCGCCCATGGCATCTATTGCCAAGTGACCACTTGCCGGAACATTGACAGAGAACCACACATCACCGCCCTGATAGTTACCACAACTTGGTGTAGGTGCATTTTCGGAAGGTGTAGTGTATTCGTTGGTGTAAGTCACGACATTACATTGCGCCGTAGGCGTACCCAAATCAATGGCTGCATTGCAAAAATCATTATCGGGAATAGATGGCTCAAATAAAGATAATTCGAACGAACCACCGCTTTCATTTTCTGATTCAAATACACGTAAATACAACAGTTGTCCTGCGAGTGCTTCGTCGTGAAGCATCATACGGCTATATCCTGCGAGCACACCGCCGAGGTGACAATCGTATAATTCAAAACTGCCACAGCCGCCTGTATATACGGCGAGTACAGGGTCGTTATTTGTTCCGTTAATGGCATCGACGACCAAGTGACCGCTTGTGGGCATCATGAAGTTGAACCATACATCGCCGCCATCGTATTCGCCACAATTTGGCTCATCGGCTTGGTTGGATGAGGTCGCATATTCGTTGGAGAAAGTTGTGGCATCGCCACCTACTTGCAAACCAATGGCACTGCCGCACATATCGTTATTTGGCACAGCAGGTTCTTTTATACAAAGGTCGAATGTACCGCCGTTGCGCTCGTAATATTGGAAAACGCGGAGGTACATGGTTTGTCCGACAAGGCTTTGGTCGCTGATAATGATTTTCTGGTCGCCTGTGTAGCCGTAGCCTGCACAGTCGTATTCATCCACGTTGTTGCAAGTACCTGTGTAAAGTGCCATGTGAGGCAGGGCGTTTGTGCCCGGGTCGATGTCTATTGATAAATTTCCGCTATCTGGTATATCAAATTTGAACCATACATCACCACCGCTAAACAAGCCGCAAGAAGGGTCTTCGTCTTGGCTGGAAGTTGTCGTAAAAGCATTGGTGTAAGTGGTTGGTGTACAGTTGGTATTAATGTCTATTTCGGTAGCATAATAACAAAAATCACTGGAAGGAATGACAGGTTCGTAAGCGCATAGCTCGAATGAACCACCATTGCGATTGAAGTAGCGGAATACATTGAAATATATATACTTATCGGCGAGTTCGAGGTCATTGATTATAATACGAGCATCATCGGTAGGGCTATCGTTTTTCTGGCAATCATATTCTCCCAAATTATTGCAATCACCTACAAATACGGCAATTACGGGGTCAGGATTGTCGATGCCCATGGCGTCGAGTATGAGTTTTCCGCTTGCGGGGACTTTTGCTCTAAACCATACATCGGCACCACGATAGCCGCAAGTTGCGCCGATCCCTGCAGGGGAATCTGTGGTACTTTTATTGGTAAATAAAGTGGTAGAACAGCTTTGTCCTACATTGATGGTGACTGCTGATAGGCAGAAGTCGTTGTCAGGAATATCCGGCTCATGGGCGCGGATATTGAACGCACCGCCGACACCTGTATTGTACTGGAAAACACGAATGAAGATTTCCTGACCGCCGAGTTCTTGGTCGTGAATATTGACACCACCGTTGTTAGTATCACTGCCATCGTAGCGGCAGTCGTATTCCAAAAGGTCACTGCAATTACCTACATACAAAGCTACGCATGGATTTGAGTTGGTGCCTGAAAGTGTTTCTACGGATAGATGACCACTCATGGGCATCATCACATTGAACCACACATCACCACCATCATAGTAGTCACAGCTTGGGTCGGGAGCAGCAGAGTTGGTTGCGCCATTACTGTCAAAAGAAAGCACCGATTCTGAGAGTTCGAGGGAGATGGCTAAGCTGCAATCGTCATTTACAGGCGATGCGTTCAAGGCGAACGACAAAAGTATCGCTATGAATAGTATAAAAAGTTTAGGCGAAATAGGTATCCTCATTATTGAAAATAATTAATATGAATTAGGTAATAGTATGCCAGCCCTTCTGCGTGGATATACGAAGAAAAGGTGCTTGTTTTTTTGAGTTCAGGTTTCAGTATCTAATTTATGAGAACAAAGTGAAGGGTGCCTGTGGTATTTTCATAGTACGTCTGAAACAAACCTTGACCTTTGTAATTCTCTTTTTAATGAGTTGGGATCACTATTTGCCTTTCATGGCACTCGTGCTAAAGGTTGAAAGCAATAATTAAGATGATACAGGTAGATTTGGAAATGGAAATTAACGTAGGGTCTTATTCTGTTTGATATATCTAAATCTATTGTAATGACTTGGTAAAATTGAACTGCTTTCTCTTTTTTGAGTGACAGGGTAAATATAGTAATGTTTTTATTTTATTAATATATCTTAGAACAAATAATGTTTTATTCTCCTATAGATTGGAGTACAAAAAGATGTAATATTCTGTGTGTCAACGCACAAGAAGATTATCATATTATTGTAAAAATAATAGACAGTACACAATATGTAATTGAAAATTAAGTCGTGGCAGTTACGTCCTCTAAAATGGAAGTAACCAATTGATGGGTTTTGCTTAGAGTTTTACAAAATTTGCCGTTCTGCAATGAATACAATGGATTATATGAACGAGTCTAACTTTGAGACTCAAATTACCTTGAAAGATAACATTAACTCGTTCTTGTCGCTTTTACGGATAAATAGGTAGGAATGTTTCAAAATTTTCTACTTTTTTTTTAAAAAAATAAAGTTGAGTGAAAGAAATTAAATAAGATGTCCCATTATACTCGTCTTTTTTCCGTCTAAGAATCCTTTGAAATCCTTATCCCGAATCGGGGTTCGGGACAGGCTGTAGCTAAGGCTATGTGCGGCTTTCAAAA
>Ga0209595_100232_pt1 | contig 19098 bp, 19 predicted proteins | sample Porto_4metaG_FD_187427 | JGI IMG/M metagenome (GOLD analysis project Ga0209595, IMG submission 187427) | Marine algal microbial communities from Porto, Portugal - Porto_4 metaG (SPAdes) (version 2) | ecosystem: Host-associated > Algae > Red algae > Unclassified | place: Portugal: Porto...
ATCCTTTGAAATCCTTATCCCGAATCGGGGTTCGGGACAGGCTGTAGCTAAGGCTATGTGCGGCTTTCAAAAAATCCTTAGACAAAAAAAACACTTCGCATTATGGGACATCTTATTTAATTTCTTTTACTTAAAAATACAATTAAGTTCAATTTAATGAGTTTATATACTTACGAAATTCAAACTTACGCTTAAATTTGCAATTCAAGCAATGTCAAAAACTATGGATATCGACTGGTAAGCAAAATTTCGTTTCACAAAATATACATTATTATGCGCTACTCATTAGAGCTTTAAATTAATTAATTGTGAATTCTTTCACTAAGTAGTGGGAATTAAGGGAAGACGAAAGCATAATTCGCTATTTATCAGCACAATAAAAATTGCAATAAAGTTAATTTAAAATAAAATAAAATGCAAATTAACGTAAATTATTGATAACGAGCGATTTACCTAATTATCCAGTTTCCTAATTACCCAATGTCCAAAGAAACGAGGCATAATTAAAAATATAATGAGCCAACATACTGATAGACTTAAAATGACGAGTACCAAATACCGAAACTTAGCCTTGATTCTCCTGCTGACTGTCTGGTTATCAGGGCTTCACGCCCAATCCCAAATTACAGTGCATACCGCCTCTACGGATGTTTTCAAGGCAGATTATCTATTCAAGCAAAGCTATGATTACAATCCTGACTTTATTCGTTTGCACAATATAAAATCCATCAAATTATACTCAGAACTTATACCTGACGAAGCCATGCAAGACCGCTTTTTCACCCAATACAATTTTAATGAGTGGGGTACGATGAGCGAAAAATTTTATTTTCGAGAAACCGAAGCAACGCCTATTCCACTTATTTTACAAAAATTTTTCTATAATGATGATGAACAAATAGACCATATCGAAGTATACTATGAAGGGAAATTTGCAGCAACGACTTGGTTCGTTTACAAAGATGGTCAGTTGGAAAGTATATTTGAAGAAGACGACAATGGGAAAACAGGCAACCACTCCGAATATCTCATCAGTAAGCAACGAATCAATCAAAAAACGACTTATAGCAACAACATAGTCAGGCAGTTAGAATACCACCTACCCGTTTCAGTATTACTCGAAAACCCCGATACACTTCGCCAAATGCAGTCCAAAGATTCGAGAAACAAGAGGACTTATTTTTATTTATATGAAAATGATAAGATTATAAATGAATTTTGGTACACCCCTGTTGCAGTATACGACATCAGTCGCGAATACGACCGCAACGGACAACTCTCCAGCATCAAACAAGTCGGCAATAAAACCACCACTGCCACCTATCGTTATGGCGATACCGGCAATATCAAACGCATCAAAATCAATCGCACTAAACGAGCCGCCAAACAACGCCGATTCTTCTACGATGAAGCAGATGTTTTTATCCTAAGAACAGAAGTGAAAAGAAATGGAGAAGTACTTGAAAGTTTGATCTATGAATATGAATTTTGGTAGATTCGTGTACTCGTTACTCGTTATTCGTTATTCGTGGACTCGTTATTCGTTATTCGTTATTCGTGGACTCGTTATTCGTTATTTGTGGACTCGTTATTCGTTATTCGTGGACTCGTTATTCGTTATTCGTGGACTCGTTATTCGTTATTCGTGAGAATGTTTTGCTTCGCAAAATACGGATTAACGAATTAACGAATAACGAATAACGAATAACGAATAACGAATTAACGAATAACTAATTAACGAATAACTAATTAACGAATAACGAATAACGAATTAACGAATAACGAATTAACGAATAACGAATATGAATCACCGCTTCAAGCCGTGCAGATTCTGCTCCGTAAAAGTTTGCGGAAATTCTTCTACACCGGGAAAACCCAGCTTAATATCGCGCCCATCGTGTGGAATATGTGCCGTACCAAAAATATAATCCCAAATCGCCAATGTCAAGGCAAAATTGATGCCGTAACGCTGCCCTTCGGGCAGATTGTAAGCATGATGCCAGATGTGCATTTCGGGGCTATTAAAGATAATTTTCATAAACGGACCAACTGCAAACGCTGTAAATATAATGCTTCCCACCACTATTCCAACTTCCTGAATGACAGGCAATTGCAGTTGATAACTTGCATAAAAACCAATCAACAAACCCAACACTGCGCCCGATACGCGACCACTTACCGTGATATTGGTGTGGTTATAATGTCCGACCATTGTAGTGAAAAAATATACGATAAAGAAATCGTCAATTCCGAAGCCAATCATCGCCAGCGGAATGTATTGAATCGCGGCATAGACTACATTTTCCATCCAATGATACCGCAAATGTGCCGCAAATCCCATCTGTTCTACCGAGTGGTGTACTTTGTGAAATTCCCACAGAAAATCAACGCGATGTAGCAGTCGATGTGTCCACCATTGAATAAAATCGCGCAACACAAAAAGTATCAGCAATTGTAACCAGACTGCCAGCGTTCCTATCTTGATTGCCGCCAGATTTTCTACGCCCAATATTCCCAAAAAATCATTAAATAAATTAACGACGATGTTAGAAGCCGCATTATAAATAATGAGTGAAAACAAGAAGAAATTGAAGAACATATAGAAGAAATCCAACCAAAAATCCTTACGAAATTTAGGCTGATTTTTACGCCACGGACGCAGCACTTCCAATAGAAAAAAGAACGCAGAAACCACGATTAGCATATAAAAATAATTACCCCATCCAGGATGCGTAATTTCGTACCAAAGATAGCTCGCATAACCCGCGTAACTATCTGCAATTATTTTTAAATATTTTTCCATAAAAAATTAGGGATGACCAAGAAAATAAGCTACCTCAAATGAAGCAGTTGTTTTTTTATATGTTTGGCTAAATTTGACGCATCCCGAATGCTTTCGAGATAAGGGCATGTTTAAAAATCATGCCTCCACCAAATGATAAGCCGAAGCTCGGTATGCCAATTCCATCTTGCGCCCATGCTGTACAATCGTCGTTTTGGCGGCATGACAATCATACACAAATTCATAAGGGGCATTCAAATCCAAGTCACCTACATCCAAGCGAAAAATGCGGTCATACATCAGCCGACCATCTGCAATATGTCGTGTCACTCGAAACTCATTACGCTCTAAGCCAGTCATTTGTACCGCATGAAACCATGCCCCTGCGCCTCGTCCGCCGAGCCATTGTGCTGCGTTTGGCACAGATTCGGGCTTCGGTGGTTCCTGCATATTACCAACAAACGAAAAACCTTGTATCTCTTTATCCTTCCCGAAAGTATTCGTCACCAACTCCTTTGCCGTCCGTCGTCGCCCGCCTGCGTAGGGGCGCACAACACCTTGATACACCTCATACATACGCCCGTCCGAGCTACCATTAGGCACATTTCCGACAGGTGAAGGCGTGATAGTCATTGGATATTTAAACCTAAAATTTAAGCGCGGATTAAGCGTTCCTGCCTTGAAGCTATCCGCCACAAAACGACTACAATTCGACCCTTCGCCAAACACACTATACGTGATACTTCCTTTATCCATCATGTTACGTATATGCTTTTTTGCTTTATCATAATCCGTTTCATAACACAAAGATGCAAGCATACGCCCATCTCCGTGTGTAGCTTCCGGGTCAGATTCGAGGCGAATAAGTATCTCGTTTACATTCAGCAGATTACCTTGTGCATCAAACTTCGCTTTTACATCAGTCATCGCCACTTCCGGGTCAGTTGTTGCGCCACGTGTACGTGCCATACCGTCAGGTGTGATATAGCGTCCGAAGTCATGAAATTCAAGACTGCCTGTACTTCGATTAATCAGTGCCAAAGCCGCATGTCCACCACGAAATTTATCGTTTTTTCCCGCACCGAGCAACTGCAAAAACCGTTCTAAAGGACCGCCCGAAGTGCTGACAAAAGTATCGGGCCAAGACAATGTAATAAATACGCCCGTCGCTTGATTACTCATATTTTTTACTACTAACTTGTTTTATTGATTTATTGATTTATTGATTTATTGATTTATTGAAGGGGCAAACGCATCAAAATGTTTTGTCCCGATGGGACAATGAAAAATGCTTCTTTTTCTATATTTTACCAATATTTTGCCTCTATGAGACATCAAATTCATTCAGAATGTTCAGTTAGGAGCAAAATATCGGTAGAAAAGTATGGTTCTTTGACAAATCCAGTGAAGTGAATAATAATTTGGGCGTATCCCCCTCCTTATCAGTCGGGGGTCGGGCTATCCGGCACTCTCTCCACTCCGCTATCGCTACGTTAGTGAAAGAAATTAAATAAGATGTCCCATAATGCGAAGTATTTTTTTTGTCTAAGGATTTTTTGAAAGCCGCACATAGCCTTAGCTACAGCCTGTCCCGAACCCCGATTCGGGATAAGGATTTCAAAGGATTCTTAGACGGAAAAAAGACGAGTATAATGGCACATGTTATTTAATTTCTTTCACTTACGTTCAAACAACACCTACTATCCCTTACGCAAGGGACGAACAATCGCGAGGCAGAAAAACGAACAATCACGGAATTTGTCAAAGAACCATTTTAAATTAACTTTATTACAATTTTTATTGTGCTGATAAATAGCAAATTATACTTTCGTTAGCCTAATTAGGGAAGAGGAAGAAAATAATCTACCCCAAATGAAGAAGTTATTTTTTTTATATGTTTGGCTAAATTTGACGCGCATAGCCTACGCTACAGCCTGTCCCGTACTTGATTCGGGATAAGGAAGATTTAGTGAAACATATAAGAAAAAGAACAATTCAGACGGGTAGATTGTTTTTTTCGTCTTCCCTTATTATTTGCTCGTTACTAAAACAATTCCGCAATAAAATAATTATCAAATTTCCTCTAATATAAATGTTGAAAATTCGACAGTGCCGATAGTTTCTGTACACAAGTCTTCGTAGTTTATTTCTACGTTTGAATGTAATTTTTCAATAGTCGTCACGCTCACAGTACGCAAAAAACCGCGCTCAGTACGTAGGTTGGTGATAGAATCCCCTTCTCCGGCTGTCTTATGAAAATTACGTATCTTATCTACCTGATAATCAGCATTTTCAGCAAGCCATTCTGCAAACCATTTTTCGCGTTTGGCGTGCATTTCGGCATCGTATAAGGTCGATGACGACCAGATTTGCGGTTTATTTTCGAGCAGCTTGATGTGCCGCGCCCGACCATCCCAACGCAATTCCCAACGCTGAAAATCGCCCTGCCAATCGAAGGCAACGATGGTAAAAGGTTCTATTTTTTCCAACAAATAATTATACAAAAAACCTTCAAAATCATCTGTCGTCAATGCGTCTAACACCACCTGTCCGCGACTCATTCGATACGGCAATTCGCGTTCATGTCGCACAAATGCACCATTCATCAAACAGACGACACGTCCATTTTCCGACATGCCAATCCAAGTACCACCTGCTTCTCCGTCTTTCGGAAAAATGACCTTTTTGCCTGCCACATCGTAGGCTTTGGGCATTAGTGCGGGCTTGCGCGTTACGCCTTCATCACGGTTGGAAGTCAGGATAAAATTATCGCCTCCGAGCGGTAAATAAGTTACTGTACACATACACTATTTCGATATTCGATGGTGGAAGGAGCAACACCAAGATTTTCATCTACCTCAAAATCAGGGAAATGCACTCGCAAGCCCATTTTGACAATAGCGAGGTGGTGAATCGCGTGTTCAAAGGTATAAATCAACTCTCGCCCAATGGAAGAATCGACAGATTGGGCAAGCACATCGGTGCTCATACCCTGCAAAATCTTCACCGGTTGATGCAAATCCAATTTGCTGATATACGGCACGAGACTACAAAGATTCTCGTCACAATACATCGTTTCATTTTCGATGCGGAGGTCGCGCTCACGTTTGTCGTAATTAATCACACCCGCTCGCGCACCAGTAACCAAACACGCATAAAAACCGTGAATATGACGAATATGCGACCCAATAGAACTGTTGGAAAAAACCTCCAGCGGCTGGGCAAACATTTCATCGTCCATTCTATGTAGCAGGTCGCAGACCTGTTGAATGATTCCTTCAGTATCTTTCTTTAAATTCATATATTTATTTATGTCGTTTTTTTCGAGGAAAATTTAACGTACCAAAGCAGAATAAAAAAATAAAACGCAAGTTTAGGTAAAAAACAGCGATTTTTATGTCAACTTGATGACGTTTTATTAGATTATGTGACAAGTTCAAAACGTTAAGTATTAGGAATTAAACAAATGTACATTCTTCGCGTCGTTATTTTTTCTTTAGACGAACCAAATTTGACGCGAATACTCACTGTATCTAAGGAAAATTTGGTGAAGTATAAAGGAAAAAGAACAAGTCGAGAATATACATTTATTTTGTTCCTGATACTAAGTACACTGTTTCACAAATTTATTTACTTTTTTGAGTATTTCTTTTAAAATGACTCTTCACCAAAAAATCCTTAAATACAGTGAGTATTCGCGTCATTTTTGATTCGATTCATTTCAAAATAAACGTCAAAAAATGTAAATAAATTTATAAAACAGTGTACTAAGTATCAGGAATGAAAAGATAATAAACACTGCGATTTTTCAAACATTCTTTACTATCTTTAGTCTTTATTTAGGAATATTTTGTATGCATGGAACTTTTGTATTTTTTCGATAATCGAGCCTCATTTTGAGCCGCATACCCTACGGTACGGAGCGAAAAATAGGTTAAGAGTATCGGAAAAAGACAAAGTTAGCTGCATACAAAAATTTTCTAAATAAAGTCTTTTATGTATATTCGTACTTACATTTCGATAAAAAGAAAGTAAAAAATAAAATTGATGCGTAGATGCCCCGTAATAAATGCTTTACAGGTCAATTTTTTATAAATTAAATTATTTAATTTATAAAAAGATATTAAAAATCAATTTATTATGTATATTTTTATTATCAATAATTTTCATCGAAACGCAAGTGCTTATCAATATAAAAATAAATCATGACAGCAATTACTACCTTATCACCGTCGAATACCGCCCATATTGCCGACCTCATTGGCAGACAACGCGATTATTTCGCCACAGGCGCAACTAAAGACGTAAAATTTCGCATTGCACAATTAAAAAAATTACGTACTGCTATCGTCGAAAACGAGCGCATTTTTTTGGATGCACTCTATAAAGACCTTCGCAAATGTGATACCGAAGGCTACTTGACAGAAATTGGTTTTGTGCTGAATGATTTGGATGATGCGATTGCAAATACCAAAAAAAGGGCAAAACGCCAACACGTTCCTACGCCACTATTTCATGCGAAGGCATCGAGCTATATCCAAGCCGAACCTTACGGAAATGTGCTCATTATTGCGCCCTGGAATTATCCGTTTCAATTGCTGCTCGCGCCACTTGTAGGTGCGATGTCTGCGGGCAATACCATCATCGCCAAACCTTCGGAATATGCACCGCACACCGCTAAGGCAATCAGCGATTTAGTGACTGATAATTTTTCGGATGAATATATCGCCATAGTCGAAGGCGGAGTACCCGAAACGCAAGCTCTTTTAGTCGAAAGATTTGACTACGTTTTCTTTACGGGCAGCACGAATGTCGGGCGTATCGTATATCAAGCAGCAGCCAAGCACCTCACGCCTGTTACGCTCGAATTGGGCGGAAAAAGCCCCTGCATCGTCGATGAAAAAATACACCTCGAATACGCCGCCAAACGCATCGTATCCGGCAAGCTGATGAACGCCGGGCAAACCTGCATCGCGCCAGACTATCTGCTTGTAGATGAGAAGGTTAAAGATAAATTTGTCGCAGAAATGAAGCGGCAAATCACTAATTTTTACGGCGAAAATGCGCAGCAAAGCGAAGACTACGGACGCATCATCAATAAGAAACATTTCAAACGCCTAAAAAGTTTGATGGAAGGTGGTGGGGAAATTATTTCCGGTGGAAAAATGGACGAGACAGACCTTTATATCGAACCCACTTTGATGGATAATGTCGCCAAAGACGATGCCGTGATGCAAGAGGAAATTTTTGGTCCTATTCTACCGGTTTTGACGTATTCGCGTCTCGAAGATGCCATCCAATTTGTCAAAGACCGCGAAAAACCCCTCGCCTTATATATGTTCTCCAAATCACAAAAAAACATCGACAAAGTAATGAACGAAACGAGCGCAGGCGGCGTGAGTATCAACGACACCCTCATGCACATCGCCAATCCAAATCTGCCTTTTGGCGGTGTGGGCGAAAGCGGTATCGGTTCCTATCACGGCACGGCGTCATTTGATACTTTTTCGCATAAAAAAAGTGTGCTACACAAGTCGTTTCTTATAGATGCGCCTATTCGTTACGCACCTTATGGAAAGAATGATGGTTTGTTGAGAATGATGATGAAGTATTTGAATAAATAACGTAGCGCGACGCTTCCAGCTCGCGTCGCGTACATATGCGCCCTAACGTGGCGCAGACTGGAAGTGTCCCACTACGGCTGACTTCTAAACCTTTTAATTTCTTCAATAAAATCCTTTGTTCTGATAATTTTTACGGGAGGAAAGCCAATTCGCTTCAAAATATTGAAATGTCGGTCATCTGTCACCAAAAAATCGGCTTGACCGTTTAAGGAACGAGGCATAAATAAATTAAGTTTTTTGACGCCGTTATTTTTTTCTTTTTCGAGGCATGAAAACCGCGCATAGCCAAGCTACGCAAGGATTTTTGTAGGGAAAAATAGCGGAAAAAGAAACCGTCAAAAAGTAAGGATATTTTTGTCTCACTACTTAATGAGCAGTTTTATTTCACCTTCAAGAAAAGCATCAAAAATCGGACGATACTCGGATTCTCTTCCAATAACAACCAATAAGCTACTTGTATCCAATACTATACGCATATTACTTTTGGGTTTCATTGAATGCTCCATTGGTGAGCCATTCGTTCATCGTGTCGTTCGTCCAGCCGTTTTCTTGCCAGAGTTTATCCATTTCATCTGATGCTTTGTCGGCAAAATACCGTGCTATCAAACGCTGTATTGCCGTCAAGTCCTTATCATTCAACTCCAAACCATACAGTTTGAGCAATTCCAACTGAAGATTAGTGAGTGGTTTATCTATTACTGACATTTTTTATGTTTTGAAATGATGTGTGTTATAAATAATTCAAATTTACAATAAATATTTGACAAATGCCTGAAAACGTAGCGCGACGCTTCCAGCTCGCGTTGCGTACATATGCGCCCTAACGCGGCGCAGACTGGAAGTGTCCCGCTACGAAAAAAAAATCGACCCGCTTCGCGGGAGGGGGCAATATCAAAAAACTCGCGAGATAGATGACTACTCGCTGCGAGGGGCTACCGCCTCCCTCGCTACCCGCAGTCATCCATCCCGCTCATAGCTCATGTCGCGTAGGAGTTCTTTGATGGACATGGGGAGCATAGCGATTTTAGCAACTTTTTCTTTTCGACGAGAATGAATGTCCTTTATACTCCGCTTAACACCTCGCACAATATCCGTATAAGCATCATCCTCATGCATCCATGCGGTGACGGGCTTGCCGTCTTTGGGCAGGGCTTGGAGGTGTCCGAGTTCATCTTCCCAATCGCAAATCCGCAGTATTACAGGAATGACAATCGCTTGTTGTTGGTCGTGTCGGGCGAGTGCTTCCTGCATTTCATCATCATAAAAATAATCGGAAGCCAGTGCGTCCATACTCACCAAGAGTAGGATAATATCCGCTTTTCGTAGATGTGTTTTGATGGTTTTATTCCACCCTGCGCCGGGTTCTATTTCGCCATCAAACCATATCGTCACATCCGCATTTCTACGGTCTAATGGTTTCAGTCCCGTGCGAAGTCGCTTGAGGCATACCTCATCCTTTCTCGAATAGGCGATGAAAATATTGATATGTTCGGTGTTGGTGTTCATGTAGGGTGCAAAGATAGTGCGTTTATTATGTTTGCCGTAAGGAAAATGGTGTTTTTATGTTCAAAAATAAAATCTAACTTCGTACAGGCGACTTGAGTCGCCATGTTAAGAATTTTGTAAATTTTTTATTTCCAAAATTATTATAAATAATAATTGTTGCAGACATGGCGAATGAATTCGCCTGTACGAGGTCGCAGCCAGCCTGTTTAGACAGCCGGCACGAGGTGCTGATTAACAAATTTTCATTTTTTCATAATTATTTTTTAAATCTTATGAATAAATCTAAAGTTTATTTTTAATTTTATGAAATTAAATTACACACAAATAAAATATAGCAAATATCATTTTCACAAAATAAATCGCAACTATTTACACTAAAGGCGCGAATACCGTAATGACTGCTTTACAGGCTGACAAGGAACTCGTACAGACGACTTTAGCCGTCTCGAAGTAACGTGTAATTTACTGTTTTTTAGTTTTTTATAAATAAAAAATAAAAAACAGCGACGGCTAAAGTCAACCTGTGCGATTGAAATTACGCAATTCAAAAGGTACGTTAGTACCGACCCTGTTTGTAGCAAAATAGTCCCCAAAATCTCCAAAGGTACGTAGTACCGACACCGTTTGTACGTAATAACGGTGTCGGTACTACGTACCTTAATCGGTTGTTGCTTAGATTTTGCTACAAACGGGGTCGATGCTAACGCATCTTGACGAAATTTACCCTTGATTAATTTCAATCGCACAAGTTGGCTAAACAGGCTGACCGGAAACTCCGTAATGACTGCTTTAGCTGTCAAGTGTATTATTATGTTAATTTTTAAATATTTCTAAAACAGAAATTTACAAATATTTTTCTAACTCACTTGACAGCTAAAGCAGTCATTACAGTATTCACGGTCAACCTGTAAAGCAGTCATTACGGTTAGCGAACTTAGTTGCAAATAAAATTCACACTATGAAAAGAAGAAATTTCATTCGCAATGTCAGCTATGCAAGTTTGGCTTATGGGGGCTTGCATTTGGCAGGCTGCGCCAGCGATTCGTCCACCTCAAATAAAGGTACGAAAAACGATAAAGCCGCTGCACAAGACAGTTCGGAGGCATTGTTCTTCAAATTATCATTGGCGCAGTGGTCGCTCAATCGCGCCATACGTGAGGGCGGTATGAATCCGCTTGATTTTGCAGAAAAAGCTAAAAAATTGGGCTTTGGTGGGCTTGAATACGTCAACCACCTTTACAGCAAGAGCTATTTGGAAGCACCTAATATGTTGCAAGCCATCAAGGGCGTTGGCAAAGATTTGTTGATGCGCTCGAAGGATAATGACATCGAAAATCTCATCATTATGATAGATGGCGAGGGCGATTTGGCAAGTAGCGATGAAAAAGGACGGAAAGAGGGCGTAGAAAAACACCATAAATGGGTAGATTTGGCAAATTATCTGGGCTGTCATTCTATTCGTATCAATTTGCTTGGTGAGGGGACATTTGAAAATCAGGTCGAGCAAGCCACCAAAAGCATGCGTGAACTCTGCGAATATGCCAAGCCGCAGAACGTCAATATTATTATCGAAAATCACGGTGGCAATTCCTCCAATCCCGCTTTTGTCGCCAAAGTCATCGAAGGCAGCGGCATGCCTAATGCGGGTACACTGCCCGATTTCGGCAATTTCTGTATCAAGCGCGAAGGCGGCGAACGCTGGGGCGCACCCTGCGTAGAAGAATACCCGGACATCTACGAAGGTATCCAAAAAATGATGCCTTATGCCAAAGGCGTTTCTGCCAAATCTTATAGCTTCGATGCGGAAGGCAATGAGACGAAAATCGACTACTATAAAATGATGAAAGTCGTCAAAGATGCAGGATATAAAGGCTACGTAGGTGTAGAATTTGAAGGCGAAATGGATGAAGAAAAAGGCATTATCGCCACAAGGGATTTACTCATCAAAGCAGGGAAAGCAGTGTAATGAATGAATTTTGAATGAAGGAATGAATGAATCATTATTGCATTACACATGATTCATTCATTCAAAATTCATTCATTCAAAATTAGCTATTCACTCATTCACACATTCACACATTCACTCATTGAAAATGAATAGAAAAAGACTTTTTTACGCGAGTTGTATTGCGCTCATTGTTACGTCAATGACTTTTGCAATACGCGCCGGAATACTCGGTCAGTTGGGGACAGGTTTCGGACTCACAAATACCCAACTCGGTTACATCAATTCGATGGCATTTTGGGGCTTTCCTGCTGCTACGGTAATCGGTGGGCTGCTCTATAACTCCGTTGGTCCTAAGCGGATTATGATGGCTGCTTTTGCCTTTCACCTCTTGGGTTTGTTACTTACGATTTTTGCGGGTGGCTTTTGGGGTTTGCTCATTTCCACCTTCTTTATCGGCTTTGCAAATGGTAGTGTAGAAGCGGGCGCGAATCCCATGATTGCCGAAATGTATGCAGAAGATAAATCGACTTGGCTCAATAAGTTTCACGTTTGGTTTCCGGGCGGTATTGTCATCGGGGCATTGGTGTCGCAGTTGATGACGGACTTTAGTATGGGGTGGCAATTGCAAATTGCGATTATGATTATTCCGACCTTGATTTATGCTTTTCTTATGTTTGGGCAGGAATTTCCTGAAACGACTGCATTGGAGTCAGATACCGCAAAAAATGCAGCTTCTTTGCTCACGCCGCTATTTATTTTTATGGCAATTTGCATGACGCTCTCCGCTACCGCCGAACTCGGTACGCAGCAATGGATTGAGCAAATACTTGGCAATGCAGGTACACATCCTATGCTCATTCTTGCGATGATTACGGGCTTGATGGCGGTCGGTAGATACTTTGCAGGTCCGGTCATTCATCGGCTCAATCCTGCGGGTGTTTTGTGGGCAAGTTCGATTATTGCCACGATTGCACTCGTTTGGATGAGTCAGGCAACGGGCGTGATGATTTATCCGGCAGCAATTCTTTTTGCTATTGGCGTGATGTATTTCTGGCCCACTATGATTGGTTTTGTGAGCGAATATTTACCCGAAACAGGCGCACTCGGACTCGGCGTCATGGGCGCAGCAGGGATGTTTGCGACCGGAATTTGGCAGCCTGTTATTGGCAAATGGTTGGATTCGGCAAAAGGAACAGCTATCGCATCAGGCATCGGCGAAGAAGAAGCCAGCGTGATTGCAGGACAAGCAACACTGGATAATCTCGCTGTTTTTCCCGCTATTTTGATTATTGCTTTTGGGTTCTTGTATTTTTACATGCGTAAGAGAAAGGAATGAATGAATTTTGAATGAAGGAATGAATGAATCATATTTACACGCCTTGATTCATTCATTATTTCATTAGCTCTGATTCATTCATTTTCCATTAAAACCAGCAAATATTATCTAAAAATCTCTTTATTCATTCATTCATTCATTCATTCTTTCATTCAAAATTCATTCATTGAGAACTTACATTCATTAGTTTATGAATAAAATAAAAATGGGCATGATAGGCGGCGGACAAGGCGCGTTTATCGGCGAAGTACATCGTATGGCTGCTCGCTTGGATGGTCATATCGAATTGGTTTGTGGAGCGTTTAGTTCCAAGCCTGAAAAGTCGAAGGCATCGGGCAAGGCACTCTATCTCGCGCCCGACCGTGTGTATGGCACTTATGAGGAAATGATAAAAACTGAAGCTGCGCTACCCGAAGGCGAACGCATGGATTTTGTTTCTATTGTTACGCCAAATCACCTGCATTTCGCGCCTGCTAAGATGGCTTTGGAGTATGGTTTTCATGTTATTTGTGATAAACCTGTGACGTTTTCTACGGAGCAAGCCCTTGAATTACAGGAACTTGTGAATAAGACGAGTTTGTGCTTCGCGCTGACGCATAACTACACGGGCTACCCAATGGTCAAGGAAGCTAAAGCCATGATAGCCACAGGTGAATTGGGCAAATTGCGCCGTGCGATTGTCGAATATCCGCAAGGCTGGCTCTCGACGCGCCTCGAAGGTAGCGGTCAGAAGCAAGCCGATTGGCGCACCGACCCGAAGCGTAGCGGCAAAGCCGGCGGCATGGGCGACATCGGGACTCATGCCGAAAATTTGTTGGAATATATTTCAGGTTTGAAAATCACTAAGCTATGCGCTGACCTCAATACTTTCGTAGAAGGTAGACAATTGGATGATGATGGTGCATTATTACTGGAATTGGAAAATGGCGCGAAGGCTACCTTACTCGCCACACAGATTGCCGCAGGCGAAGAAAATCCATTGAGCATCAGAATATACGGCGAAAAAGGTGGCTTGGAATGGCGACAAATGACACCTAACACGCTGATTGTCAGACATCTCGACAAGGGCGCGACCATCAAGCGTACAGGCGTAGGCGAACTTTCAGAAGCCGCACAATTTGCCACACGCCTCCCCGCAGGACATCCCGAAGGTTTTATAGAGGCATTTGCTAATATTTATAAAAACTTCGCCCTTAGTTTGTTAGAAATTAAAAAGGGTAATCAACCCAACGCACTCATGAGCGATTACCCAACAATAGCAGACGGCGTGCGCGGTATGCGTTTTATTGATAAAGTCATCGAATCTGCAGAAAGTAACGAGAAGTGGACGATTTTTAATGATTAATGATTAATGATTAATACCGATGTTTTCGCGTAGCGAAAACTATTATACATTATACATGCCAACTAAGAGTTAAAATTAATTGATTATCAATTATATGTAAAATATTATAATCAATTTTTTACATTTTAAAAATATATGTATATTATTGATTGTCAATTAAAAAGCATTTTTTTAATTAATTTGTTAAAAAAATATTCTATTTAAATAAATTTAAAAATTACTGATAATCAAAAATTTAGTAAAAAATCAACTCTTAGTTGGCATTATACATTAATCATTATCACAATGCCCAATTAGTACCGCCTACTTCTTCGATAGGAATACAGCCCAAGTATTTGCCTGGGATGGGGTCATAATTTAGGTGTTTTGTGCCTATTTCTTCGCTGCCGAAATAGGTGCTGGTAGCAAGACTTTTCGTGTTGCTTATAAATTTATAAATATAAAATTTCTCTCTATCAACTAAGGCAACATCATTTTCCGATGAATAGAGTAATGTGCCGATTTCTTCTTTTCGGCTTTCATTTTTCTTACCAATCCAATCTTCTAATACCTCCGTCAATTGCTCGCGACTGGCATCTAAGCCAGAGCTCAAGCTATATTTTTTCTTGACAGCATCTTGAAAAAAGCCCAAACCTTTTGTAAAGGCTTTTTGGTCGTTTTTCTCATATAATCTGCCGAGCACGACATTGACATATTTGATAATCCCGACATCTTTCGCGCCCGGCGTATCGGTAGCAGGGAGCATAATATCCATGAGTTCTTCGAGAAATCCCGCGTTTTTAGCGTTCATCAAACCTGAAACGGCATTGCTTACAGTAGCCGTGCTACTATCTGATTTACAACCACTTATCAAACTCAATAGCGTGCCGGACGATACCGAAATTCCAACACCGATAGATATATTTTTTATTGCACTTCTTCTGTTCATAATTTATATTGATGAATGAATGAACGAATTTTGAATGAATGAATGAATGAATGAATGAATGAATGAATGAATGAATGAATGAATGAATGAATGAATGAATGAATGAATGAATAGTAAGTCGATAGTCCATGGATAATCGCGCATTTAACTCGCGTTCATCTATGGACTACAAATTCCCTTTTTTAAGTTGTTCTACGGCATAATCGGCGGCTCGTGCCGTGAGTGCCATATAGGTAAGGCTCGGATTTTGACAAGCTGAACTCGTCATACATGCGCCATCTGTATTGAATAGGTTTGGCACTTGATGTACTTGATTCCATTTGTTTAAAACACTTGTTTTTGGGTCGCGTCCCATGCGTGCCGTACCCATTTCGTGGATGCCCAAACCTACGCCATAAGGTGCCTCAAAAGACGATACGTTTTTGAGCCCTGCCTTTTCCAGAATCTCGACGGCAGAAGTCGCCATGTCTTCACGCATTTTGAGTTCGTTCTCCTTTATTTCGGTGGTAAAATTGAGTATCGGGATGCCCCATTTATCTTTTTTATCGGTGAGTTCCATTCTATTATCATGGTCGGGCAGCATTTCGCCAAAAGCTGTCATGCCAAATCGCCACGGACCTGCCTCATACATTTCGTCTTTATACGCACCGCCAAAGCCCAATTCGCTTACGCCACGCATCCAATTCTGGCGACTCGCACCGCCTTGATAACCGTAACCACGTAAGAAGTTCATTCTGGTTTCCGGTCTGCCCGGAAGATTGCGGAAACGTGGGATATAGATACCATTCGCCCGCCTGCCTTTAAAATATTTATCCTCAAAACCATCAAAATCACCACTCGCACCCACGCGGAAATGGTGATCCATCATATTATGTCCCAATTCTCCCGACTCTCCACCGATACCATCAGGGAAACGGTTGCTTTTACTCATCATCAATATCTGCGTCGAAGGCGCTGTCGAAGCATTCAAAAAGATGACTTTTGCTTTGAAAAAATAATCTTTTTTCGTTTCGGAATCAATAACACGGACACCGCTTGCTCGTTTTTTATCCTCATCATATACCACCTCATAGACTATCGAACCCGGGCGCAAGGTCATATTACCTGTCGCATTGGCAGCCGGTAATGTAGATGCCTGACTACTAAAGTACGCACCATACGGACAACCACGCATACAGCGATTTCTATACTGACAAGTTCCCCTGCCATTCAAGCCCTTTGGGTCGGTGACATGCGCCGTTCTGCCGATAGTCATGATTCTATCGTTAAATTTTTTAGAGATATTTTCGCGCAAATGTTGTTCTACACAATTGAACTCCATCGGCGGCTGAAACACTCCATCCGGCAGTTGCGATAAGCCTTCTTTCCTGCCACTCACGCCAACATATCCCTCTACGTAATCGTACCATTTTTCAAGGTCACTATAACGAATAGGCCAGTCTACGGCAATCCCTTCCTTAATATTTGCCTCAAAATCCATCGGACTCCAACGGTAACTCTGCCTTCCCCACACCAGCGAACGCCCGCCGACCTGATAACTCCGAATCCAATCAAATCGCGTATCTTTAGTTTCCTCATAAGGATGCTCGCTATCTTTTACAAAAAAATGAACATGCTCCTCATTAGTCGTATATCCAGTGCGACGTTGCTTCGGATAATCGCGTTCCAGTTCTTGTTCTGTCAATCTATCTTCGGGCTTAAAATCCCAGGGGTCCATATTCGCCGTCTTATAATCTACAACATGCTTGACATTTCCGCCCCTTTCGAGTACTAATGTTTTAAGTCCCTTTTCGCAGAGTTCTTTGGCTGCCCAGCCACCACTGATACCACTGCCTATGACAATCGCATCATAAGTATCGGGGCTATTTTCGGTAAATAAATTCATTTAAAAATGGTTTTATACTTTTATCTATAAAATTATAATTGTTGATAACATAAAGATATAGAATTATAGTTGAGTATTTTCATCTTATTTCAAATTTTATTTTTTATTTAGAATAAATCTAATAATTTCTATAAGTATACTAAGTAGTAAGTCAATCTAATTATGATATGTTGCTTTGAGTGAAATTTTTTCGAGTACGAGGCGGAGGTTATTCAGCATAGCCGTAGCTACGCTGGATGTTCTCCAACAAAGTAATCGGACAAATTTCGCCAAATGAACTTATCATAATTAGTTTGACTTACTACTAAGTGAAAGAAATTAAATAAATTGTTCCATAATGCGCCGTAATTTTTTCTTCTAAAGAATTCAAAAAATCGTTGCATAGCCATAGCTACGGAACTATTTTTTGTGTTTTTTAGAAGGGAAAAGAACAAGCATAATGGGGCAAGTTATTTATTTTCTTTCACTAAGTAACGATGAAATAATAACTTCACGATTTGGACGGCTTCTTTTGTGCTTATTTTCCTCCTTGAAAACAGTTATTTATCCAGATAAACGCCTATTTCCAGGAAGAAAACTAAGCACAAAATAGCCTCGTCGAAATCATGAACTGATTTTTTGCTCGTTACGAAGAGTAGCGGAAAAAGACAATTTAGCTGCTTACAAATTATCTTGGAATGAAGTCTATTTATCAGTTAGTGAAAGAAATTAAATAACATGTGCCATTATACTCGTCTTTTTTCCGTCTAAGAATCCTTTGAAATCCTTATCCCGAATCGGGGTTCGGGACAGGCTGTAGCTAAGGCTATGTGCGGCTTTCAAAAAATCCTTAGACAAAAAAATACTTCGCATTATGGGACATCTTATTTAATTTCTTTCACTTACCAAAATCGGTAGTAATTTCTATTTGTATATCAGGCCAAAGCAAGTGAATACCATCGGATCCGGTATGAAGTTCTGCGCAACAATACATCATACTGTCAAGTGCGGCATCAGCCTCGAAGTCAGACAAACTGACATTACCCTCGAGGTGCATCACAGTGCCATCCATGCGATAATCAAAAGGAATTTCTCGTTGAATTCCATTCAGTGTCAAATCCATATAAATGTTGCCTGAGCGTATATCTCCGATACAACGATTAACTTTTCCTGATATGCTTTCTGCTGTTATCAGATGACGAAAGAAGTAGTCCAGAATATTTGTGTCTCTAAAAGAAGATTCAGTATCAATTGTTTGGGTATTAATATTAAAGTTCATGTTTTCAATAGCCCTACTGGGAGTATCGGCGGTAATACAGTTGCTTACATTGATTTCATTAAAATGACCGGACACACCTACCATCGTGGTGTACTTATAGGCTGTCCATTTTAAGGTCGTAGAAGCGTGATTGTAAGTGTAGGTAGATGGTTCGGATGGCGGCGATATATTGTCGTAGGTACAGGCTGTGCAACACAACAGCAGATATAAGAATCCACCTGCAAGGTAAATTATGGTTTTGTAGCTCATCATTAGTTCAGTTGTTTCATTTGAATAATTCATGGCATTTGATAGTTTGTGTACTTTTTAAAATGTAAGTATTTATTGTAAAAAAATATTATTTTAAAAAAACTAAGTACTCTGTTTTATAAATTTATTTACATTTTTTGACGTTTATTTTGAAATGAATCGAATCAAAAATGACGCGAATACTCACTGTATTTAAGGATTTTTTGGTGAAGAGTCATTTTAAAAGAAATACTCAAA
>Ga0209595_100233_pt1 | contig 19062 bp, 16 predicted proteins | sample Porto_4metaG_FD_187427 | JGI IMG/M metagenome (GOLD analysis project Ga0209595, IMG submission 187427) | Marine algal microbial communities from Porto, Portugal - Porto_4 metaG (SPAdes) (version 2) | ecosystem: Host-associated > Algae > Red algae > Unclassified | place: Portugal: Porto...
CAGTCTTTGATAATTTGCTCCTTTTTTTCCATGAATACAAATTTACGGATAAATACGGGTTTATGCTCATTAGTCTTGAATTTAAGCGTTTTTAAAACCTTTGTTATACAAAAGTATAGATTAGACTCATCTTTTCATATAGTACGTATGTTTATTTTCATATACAATATAGCCTAAATTATTTAGGTTCTTAATTTGTTTATCACTCAATTCGAATCTGTAGGCTATAAAATCAAAATAAAACATGGCATTCAGGTAATATGGTTCGTTACTTAAAATAATTTTTTGAGAAGCAGTATTTTTTTGAAGCTGCTCCATTCGAACTCGCCATTCAGGGTATTCATATCTATTTTTAAATGGTTTTATGCGTTCGATAGAATATCTTATGGGTAATGCAACTAATAAAAACATCGTCAAATAAATTAATTTAATGCTGATTTTTTTAAAATATAATCGGATTTTGAACAGGTAGTATAAAAAAAACGCTGTCAGAATATATATAGCGGGAGCAGCAATTATCAAATACGTATGTCTTTTCGTTACGCTTATACTCAAAAAAAGTATGGGAACAAAAATCCAAACAAGTATTATCCAGAGGTTCGTTCTTTTTAATTTAATGCTATTTTGAAACAAACATTTGTAAGTAAGCCATAAAAGCGGGAGGTAAATGAGTTCTCCAAACATCATTCTTATCCAATCCACATAAAACAAAATATTTCCTTTATGTACTTGTGATTCATTAACGATAGGTGAAAACATTTGTTTAAACATCCACATGGCTTCTTGCGGATATTTGTGTAAAATAAATAGCTGCCATGGTAAGGCAACAACTATAAATATACCGATAATAATAGTTAGTTTTGAAAACGCTTGCAGAGGTTTTTTTCTTAAAAATAATATAGGTAATATCATGAGTATTAACAAAAATGCCATAATCCACTTACATAGATATGCAAATCCAAGTATTATTCCCGTAGCAAGCAAATATTTTAACTGTTGTTTTTTTATATAAAATATGACAAGTAAAAGACACAGCTGTGAGCAAGTCAAAAACGCTATGTCAACATGATCAGACGATACAATTCCTCCACTCAATTCTAGAGTTGCTCCGTGAATCGCATGTAAAAAGGCAGCAACTAAACCTATTCTTCTGCCAAACAAAACCACGCCAGTTTTAAAGGTCAATAGCACGCATAGCATTGAGAGTAAGATTGAAGGTAATCTTACGCCAATTTCATTGTTACCAAATAACGAAATACTTACTCCCAATAACCAAATTGGGAGTGGAGGTTTGCTTAGCCAAATATGATTACTAGACCAATCCTTATAGTCATAAGCTAAAACCGGATTGTCATACAAGGTAGGTTTAAGTGGGTGAGATAAGATATTTTTTGCAACTACAGCGTGAAATCGCTCGTCCCATTCATGTAAGTACAAGTCGCTTGATACAAAAAAGCGAAGCATAAAACCTAGTATTATTATTAGAGAAAGGCATTTTCTATTATTTCCTCTCTTTATAGATACAAAGATTAAAATACTGAAGAATAGATATATCGTTATAATGAAAATTCCAATGTATAAAGCCATAAATTTAATTGCATCTAACCAATTTATAAGATAGACCTCTAAAATAGTAATAGAATTTACATTTTATTTGGATTTAAAGAAAAACATGTTTGTCTGATTGATATTTTTACTTGACAATATCAATATTACCAAGTAAATCTTATTTAATGTAGAGCAGAATTGACATGAATTTGGAAATGAAAAATAGTGGCAAACTGGTCTGATATTTGAAAATACTTGACCAGTTTGCCACTATTTTAGTAGACAATATTTGAAAATAATACTGATAAACTTAATTGCGCTCTATCACAAACGGCTTATAGATTATTTCTGCATCATTAGTTTCAATAATAACGTAGTACATACCAACCGGATAAGCTGCTATATCAATACTTGTATCTAAATACTCTAAAGGAATATTTTGAAAAATATCTGAATTTTTTGAAACAATCACACATTTAGTTATTTTATTTCTTTCTATATCATCTGCTCGAATATTGAGAACCTCTGCTGCGGGATTGGGGAAAACATGAACCTGCTCTGAAAGTTTCAACCCAAATCCATCTATAGGGACAGGACAGCGACAATTATCCTTGGGAGGTGACAAGTTTATAATATGAATGTCTTTTATATAATTACTTGCTGGGCAAGGACTCCCATTCGGTTGGTTAATTCCTATCCAACCTGCACCATGTATTGAGCTATTAATAGCTTTTACAGTAACAGAAGAGGGTGATTGTGAGATAATCTGTAAATTACTACTAACTGTCCATGTGACTGGGGCTAAACTTGCATCAACAGAATATGTTGTTTGTGCGGTGGAGGTTATATTATTGTTTCCTTGAATTTGTGGTGGGCATAGATTGTCAAGGTCTCCTTGTAGGTTTCTTTGATAAACTCTGATATAATCAATTTCCATTTGGTTAGGGAAGGTAGTGTGTGCATTAGGAGCAGATAAGCCAAAGGGGGCATCATTGGTTGCTACTGCAACATTAGCTATAACCTGTTTTGGCTCATTATCATTAGGGTAAAAGGATTGTTCAATATATGTCCCAGGCGATACATTACAATAATCTACTTCTTCGCCAGCTAAATTATAGTAGCGAGACACCGTATGTATGAGTTGTCCATTTATATAAAATTTAATGAAGAAAGGGTCATATTCAGCAGCATAAACATGAAAATTTTGTGAATAATCGTGTCCTGAAAAGCTTGCGGAAGTAAACTCATGCCCCTTATTACTCCAGTCATGGACACTCATGTGTGGTTCATTAGGGTTCTGTCCTCCAAACTCAAAAACATCAATTTCAGTATTCCAACCGAAGGTCCAAAATGCAGACCAAAATCCAGCTCCCGAAGGAATCTTACACCTAATTTCGAATTTAGAATAGGTAGAGAATTCTTGCTTTGAATTTATGACACCTGAGGTGTAATTTGCAGTAGTTCCAAACCATGAGGCATTTTCCTGTTTTTGGATTATCTTTAATGTACCGTTACCCACCACTAAATTTTGGTCAAGGTAAATTTGCTGTGACTTATCAGTGTCATGAGTCCTACAAAATGCACACTGATCACCAGCATTACCATCGTAAGGAAAATAGGTGTACCACTTATTTATATCAACCGTAGTCCCGTCAAACTCATCGTGAAATACTAGTTTCCATGAATCACTAGGACATATATTACCGCCTGTAAACCAAACAGCTTGAGCGATACTTGATTTTCCTACGAGTAAGAAAATGATGATAAATAACATTAAATTTTTCATAAAGTTTAGATTTATAATAGTGAATTTGATAAAAATAAATTCTGTTATAGGTATAACAAAATTGGTAAATGCAATATATTGAGGTCCAAGAAGAAAATAGTAATTTACCCTAAGATAGGGCAATATGGATATGGTCTTTTGATATTATATTTATTTATGCAGTACAAATATCGGAATAATTATTTGCAATAAAAACCTAGAAAAATCACACTTTGTTTAAGAAAAATTCGACCTAATTTAAACTCATTTTAAAATTTAAACACGAATAAAAACCTAATAATCAAAGAGATAAGAGGGTATTGTGTTTTCTTAAAAAAAAGTTTGTCCTTTATTTTTAACAAAAAAACTTGATAGTATTTATTGAAGTTATCTACAAAATAACTTGAATTCAGATTTCGATTCTCATAATTGTCTGGTTGAATACAAGCTTCCCTCGTTTTTCTACATACATTCGTGTTTTAAATTTTACAATACAATGAAACTGTTGTTTAGTGAAAGAAACAAAATAACTTAGTGAAAGAAATTAAATAAGATGTCCCATAATGCGAAGTATTTTTTTCGTCTAAGGATTTTTTGAAAACCGCACATAGCCATAGCTACGTAAGGATTTCAAAGGATTCTTAGACGGGAAAAAGGCGAGTATAATGGCACATGTTATTTATTTTCTTTCACTTAGACCATTATGCTTGTTCTTTTCCATTGTAAAAAACATAAAAAACACTTCGTATAGCTCGGCTATGCTCATTTTTTTTAGGTCTTTTACAAAGAAAAATAACTGCGCCTTCTGGTCTAATTTATTTAATTTCTTTCACTAACTTTGCGGGATGCGACACGAACAAGGTTTACAAGTATTACACGAAGACAATCATCTTATTGCCGTTTATAAGCCCGCAGGTATGTTGGTTCAAGGCGATGAGACGGGCGATACGCCTTTGGTCGATTTTGTCAAACAGTATATCAAAATACGTTATGATAAACCCGGCGATGTCTTTCTCGGTGTCATTCATCGACTTGATAGGCCTGTAAGCGGTGTCGTGGTATTTGCACGTACCAGTAAGGCACTTTCTCGTATGAATGAGCTTTTTAGGGAAAGAAAAATCACTAAGCGATATTGGGCAATTACCAATGAACGCCCCGATCCTTTCTCCGGCAAACTAACGCATTGGGTAGAAAAGGACGAAAGCAGAAATGTAGCCAAAGCCAGTAATAAAAGTAACTCGAAGGGCAAAAAAGCCACTTTGAATTATCACCTCAATGCTTCTATTGACAGTAATCACCTTATTGCGGTCGAGCCTCATACGGGCAGACCACATCAGATTCGAGTACAATTTGCCAAAATCGGTACGCCTATACGCGGAGACCTCAAGTACGGCTCTAACAGGCAAAATGACGATGGACGTATTCACCTACACGCCTATGCTTTAGCTTTTGAACATCCGGTCAAACGTGAACCCGTAACAATTACTGCGGCATTTCCGCGTGATCCCGTTTGGAGGATATTCAGAGAATGGGAGAATGAGTTTTTAATTTGACCGCTCAACAGCTTCTTACTTTTTCAAAAACTTCGTAACAGATTGATGTGTCTCACTTTGCACAGCAATCATGTACACACCAGATGGCATATCATTTACGCTCATTGTCAACGCATTAGCACCTTGACTTAAGTTCACTTCTTTTTGACTGATGGTTTGTCCGGTAATATTATTTATTGCAATCATCGCTTTCACTGTATTTTTAGTGTTAATATTTAAATGGAGGGCATCTTGCACAGGATTGGGAAAAACATTCATTCCAAGTACAGATTCATCAATATTAAGTATCCCATCAATCGGACAGTCATCTTCGTTATAATATTCTATCTCTAAAGAATTGCTCAACCACGTACATGCCGGATCTAGCATAATATTGGAAATGTAAAGCGGGTTTTCGGTAAGTGGTGTACCATTACCGAAGGTAATCAAAGTATAATAATACGAGCCCGGTTCGGTGAGTGCTTCAATACTGGATTGGTCGAACTGCAAGGGAGAATTCGGTTGAGATGTTATCTCAAAACCGACTTCATAAGAAACCGTCGGATCTTGTTCGAGGTCTTTGTCGGAGATTACCCAAGCGTAGCCATAAGCCTCGCCTTCATTGGGAGCCAAGGCATCTGTAACGATGATATTGGTCAAAAAATCTTCACACAAAATATTATTATCCGTAGAGATTGTCCCACCTGATACGGCTGCGTTATCGCAGGCAATATATTGTTCGGTCATGGTAATATGCATACAAAAATTACCGATAGAAGGCGTGCCGTTAAGGTTATGTCCATCGACTAAGATGTAATATTCTTTACCGATTTGTGTCTGTATATCGACAAGCGCAGCATAACTATTGGGCGAACTATCGTTGGGGTCATCTTCATTACAAGCTCCAAGCAGTGGTGTGAGGTTGGCGCAACCTTCTGTATAGACGGCTATCTGGGTGTCATTATTGGTAATAGGGTCGGTAGTGCCACAACCATCTAATGCACTGGCTTTTATACTGTATGCTGCTCCATCACCTGTAATTTTGAACCATACTGTATTGTCGAGCGAGGGGGCAAGACCATTGCCGTCAGGTTCTCCAAAGCATCCGTAACCTGTCTGTGGGTCATTGGTATTTATAGCATTTGTGTTGCTATATAGTCCGGTCATGATAGTATTGCCGATGCCTTGTCCGAGGCTTGTGCTTAAGTCAATGGCATTGGTACAATCATCATTTTCAGGCTGGGCAAAAGCATACACACCTGCAAAGGCAAATAGTACGGCGAACAATAGCTTATACATGTTTTTCATTTATATAATTGTCTTATTTTAATAAAATTAATAGGGGTAAAAATAAAAAATACCTGTCGAAATATACGTATTCCGACAGGTATTTTATATAATTATTCTAAGTACATTGTTTATTAAATTTCTTATCGTTTTTGACGTTTATTTTGAAATGAATCGACCCAAAAATGACGCGAATACTTACTGTATTTAAGGAGTTTTTTGGGGAAGAGTCGTTTTAAAAGAAATACTCAAAAAAGTAAATAAATTTATTAAACAATGTACTAAGGTGGCAAAGCCACCATAATTGTTTGATTGTCATATTGTTTGATTGTTGAAAGATTTTTTGCGAAGCAAAAATCATTATAACAATTTAGCAATCAAACCATTCAACAATGACTACTCAGTAGTAAGTCAAACTAATTATGATAAGTTCATTTGGCGAAATTTGTCCGATTACTTTGTTGGAGAACATCCAGCGTAGCTACGGCTATGCTGAATAACCTCCGCCTCGTACTCGAAAAAATTTCACTCAAAGCAACATACCATAATTAGATTGACTTACTACTCAGGTAGATTATTGTTTGACAAATTTAGTCACCGACTGGTGTGTCTCACTTTCGATAGAAATGATATATACACCCGTAGGCATGTCGCTGACATTTATATCGAATGTATTAGCTCCATTTAACAGATTAACTTGTTGCTGGTCCACGACTTGTCCTGTAATATTCGTAATCATCAGCATAGCATCAGTGTGCTGCTCTTGGGCATTGATGTTTAAGTTGATGACATCTTTTACCGGATTCGGAAAGACTGTCATGCCGAGTACAGCTTTGTCCACGTCAAGTATGCTGACAGCAGGGCAATCATTTTCGGAATAGTATTCTACTTTGGCAGAGTTGCTCACAAAGGTACATGCGGGATCAAGGGCAGTTGTGGTCGCATTACCAAAGGCATATAAAGTGAGGTAATAAACTCCCGGATTAAAATTATTTAGCGCAAAATTGATGTTACCGGGAAAATCCGGCGTGGACGAAGCCGAAAAGCTACCAAGAAATCCCTGTACTGTTGTCGGATCGACTGCACCTGCTAAGTCAACAGTAGATACCGCCCAAAAGTAACCAAATATATCTTCTTCATTCGGTCCCATTACGCCTTCATGTGAGAAGAGCGCTATGCTATCCGGTTGACAAAGTATCGGAGGATCGACTGATACCGTACCCGCACTTGCATTAGGATTATTGCATAAAATATTCGCTTTTTGAGTAAATTTCATACAAAACTCACCTCTGGAAAAGCCATTATTATCATTTTTAAAACCATCTACGAGAATATAGTATTGAACGCCACTTTCTGTATTAACATCTAATCCAGCAGGGTAAATACCCATATTTTGATCGGCGTTTGGTCCGTCTTCATTACAAGCTATCGGAGTCAATGATCCACAATTACCCGTATATACGACGATTTGTGTATCGTCAAGATTGATACCACTGCCTGCTATTGAACAGCCATTTACGGTCGCTTCTACAAAATAAATATTACCGTCGCCTGTAAATGTAAACCACAGCGTATTATCCAAAGAAGGGGTTTGTTGATTATTGTCCGATTCCAAAAAACATTCAAAACCTGTATTGGGGTCGCTGGCTTCGTTCGTCGCCGATGTGTTGTCATAAGGACCGGAAGTGATTGTATTATCAATGCCTTGTCCAATGCTTGTATTCAGATTAATAGCACCGGAACATTCATTATTAGCAGGTTGAGCAAAAGCCCAAGTGCTAATTGTCATGAAGCAAAGTAATGAAAATAAGTAGTTGATTTTTTTCATAAATTCTTTTATTTTATTTGTTAAAAAAAGCATATATCGAGTAAAATTAAAGACATTCCTGAATAAAATGGCTGTTTTTCAAAAGTATTTTTGTAAAATTTGATTAGTGAAAGAAAATAAATTTATACTAATTTAAAGATTATAGATAGACATATTACAACCAAATATTGTGTAGTTCTTTTTTCGGAATTAATAACCTTGTATAACAGGGGGTATTATTTAAAGGCGAGGCATCATTTAAATCGAATGGCTTTAACCGGATCGATGCGTGTTACAAGGTAAGAAGGAATAATTAATATCATTAGCGTAATCAAAAACGTACCGAGATTGAGCAATAAAATTGTCCAAAGATTAATCTCAACCGGAGCGATAGAGACGTAATAAGATTCTTCAGGCAACTGAATCAGCCCGAATTTTTGTTGAATAAAACAGATACCCAAACCCAGTATATTACCCAATAACAAACCAATTCCGATAATATACGCAGCATGATACAAAAAGATTTTCCGGATGGATACACTCGGACTACCGAGTGCTTTTAGCACACCTATCATATTAGTTCGTTCTAATATAAGAATCATCAAGGCGGTCGTCATGTTGACAACAGAAACGATAATCATCAGGATGAGAATAAGTCGCTCATTGACATCTTGGAGGTTGAGCCAATTGAAGATCCCGGGATAGACATCTTTGATGCTTTGACACATCAAATCGGGGCCGAGTACATGAAAATAAATATACTCGTCAAACACATCCAAATCTCGAATATCGTCCAGAAAGACCTCAAAACCAGAGACTTCCTCTTCTGACCAGCCATTGAGTTGTTGGATACGGCGAATATCAATGATAGCAAATTTTTTATCGTATTCCTCTAAGCCTGTCTTATAAATGCCTTTGACTTTGAAGAGTCTTTGGATGCGATTGCCCGACTCCACAAAGTGTACCGTAAACTTATCGCTGACTTTCAGTTTCAGTCGTTTGGCAGTCGATTCTGAGATGAGAATATCGCGCGATTCGGTACTGTCTGTAAGGTCAAGTATCTCGCCTTCTACCAAGTGTCGCTCCATAAAACTCCAGTCATAATCACTTCCAACACCTTTAAGCACAATGCCTTCGAGTTGGTCTTTGGCTTTGATGATACCTGCTTTGTTGGCAAACATTTGGACATTGCGAACGCCCCCGTGAGTGGTTGCTTCGTGTTCGCCTCTTATCAAGGTACTGAAGCCTTCACGCTTGCGATAAGGCGTACGCTCAATATCCGCAAGTTTGACGGCTTCTTTGTAGCCAGTATAGAAATTTTGATTAATGTTAATCGGAATGGTCTCGACCGAATTTTCGGTCTCGTAGCTCGTGACGTGTATGTGTCCCCAGAAGCCAAATATCTTATGACTGATTTCACTTTTGAAGCCCGATATCAATGCCGTAGCCGTAATCATTACCGCTACACTCAAGGTAATAGCAATGATAGCAATCAGCATAATTTTGCCGGAAAAAGAACTGCGTCTGCCTGTGGCAACGCGCCTTGCTATGAAGTATTCTAAATTCAAAAGTGCGTGTTGTTTGGTCTTTTTTGTTCTACGTTTCTTTACTTACAAAATGTAGAAATAAGAACACAATATCATTGTCCGAAAAGTTGTCGTTTGGGTGTCGTTATTGTCTTCGGTGCTTTGTCCAAAAACTCCAATAGAATCCGATTGAACTCTCCGGGATGTGTCTCCATTGGGTTGTGTGCTGCGCCTTCTATTTCCTTGATTTCAGCGTCAAATAAGGCTTCGTCAAGTGCTTCGCCTTCGCTGAAAGGGATGTTTTCATCTTCTGTTCCCCAGATGATTAGTGCGGGTTGGGTGATCTTTTCCAATTTGTAATCAGCTACTTCATTTGAATATAAAAAAGACTCTACAATCGCACTTCCCGTGCGCGGTTGGCGCAAAGCAAGCATGTAAGTATTGACAGCAGTTGCATCGGGTTTTTGCCCATAAGATTTACGGAGCATCTTTTTGATTCGTTTGGGTTTGTAAAAATAATATTGTCCGCCTACTTCTGCGATACGCTTGAATGGAACAAATGTCCTTAACAGCTTGCGTCCCAAAGGAATTTTTTTGGCAACACCGTCAGAAGCACCGCCATCTACGAAGATAATACTTTCCATACGCTGCGGTTCTAATGCTCCCATAGCGGCTACTACATTGGTATTCATTGAGTGTCCGACAAGATGCCACTTAGCATAAGGTGTCATTCCGTATTGCAAGCCAACCCTATCAGCCAGCGTCCATAATAGCGCGCTACGGGCAGAGTTGGAATGATTGATGCCTTTGCTGCGGTCGCTGTAGCCAAAAGCTGGTAGATCAGGAACTAATACATTATACCCCGCTTCGGTAAGTGCTAATACATTGTTTCTCCAAGAATAAGTCGAACTGCCAAATCCGTGAATCAACATCACATTGCCAAGTGCCTCTTCTGCCTCGCTTCCCCAATATCGGTAATGGACTTTGACCTCATCTATTCTTGTAAATTGGCTATTGCTGTATGGTTTTTCGTTCATCGGGTCAGGCTTGACTGGAATGACATGAGGCACTAACCACATCAAGACATAAATCACTAATAATGTGATAAAAAGAGCTTTAAAAAATCTAAGTATAAAACGCATTATGTAAAAATATTTTATTTAATGGTTTAAATTGTAATGGGGTGCAGGACAAGTTTTTAACTTGCCTCGTACCGACGACTTTAGCCGTCGCAGGAAAGTACCAAGTCACTTGACGGCTAAAGTCGTCAGTACAGTGGCATTTCAAAATGAAATTGAAAATTTGACCTACACCCATTAGAATGAATTAATAACTGAAGAGAAAAGTTTTGACATCCACCTCGATACGTATAGAGGTTTTTCAAACTAATTACCAGTCAACCAATTACTAATCACCATATTAGAGTGCTTGGCGCAAAGTTAGTTAAAGAAATCGGGAATGTATGTTAAGAGGCTATTTGAATTTATATCAAAAATCATTGGAGGTTTGTTTATTTTTACGACATCGTTCGCTACAATATTTTACATTATCCCAATCCTTTGCCCATTTTCTGCGCCATTTGAATGGTCGTTTGCAAACAGGACATATTTTTTCCGGCAAATGTTGTTTTTTCATATTATTGTAAATATCTTCGATTCACATTAATAAACAAAAAACATGTAATGATGTTTCAAACGAATACAAAACGAAATTCGTTATGAAAATAGCAGAAAAACATAATTTGACCGATCGCGACCTTGACCGAATTATAGAAATGGCTTGGGAAGACAGGACAACTTTTGATGCTATCAAAATGCAATTTGGTGTACCTGAAAAGGATGTGATTCAACTGATGCGCAAAGCGATGAAATTGAGCAGTTGGAAGATGTGGCGCAAAAGGGTACAAGGCAGAGCAACGAAACATTTGAAAAAACGCGACTTTAGCGAAGGTCGTCATAAATGTTCGCGTCAGCGTAGCATTTCTAATAATAAAATCGCTAAACGTCGGTGAATATGATGGCTACATTATTCGGTTTATAACTTTTTGATTTTAATAATTACTATTTTCTCTTACGGACTTTACGAGTAGGTGTATTTCTTGGTTTTGTCTGTTGACTTTTAGGTGAATGTAATATATGATTTTCAACATAAAATCTATCCGCATTGTTTGCTACAATTTTGACAGCGGCTGATTTCAAAAAACACAACTCAGTAGCATGAAATACAGATAATAATAAATCTTGAAATGTTTGGTCAGACTCTAAATCTTCGATGTTGAGACCTAATTTTTTCATATAATCAGAATCTAATTTCTTGCCGTGTGTATTAAAATTTCCATGATCGGAAAGATGATCGCTGATTCTGGTAGCACTAGCTTTATCATTTCCTTGAAACATATACTTGTCCAAAAATTCTTCAACAATTTCTTTAGTAAATTGTATTGATTTTTTAGCTTCTACTAACATTGCAGGTGCCAAAGATTGAAGAATTGGTAACCAAGCTTTCAGTGTAGTTGGATCCTTGGACACTTCTTGTTTTGCCTGTTCAAATTGTTCTATGAAAGAGTAGGCAGGAAATGCTCTAACTCCTAAAGGTGTGCTAAGAATAAACTGCGGATCAATAGGACCCATAAATGAATGCTTACCCATTACTATTGAATCACAACCACAAGCCATTATTGTACCAGCCGACATTGCATTCTGGGGGATAATAGCACGAATATGAGTATATTTTTTTCTCAAATAACGCATTATCGCATCAGCTGCATTAGGATCACCTCCATTGGTATGGATGATTAAATCTAGGTTATCATTACTTAGACCAGCCAGTACCGACATAAATTTATGTATGTCACTGTTATTTATACTAGTAATGTTTGCCGGACCATTCCATTTGCCTGAATATACAATAGTATCTCTTCCTGTATGTTTAGATAATAATTTAATATACTTTTGTCTAGTGTCATCTAACGGAGTATAAACAGGTTTGGTTACTCTACTTATTTCATTGATGATGTCCTTAAATTCAGGCATTGATAATACATTGGTTGTTGATGGTTATTTTCCCGGAATTATACGTTTCATTAATAATTTGATAGTACTCATTTACGTCTTCAATAGCTTCCTGAATACCTTCATTGGTAGAACCGACAGTCAAAATTTCTTCATTTTCTTGATATGCCCTTCCTATCATATCAAGGAATTCTTGGTCAGTAAGAATGTTTTGTTTGTCATTTTCCATAATTACTATATTTTCTTCAAAGATAACTATTTTTTTTAAATTTACCAAATTCTATTTTTCCATATCTATTATTTCTGAGCCTTTATACATGTCACAAATGAAATACAAAAGTAATCGACCTCCAGTCTAAAATTCAAGAAATACCCCTAACTTTACCATACATGGAAATTCGAACATAATGAAACTTCACTCATTCTGCCTTCTCATACTTTCATTCTTATAGCCTTTTCAAATTCAACTATAAAAAAAGCCCACTTCAAACGAAGCGGGCTTTTATATGATTGGTTAGCACTTTGAAATTTTACATCATACCGGGCATACCGTGTCCGTGTCCACCGCCATGTCCCATGCCACCATCTTCTTCCGGTTTGTCATTGATAACACACTCTGTGGTGAGTATCATTCCGGCGATAGAAGCGGCATTTTCAAGTGCAATACGCGTTACTTTAGTCGGGTCAATAACACCAGCTTTTTTCAAGTCTTGGTATTCTTCCGAGTAAGCGTTATATCCGAAAGCACCTTTACCTTCTTTGACTTTCAGTAAGACAACAGAACCCTCTACACCTGCATTTTCGGCAATAATGCGAAGTGGCGATTCGAGTGCTGTGCGGACGATAGCTACACCTGTATCTTCGTCTGCATTAGCTCCTTTTACTTTATCGAGTGATGCGATGGCGCGTACCAAAGCAACACCTCCGCCAACTACGATACCTTCCTCTACGGCTGCACGAGTCGCGTGAAGCGCATCATCTACGCGGTCTTTCTTTTCTTTCATTTCGACCTCTGTGGGTGCGCCTACATGCAATACAGCAACACCGCCTGCGAGTTTCGCCAAACGCTCTTGCAGCTTTTCGCGGTCGTAGTCAGAAGTTGTATTGTCGATTTGTTGCTTGATTTGCTTGATGCGTCCGTCGATAGCCTCTTGTGTACCGCCACCATTTACGACAGTGGTATTGTCTTTATCAACGGTGATTTTTTCGGCACTTCCCAAATGTGCTAACTCAGTGCTGTCGAGTTTGAATCCTTTTTCTTCCGAAATAACCGTACCACCTGTGAGGATAGCGATGTCTTCCAACATAGCTTTTCTACGGTCACCAAAACCCGGTGCTTTTACTGCAACGATTTTGAGTTGTGCGCGTAAACGATTGACCACCAATACACCAAGTGCCTGACTATCAATATCTTCTGCAATAATCAACAATGGCTTACCAGCTTGTACGGCTTTCTCCAAAATCGGCACGAGATCCTGCATATTGGAGATTTTTTTGTCGTGGATAAGAATGAGTGGGTGTTCATACTCGGTCTCCATCGTCTCTGCATTGGTGATGAAGTAAGGCGAGAGGTAACCTCTGTCAAACTGCATTCCGATGACTTCATCGACGTAAGTCTCTGTACCACGCGCTTCCTCTACGGTGATAACACCGTCTTTGGTCACACGCTGCATTGCGTCAGCGATGAGTTGTCCGATTTCTGAATCGTTATTGGCAGAAATGGCAGCGACTTGTTTGATTTTTTCAAAGTTATCACCAACTACTTCTGATTGCTTTTCGAGGTCAGCAACTACGGCGTGTACCGCTTTGTCGATACCTCTTTTCAAATCCATTGGATTCGCTCCGGCAGCTACGTTTTTCATACCTGTCGTTACGATAGCTTGTGCCAAGACAGTAGCAGTCGTTGTTCCATCACCAGCAATATCAGCGGTTTTAGAGGCAACTTCTTTGACCATCTGCGCGCCCATATTGGCTACGGCATCTTCGAGTTCTATCTCTTTGGCTACCGTTACACCATCTTTTGTAATGGCAGGTGCGCCGAATTTTTTGTCAATAACGACATTTCTTCCTTTTGGTCCGAGGGTCACTTTGACGGCATTTGCAAGTGCGTCAATGCCCGATTTGAGTTTCTCACGGGCTTCTGTATTAAAACTTATTTCTTTAGACATAATTATTTAAGTGTTGAAGTGTTGAAGTATTAGGGTGTTGAAGTGTTGTGGTTGGGGAGTGTTGAAGTGTGAGGTGTTGAAATGTTATAATGTAGCATTAAATGCTGCGCCATAATAACTGTAACACGATAACACAGAAACACTATAATACCACTAAGATGTCATCTTCGCGCATGATAAGGTAATCGTCTCCTTCGTAATTGAGTTCCTGACCGGAGTATTTACCATATAATACGGTGTCTCCTTTTTTGACGGTCATTTTGTTACCGTCTTTGCCTGGTCCTACGGCGACGATTTCGCCACGTTGTGGTTTTTCTTTAGCGGTATCGGGTATGATGATGCCACCTTTCGTCTTCTCTTCGGCAGCTGCCGGTTTGACTACTACACGATCGTTGATCGGCTTCATATTTACTTTCTATTTTTAAGTTACTAAATTTATTGAAAATTGTTTGATTGACGAACTACCTACTTTCGTGGTGATAGGTTATTTTTTATTATAAAAAATATATTTGTGTAGATTTTGCTTCGCAAAATTTTCACCTGCTATCGCCATCTGAATAAGGAGTCATCAATAACATAGTTCACCAATAACATTTCTTATGCCAATGCTGTATTCATGTCATTCTGTCATTTTGACATTAAAAAATGGCATAAAAAAAGCCCATTCGTGCGAATGGGCTGTCAAAATATCTTATTTTTAAATGAAGTAGGTGTCGTCCTCCTCCTTGGTCTCAATTTGAATGTCGATAAAACCTGTTGGTTCGTCAGACAGAGAACCCGGACCTTGATTGCCACCACCGCCTGAACCACTACGCACAACCAAGCTTGTCGCCAAGCAAAGGATAAACAAAGCTGCTGCCAAGCCCCAAGTGAGTTTTTCGATAAAGTCGGTAGATTTTGCTGCACCGAGTAATTGGTTAGCACCGGATGTACCACCGAATGTAGAGTCTAACCCGCCACCTTTGGGATTTTGGATTAAGATAACGCCCATTAGTAAGATACAAACAAGGGCGATGAGTGTTGCGAGTAATCCTATCATTTTATTTTTATTTGAGTGACTGAATATTGAATATGGTTAAATTATACTAACGTATTTTATTCAAGATTCATTCACTTATTTCATTAATTTTTTGATTTGGGCTGCAAAGTTCGCACTTTTTTCTGGGAATTTCAAACTTAATTGTTGATACATTTTAATAGCTTTTTTCTTTTTGCCTTGTAACACGAACAGTTCAGCAAGGGTTTCGGAGATAATTTCCTCGTTTGTATCGAGGCTTTTTTCGATTAATTTCTTTAATCGCTTGCCTTTATCTGCCATTACTTTTGGAGCAGTAGATGCTGGTCGAGGTTTGGCTTTTTTTACTGTTCTAATTTTATTTTTATTATCATAAGGATAGACTTCGGGGGCTTCAAGACCAGAGAGCCATTCCATAAAATCAGGCGTGTAGGCATCTTTGGTATTTATTTTTTTATTGGCATTTATTGGTTCTTCTATCAAATCATCCGACTCTTTAATCATCTCATTATCAGTAAATTCAGTCACATTTAACAATACTTCTTCTTCAATGTGGGTATCTGCTATTTCATTGATTTCTTCTTCGGAGAGGTCAATCTCTTCTATGGGCAAAATGACGAGTGGTTCGGTAGCAGAAGTGGTCTCAATGGGCAAATTTTTCGGCGACTCATTGAATGACAAGGTGCTGCTTGTAGTGTGTTGTGGAGGTGCGACAAGTATTTCAAATTCGGATACGGGCGGTTCCTCCAACACTAAAATTTGGTCATCAAAAGCAGTGGTCAAATCTACAATTTGTTCTGGCATAGTTGTGGATTTTGGCGTGTGAAGATTTTGCATCGTGTGGTACAAAAATGTACGGTCGGTTGAGTAGGTTGCTGCTCGATTGAGGGATAATTCGGCATTTGTATGATTCGTATAGCCGTGCATTTTGGCAATTAAGATATGCAAACTCTGACAATAAGGGTAACGTATCAAGGCACGTTCTACCTCTGCTTCGTCGGGCAATTCGTTGAGGTGAGGGTATAGAAGAATGTCTGTAAATCGTTGTCGTGTCATTTTTAATTTTGAAATGGGCAGCAAGATAACGATATTTTATTCAAAAGTCCAATAAAAAATTTCTATCATGGTCAATAAAATAAGAATAAACACGTTTTACCTTTCAGCATGAAATTACTCAAATCGCTTTCCTTATACACTATTTCCGGGCTTAGTAGCAAGGCGGCGGGCTTCCTGATTTTGCCGATTGTAGCGAATGAAGTTGGGAAAGATAATATGGGAATATTGGGTTTGATTTATTCGATTACGGGGGTGGTTGCGCCACTGATTTTGTTAAGTGCAAGTGCGGCGATTAGTGTTGAATATTATAGAGAAGATCATGGCAAATCTAATTTCTCAAGTTACCTTAGTTCATCGTTGATGAACCCTTTGTTATCTTTTGGAATATTCATTTTATTATTTCTAATTTTTGGAAAATACTTAGCACAAACGATTGGTCTCGACCCCAAATGGATGCCTGTCATTCCGTTTTATTGTCTCGCCATATTGATTCCTTCCATTATTTCAGTCATTTACCAAGTTACTAATCAGCCGTTTAAACATCTTACTTTTAATATAAGTATGACCTTGCTCGAAATGGCACTTGCTATATTATTTGTGTTAGCCCTCAAATGGAATTATGAAGGGCGAGTGTGGTCAATCATAGGCAGTAAAGCGATTTTTACGGGGATAGGACTGTATTTATTGTATCGAAGTGGCTTGCTGACTCGTAAAATATCAAAGGTGTATCGGCATGATGCTTGGAAGTTTGCACTGCCCTTAATTCCGACTTATGTGGCTTCTTCTGTCGTCAATTTTTCTGACCGTATTTTCATCAGTAGTATGGAGACACTCGGAGATTTGGGGATGTACGAAGTCGGCTACAAAATAGGTAGTGTTGTCCTCATTTTGCAATCGGCACTTGCGCTGGCTTGGATGCCTTTTTTGTACGAACTCATCAAGCGTGATACGGAACAAGCGCGCCGAAAAATTGTACAATACAGCTACGCCGGAATGATAGGTTTTCTGGTTGCGGCATTGGGCGTTACCTTACTTGCTCCGTTGGCATTTTATTTATTCAAACCGGAATATCAAGGCGGAATAATTTATGTATTTTGGGTGGCATTGGCGTATAGTTTTTTTGGATGCTATTCTCTTCGAGTGGGCTTTGTATTGTATTTTAAACGTAATATTTACCTGACTTATCTGGCATTTATAAAAATTACTTTGAATCTCGTCCTCAATTATTTTTTAATCAAATATTATGGTGTTATTGGAGCGGCTTATGCGACGGCAATTTCGTTTTTTATAGAGTTTGTAATTATTCATTTTATGGCTCAATATATTCAACCTTTGCCGTGGTTTTATTTTTTAAATCGTTCGAAAAAGGAAAATTAAATGAATCTTCTACAAATTCTCTGGCAAATCAGGCGAAATTATATCTTTAAAATGTCCGTTCATACGCGCACGCATACGTAAGTTTTCGGCTTCTTTTACGATAGGAATCATGTGTTCGAGATGGTCGAGCATAAATTGCTGACGGACTTTTTCGTCGGTAATCTGTAGAAATTTTAGTTCTTGATTGGTCGAAAATCCGACGTGATGTGCCAGACGGTAAGTGGAAAACTCAGCAGGATCTTCCGGCAATTCTTTATCAATATTCATAATGAGGTACAGCTCCCGAATACAATCCAAAATCTTCATATTCATCAGTACATCAGGCTCTATTGTATAATCAAGTTCTATAATATCTGCGCCGGAATAAAGTTTTTTTGGTGCGGTTCTATAAAATTTTTCTATTTTAAAAAGTCCTATACCTTGCGTTTTGATATTCATTTTCCCATCAGGAAATCGCTTGACAATTTCAAGTAATTTTACCTCCGTACCAAAATTTGCCAATTTGCTATCATAAGTCGGTGGCACACCAAAAGTCATTCCTTGTTCTTCGCACTCATTAATAAGTTGTTGATAACGCGGTTCGAAGATACGCAGATTCAGGTGTTCGTCAGGAAACACGACCAATCCGAGCGGAAATAAAGGTAAAAAACGGGTCATAGAAAAAAATTCATTCGAGTCAAAAGTAGTGGTACAGGTCTGGAATAGATTTGATTTTTTCAAACCTATTTTAAAGATAAACAAGATAGTCCGCTTTTTGATGCGAAAAGGGGCTTTATTATTGAAAAAAATTAACAGCCAAATAATAAATTATAGATAGCAAGCTCCAAATTCAAAGTATCAAATTCCAATTTGGGTTCGATTTTTATTAGAATTTGGTACTTGTTATTTGAAATTCTGTCAGTAAGTAGTACGACAAAAATTTTGAACCACTAAGAACACAAAATACACGAAAATCAAACAGGCGCAGAGA
>Ga0209595_100242_pt1 | contig 18874 bp, 14 predicted proteins | sample Porto_4metaG_FD_187427 | JGI IMG/M metagenome (GOLD analysis project Ga0209595, IMG submission 187427) | Marine algal microbial communities from Porto, Portugal - Porto_4 metaG (SPAdes) (version 2) | ecosystem: Host-associated > Algae > Red algae > Unclassified | place: Portugal: Porto...
TATCAGGCGGATGTACCCGCTAGTTTAACAAATTTTGGACCTACTGGGGGTGTTATGACATTTACTTACATGCTATTTTGTCAATATTGGGGTTAATTAATGCAAAACATCGTCATTAATCACGCACGCTTAAACGTCTTTGGTTTTTCTCGACTGTTTTTGCACCGATACCTTTCACCTTTGCCAGCTCATCCACCGACTTAAAATCGCCAAACATGTCACGATATAAAATTATCGCCTGCGCTTTACTGCTGCCGATACCATCTAACGAAACCAGCTCACCTTCATTGGCTCGATTGATATTGATGACTTTTTGCTCACGCGCTTGTGTAACAGCTTTTTCTTTCGCGATCAAATACTCATAAGCACGCTGAGGGTCGTCAAAACAAGGATCTGCATTCGCATTACTGAGTGCGACCACAGACAATAGGAGACTAAAAGCTGTGGTCGTCAGTAAGCTGGCAAATGAAAATTTATAATGAGCGTTCATGTTGTTTTGCCGCTTCCCACAGTGCATCCATTTCTATTATATCGCTGTCCTTTAACTGCTTGCCAGCGAGTTCTAGCTGCTCCTCAATATAACCAAAGCGTGACTTAAATTTATGGACACAGGTTAAAGTTGCTGTCTCTGCATCCAAATTTAATTTGCGTGCGACATTGACCAGTGCAAACATACAGTCGCCTAATTCTTTTTCGACCTCTCTGATGTTAGCTTTAACCTCAGCTGTAGACTTATCTGTTAGCTCATGCTTTAGCTCGGCAATCTCTTCATCTAGCTTATCCACTGCCCCTGCAATACCTTCCCAATCAAAACCTAACTTTGACGCTTGCTTTTGTACATCTTGCGCCTGCATCAATGCGCTACCCGCTTTGACTTGATCTAAGCGACGCTTTGATTTACCACGTGCTTCGCGTGCCTGCTGCTCCTCAAGCTTAATCTCATCCCAGCGTACTTTTACTGCCGCATCGTCTTTGAGCGTTTCGGCTTCAAACACATGTGGATGACGGCGAACCAGCTTCTCTTGTAAGGTCGTAATAACATCACTCATATCAAAGCGCCCTTGCTCCGCATACATCTGACAATGAAACACCACTTGCAGCAGCACATCGCCAAGCTCACCTTTGATGTCTTCATCATCGTCACCTTGTACCGCTTCGCCTAGCTCATAAGCCTCTTCGATGGCATACGGAATAAGGCTATGGTTGGTTTGCTTTTTGTCCCATGGACAGTCTGCCCTTAGTCGTGCCATCAACGCTAACAAATCAGCAAGCTCGCCAGTAGCGTCTGGCGTTCCTTGCACGGGCTTAGGCACGGTAGTTTTATTGTCTGAAATACTCATAAGGATAGCTCTTATCGTTTTATGTATTGTTTGCTGATTCGTTTAATAGTTAGTGTATCATTGAACACAGCTTGGCTTATAATTGTGCTACTGACGACTTCATTTTACCACTGCTCATGCGCGAGGAACTTTATCATTATGCCCACTTCTGCGACCACCAGTTATCAACCAACCACAAAATTCGACCCTATTACTATCAGCTCATTTAAAGCCTATGACATTCGCGGTGAGCTTGGGGTCAATCTCGATGAAGAGATTTCCTACCGTATCGGGCGCGCGTTCGCACAGATTTTATATCAGCGTTATCAGGCAGCAGCTCAAACCCAAGCCGATGATGTAGCAACTCTAAAACCTGCTATCGTTATCGGTAGTGATATTCGCCACTCTAGTGAGCAGTTAAAACAAGCCGCTATCAAAGGCATCGTTGATGCAGGCGTTGATGTTATTGATTTGGGCATGAGTGGTACTGAAGAAGTATATTTTGCTACCAGTCACTATCAGGCGTTAGGTGGTATTGAGGTGACTGCCAGTCATAACCCTATCAATTATAATGGCCTAAAACTGATTAAAGAACATTCAAAGCCAATCAGTGCCGATGATGGGTTGGCAGAGATTCAAGCACTAGCAGAATCTGGGCAATTCACTACAGATAATCAATCAGGCAAATTGCAGTTATTGACGGATAAAAGCGCGTACATCAATCATGTCATGACTTTTATCGATACTGATAAACTAAAACCACTCAAACTAGTGGTTAATTCAGGCAATGGTAGTGCAGGTCCTGTGGTCGATTTATTAATCGATAAATTAGCACAAGCAGATGCACCGATTGAAGTGACTAAATTGCATCATGCACCAGATGGTAGCTTCCCTAACGGCATCCCCAATCCAATGATTGAAGCCAATAGAGTGGCCACCCAGAAAGCCGTTCTGGAAAATAGCGCTGATCTTGGTATTGCTTTTGATGGGGACTTTGATCGCTGCTTCCTATTCGATGAACGTGGCGAATTTATCGATGGTAGCTATATCGTCGGTATGCTCGCGCAAGCTTTTTTAAATAAATACCCAAGCGAGTCAATCGTTTATGATCCACGAGTAATTTATAATACCGAAGCAGTGATAGAGGAACACAACGGTAAGGCTGTCATTAGTAAATCTGGACACTCATTTATCAAGCAAGTCATGCGAGACTCAGGTGCCATATATGGCGGTGAAATGTCTGCCCATCACTATTTCCGCGACTTCTTCTATTGCGATAGTGGCATGATTCCATGGTTATTGACCATTGAGCTGTTGTCTATCACTGGTAAAACACTATCCGAATTGGTCACAGGCTATATTGCCGCCTATCCCAGCTCAGGCGAGCTAAACTTTCGTCTCACAACCCATGATGCAGCGGCTATTATCAGCGCTATCGAAGCCAAGTTCAGCAACGAGCAACCAATTAAATCGACACTCGATGGTTTAAGTCTTAACTTTGGTGACTGGCGCTTCAATCTACGTGCCTCGAATACCGAACCACTTATTAGATTGAATATCGAAAGTCGCGGTGATCAACCGTTACTGGCTGCTAAAACTCAAGAAATTCAGCAATGGCTAGCAACGCAAGGTGCCGTACCAGCATAAAGTCATTAAACCAGTAAAAATCATTCTGATTGTCAGTCGAAAAAGGCTCGCTAATGAGTATTAGCGAGCCTTTTTTCTATACACAGAAAACCTTAAATCAAACTATTTAGTTCGACCAATACCCATATAGTCACCTACTAAGCTATTAATTTGCGAGCGTGTCAGGGCATTTTGCGCATCAAATACTGGCATGGCTTGTTGATTGATTTGGGCGATATCTAATTGATCTCGTGGTGACCAACTAATAATAAAAATAGCATGGGTATCGCAAAGCTGTTGATAGGGACTAGTAATCAGCTCAAGCAATGGTTGTTGCTGATAAAGCTCGGCAAGCTCGTGCTGTGCCTTATCACTATAAACCAGTGTTCGAATATTATAAGACCATAGTAATGCTAATAACGGATGGATAGCTGAGCCAGCAGTACGTCCTGAACCTGATTTATAACTACCGCCCCAAATCATCACTGTTTTATTATCAATGAACCCATCAAAATACTGCCAAAACTTACGGAATATCAGCTCTTTTTGATCTTCATTAATATGCATAATAGATTGTAATAAAGGCATATCTAAGCTATGCGTATAGCTTGACTGCTGCAATTTAGCCAGCTCAGTGGGCAAAGTATTACCACCGAATCCCCAACCTGCTTTTAGATAACTACTGCCTACCCGCTCATCCAATCCCATGATGCGACTGACTTGACTGATATCGACATTTTGACTATCAGCCAAACGTGACATCTCATTCATAAAGCTCACTCTAGTCGCTAGCATTGCCATGATACTACTGCGAGCAAACTCTATCGTTGCGATATCAGCATGATGAGTAGCTCGTGCGTGCTGCATTAAAGGCTTCAACACATTCAAGTGCTGGCTGCTACTAGCTGTCTTTTCACCCAGTAGCCATAACGAAGGATTCAACATCGAGCTATACGCATCGCCATCTTGTAAGAATACAAATGGCACATAGTAGACCCAAGCACGCTGTAAACGCTGAGCCAAATCGGCTACATGGCCTAATTGCTCAATGCCGCTCATAATTATAGGTAGCGCCTGCTGATGGCTTTGATTAAAAGCGGTAATCCAACTCTCTTCCATCCACGACGGCTTAATACTATCTAAAAACAACCAGTAAAGCGTCACCGTACTTTGAACATCAGTTTTGTGATGGCCTACTGCTTCATAGCCTTTTATTAGCATATCGGCACTAGCTGGTAATTCCTTACTGATAATGACCTGCTGCTGCTCATACATTTGCCATAGAGCTTGCAGGTGATGCTCAAAACCATACTGTTGTATCTGCTGCGTTAGTAGCGCCTTGTCTGCGTAAAGATGCACACACTGACCGAGACTTGCCAGCACTACTGCGCTGGTAATTGCCTCTATACTGTGACCAATAAGCACACAAACTGTGGAATCAGTTAATTGGTTTGGTTCAGATTTATTGTTATATTTATTCATATGGCTACTATCTAAAGCCGTCTCCATGAGCGTGCTTTCCTATATTATTGACGTATCAATACTACTAAGACAGCTGCTTAATACGCTGTAGTAGTTGGTCAGTAGATGTATCGAATAGACCTTGAGAGTCTTTCTGAATATGCTGCATAGCATGGTGTACAGAGTCTGCCATTTGCTTGCCCATCTCGACGCCCCATTGATCAAACGGATTGATATCCCAAATGCTGGCCATGACATAGACCTTATGCTCGTAAAGCGCTATCAATGCTCCTAAGCTATGCGGCGTCAGCTTATCAATCAGTAATGTGGTTGACGGTTGGTTACCACGGTAGTACTTATATCTATCCGCATGAGATACTGTCTGTGGATCGACCAGATCTGTCACAGCAGCATTACCAAATGCCAATACTCGACTTTGCGCTAGACAGTTGGCTAAAGACAATTCATGCTGTTGTTGCAATGAGGAGTTCTGCGCCTCATCACTATAGCGACGTACACAAGCGATAAAGTCACAGGAGACCTGCTGCGTACCTTGATGTAGCAGCTGATAAAATGCATGCTGCGCATTTGAGCCGATTTCACCCCATAGAATCGGACACGTATCATAGTCAATATGGTCCCCATTCCGAGTAACTGACTTGCCATTACTCTCCATCTCTAGCTGGGTTAAATAGCTGGGTAAATAGCCCAATCGACCGTCATAAGGCAATACAGTGTGCGCATTTACTTGTAAAAAAGTACTGTTCCAAACAGCCAGTAAGCCTAGCAATACTGGTAAGTTATCAGCAAAGTCCGCCTGTGCAAAATGCTCATCCATACTATGAGCACCGCTTAATAAAGCCTTAAAGCCATTCATACCGATACGAATAGCAATGGCAAGGCCAATTGCTGACCATAGAGAAAATCGACCGCCGACCCACTCCCAAAGCTGCAACTGATGCTCAGGATGAATTCCCCAAGCACTCATTTTTTCACTATTGGCTGAAATGCCGATAAAATGCCGACGCAACACACTATCTTCTGTACCTGCACGGAGTTTTGCTGTTGCAAGTAGCCAAGATAATGCTGTCTTGGCATTTGATAAAGTATCAACTGTCCCGAATGATTTGGAAGAGATAATAAATAGTGTGGTCTCAGGATTTAAATGCTTGAGCAAATTATCAAGCTGCGTACCGTCCATATTGGAGACAAAATGCACTTCAATACTGGTATCTGCCCATTCGTCGAGCGCTGTAGTCGCCATGAGTGGGCCAAGATCAGAACCACCAACCCCGATATTGACAACATCTGTAATCGCCTTGCCAGAAAACCCGCGCCATGTACCATTGCGCACGCGCTCAGATAGGCGTGCCACTTGTGACAAACTATGATGTACATCAGCGACGATATTTTGTCCATCGACTTGTAATATCGCTGTCTCTGGCAATCGTAATGCTGTGTGCAATGCAGCACGCTGCTCGCTGGTATTTACCATCGCCCCTTGTAGTAACGAATCAATACGAGCATCCAGCTCACAACTATCAGCCAAACTCAGTAAGTTAGACAATACTGCCTGATCGATACGCTGCTTACTAAAATCCATATACAGCGCACCAGCCTGCACACTGAAATGCTTGGCACGCTTATCATCTTGCGCAAATAACTGTGCAAGCGACCACGGATGCTTTGCAAGCGTTTGTAGTTGCTGCCAGTATTTAGAATGTCGAGCACTGCTATATGCCTTGTCGCCCTTTTTCTCTTCCATCAGCTACTCATCATCTGCTAATTGCTGTTCGGCAAAGTAGATAAATGCCTGCATATATGAACGCATATCGCCTGCGTCGTAGCTATTGCCGCGCATAGTTGTGACATGGACACCATATTCACTAATGAGCGCATCAATCGCATCTGTCAGCTGAATCTCACCACCGACAGATGCTTTAGTGTTTGCCAAGTAATCAAAGATATGGTTGCTGAATACATAGCGTCCTACCACAGCCAGATTTGAAGGAGCATCAACTAAATTAGGCTTTTCTACAAAGCCAGCCACTTTAAAGCTAGCATTAGTATTTATTTCTTCATCAATGTCATTAGTATCGCTGAGCTTTTCATCTAGTTGAGCGATACCATACTTATGTACGTCTTCATCCGCTATTTGATCAACCAATATCTGTGAGTGACCATCTGTAGCAAAGGCGTCTAACATAAAGGCCAAATTATCAGCTGACATATCAGTGGTAAATGGATCAAGCACGACATCAGGCAATAATACGGCAAAATCATGCTCACCGATGATTGGGCGCGCTGCCAGTACCGCATGACCCAAACCTAACGCTTTACCTTGACGTATCATCGACACAGTTACATCTTCTGGCAACCAATTTAAGCTATCAGCTAACTTATCTTTGCCTTTATGACGTAATTGGTTGTCCAATTCCGCATTGATATCAAGATAGTTTTCAATCGCGCTCTTTTGCGCATGACCGACCAAGACAATATGCTTGATACCGGCAGCGATGGCCTCTTCGACCACATAATGAATGGCAGGACGATTGCCAAGCGGTAACAATTCTTTTGGCACAGATTTCGACAATGGCAGCATACGGGTGCCAAAGCCTGCGACAGGAATAACGGCGTGAGTGATTTTTTTCATAGTATGTTAGCTATATTAGGAAGATATAAGGAAATACAATATATGCTGATAAGGAGCTATAATTCAATAAACTCTACAATTCGTTTAATCCATTGATCATAATTATAATTTTGTAATACATGATTGCTAGCATAGCGCATTATCTCTGTCTGTTGTTTAGTATAACCTTTCGATAACTGCGCAAACAATTCGTCTGCCTGCTCTTTATTATCTACAACTTCACACATACCTTCAAAGCGAGTACTGACTGACAAGCTAGGGTTGGTCACTGCCAACCTACCACAAGCCATGATTTCAATCAGACGGCGGGAAAACATACTTGGAGAGTCAGTCACAGTATTGACATTGAGGCAATGTGAATACTGCCTGAATAGATTGCCTGTCTGATCATAGGGCACAGCAGGCTTGATAGTCATATGTGGTAGGTCAGGATAACGATAAACGTCAGATTTACGATCAGAATTACGGTCTACAATAGTCAACCCGTAGGATGATGCAGCAGAAAAAGCCATATCCTGCCATTTTTGTCGTGCATTATGAATATGATGACTATAGCTGCCAACAAATAAGCTCTGGTTATAACGAGGAGGTAAGGAAGTTGGATGATGAAACTTGGGCTGCACCGCAAAAGGCAGCACGCCCACTTTCACGCTATTACCTAATATAGCGCGGTAACGCTCGACACAGTTTTCATCAACTGTCAGTATATATCTGAATAAGCTAGCAGAGTCAATGAAACGGTTGAAGTGAGCGCCATCTTCCTTGTTCCAAAATATAGCAGGAATATTATGTTTCTCAGCCAACTCTAAAAGCTTACGCAACTCGACGTTATTGCGCTCAGGATAATCTGGATAATTGGCTATTTTATAGCGCCATTTGTCCTTATGACCACGCCAAGCTGACTCAACTAATATAAAATCGGGCTTGAAAAACTTGAATGACCATATCCAGTTTCTACCTGTTAGATTTTTCGACCTAACACCATTTAAGTCTAGAGCAATAGAAGTCAGCTCATCATTTACCAATGCTATTCTCAAGGTTTTCAAATTTAACGGATACATACTTAAAACTCTCAAATAAAATTGATTATATCCTTTTATTTACAAAATCTTTCATATCAATAACAGGGTTATTCCCTATCAACCCCTCTTACTTATTAATATTTTAATTTGTAGTGTTTTAGAAGACCTATAAAATATTGTAGAAGTTAATATATTGTAGATATTTATAATTTTTTCGATAGACATAATCTTAGTTAATTAGAAACAGCAACCATAACATCCACCATAATCCATATTATATAATTTCTACTTATGTAACATGAACTATAAACAATGAAACTACATCTCTTCTAATTTAGATAGAATCTTTTCTAAAACTTCAGGTGGTTCACCTGCATGACCGGATGGATGATCATAAATAATTAGTTGATTATGATTACTATCATCAAAACCTGATTCAATATTTTTACTGAAGTGCTTCCAAAAAGGCTTCAGATGAACTCTATAATGTTCACCATCGACAATATTTTGAACGTAAATAAATTTAGAAGAACCACACCTAAAAGCATTCGGATCAATCTTTATCCATTTTTGATACTTATCTTTAATCAAATTTGGAGGTATTTTATTAAATGTAAAGCGAATGAAATTATCGACAGCGTTTTTATTGCCATAATTAAAAATTTCAATTTGTGGATTAATAGCAACAGCAGTTGATTCTTTAAAATACTCTGCTAACTTCAGTGCAGCAAACCCCCCTCCAGATGAGCCATAAAATACAATTTGATTATTATGAAAACCTAAATCATCTCTTGCTTTACGAATTAATCTAATAATTTCTTGATACAATATGTTTTGACTATTGCCAACATACCAAGCTAAAAGATAGCTATGATCCTGACTAAGCGATGAGTCATATATATACAGGCAGTCAGAATTAAATTTTTCTTGCCATGAAATTCGATTGTACAACGGATACCTTGATTTATTAGAAAGGGCTCCGTTTAAAAAAACCAACAACCTCTTATTTTCACTATTCTTATTTTTTATATATCTTACGGGAGTTCTCCAATTAGATATATAATCAACCTCGAAAGATTCCTCAAAAGATAAGTTTTCTAATGATTTACATATCCTGTATGAATATATATTAGGAAAACTTTGAGTAGATAAGGCTTCATTATCAATATTTTTAGTAAACAATTTTAGAGAAATTACTGAAAAATCATGTTTATAGAAATACGTAAACTCTGAATGGTCATTGTAGCTTAATTTTGTTACCTCACCTCTATCATAAATATAAAGCGCATATTTTATATTGTCATTACATTCATTGAAGAAACTAATCTTACAGAAATGAAGATGATCAACTATTTGGACTTTTGTGTTATACATTGTTAATCACCTTCTATTCTTTCATCAATTTTCTATTATCCTGGATCAACCTATTCATCTGAGGGAAAATATTAATTAACCCGTATCTTTCTTTTATATAGTCTCTATTTTCAGATAGTATCTCATACGAATTATCACAACTCAGATACTCAATAATGTATGCTATTGCATCATCAATGGTGGTTACAATCCAATGATGTGGGTAAATCCGATCTGATTCCTTCCAGTTCCATACTATAGGCAAGCATCCAGATAACACACCGTCAGCTACGGCATAATGAAATGATTCATTTTCCGAAGGAGATAAAATAACATCTATGCTTTCATACCAATCGCGTACATTAGCACCCCATCCTTCAAAATCAACATAATCGCTTAGATTTAGGTGCTCTATCATTTTATATGTATCATAATAATAATCTAATTCCTTTACTCGTGAAGGTGCATGCATAAATTCTAACTCTTCAGGCCTATGTCCTTTCACGCTTAAAGTTGCATCAACTCCAGACTTACGGAGTGAGTCTAGAAGCAAGACAGCTCGATCTAATCGTTTTGTTTGAGGTACAAACCCAAGCAAACCTAAAACCACGCTACTTTTGTCTTTATTTTTTTTACTAAAATAAAACTCATCTTCCATAACAAAGTTGGGAATGAAATTAGTCTTATTTTGTTTATAGCCAAAAAGCTCAATAGCTTGCCTACGTATATTTTGAGAAACAAAAATAATTTTTTCTATATTATCCATTTCTATCTGATTACCGAATTTTTGTGCTCTTGCTCTTACTTCTTGAGCATGCATCCTAATATATATCGGCTTCTTATCACTATTATTTTTAGAATACCAAACAGCGTTAGCTAAGCCCCACTCACAAAATATTGTATCTGCCCAACTATAGTTCTCGAGTAACTGCTTTTCATTCTTATGACCACCCCATTCCCAGGTCTCTCTCTTGACTGGTACGCTTTTAGACTTTAGATAAGAAATATAAGCATCTATGAATTTGAAATCATGACCTGCAAAAAGCACCTTGTTTTTAGATAAGGCCTCTGATAAAAAATGGCTATGGAAGTTTTCACTAATTTTTTTCAGTGAATGATTCTGCCGAATATTTTTAGAGAACTTACTATCGAGCTGTAAGTCTCTTTTACTTAAAACATTTTTGAAATCATGATAGTTTTTAATAAAGAAAGGATAATCTTTTCCTAATGATTCGACATTAATAGCGCTTGGATAACACAAGCATCGACCGCTAATCGCAACCGATTCAACGAGTTTCGTAGATAACTCTAACGTAGTATCTTCAAATGCTGCAGGTCTAAAGCACCATATAAAGTCCATTTCAGAAAGCATTTCAAGGCTTTGCTCTCTATTGAAATTATCGTAATACTGGACATTGAGCTTTTTAAACCAGTCTTGAATTTCCTGACGGAACTCTTTTAAATTAGTTGGAGAGGATATCTTATTAGCAGCTATATATAGCTGCACCTCTTTACCCTCACCTTTTAACCGTTCAACAAATTCAAATAATTCAAATATTCCCCAACCTGGTGTGATTTTTCCTGCATACCCAATTTTAAAAACTCCTTTTGCTTGGTTATGATTCATACTATTATTAGCTAAGGGTCTCAAACTTGGGTTATTTGTTGAATCAAAAAACTTGTCATTAATAGGTGGCGGTATCAAAATATACTTAGATATATTATTTGTTAGTTCTTCAATTTTATCTTGGATAGCCTTAGTCTGTACGAGCATATAAACCGATCTTGAACTAATCAGTTTTAGCTTCTCTGCTTTTTCATTATTTATTATAAGCTGATTATTATCAACAGTATAAAAGTCAGTTATATAGCTTGCTAGTCGCTTATAGAATTGTCTTGTTTGCGATAGTTGATAGGCTACTTCACAACCTCTGACGACCACTACTCGTATATTAGGCGAGATATCATCAATTTTTCTAACTAAATCCACACCTGTTGCTAAATCTATTACACCTTCAAAACCTATTTTTTCAGGAGTAATTAGTTCTATGTTATGGCTATGCTCAATATTTGAGACAACCTGATTGTGCCTCAAGTTTTCTTTAATAATAACAGCTGTCTTACCTCTAGAAGCTAATATACTAGCCATTGATGAATACCAAACAGAAGAACCATCGATTACGTTGGCATTAATATCTGCATACAGTATGAATTCAATCTCATTTGTGTCTATACCCTCAAGATTTATAGTGGGATTTTCATCAGTTAGATCATTATTTATTTGATCTACTTCAACTGTCTTAAGCGCACAGTTTTCAATAGATAAAGTCTCTATCTTAAAACCTCTGATGGTTGTGGCAAAGTAAAGAGAGGTATTCTTGATTTTTTCATCAACTTCAATGTAGAAATCTTGATTGTATACATCACCTTTCTTTACACCAGAACCCATATAGGTATACGCTTGATTACTGTGAGCAAGTGCTAATCCCTTTTCTTTTCTAATATACTCAGGAAGCTCTTCAAAATATAAAATCAAAGATTTTCTATTATTGAACACAGCGTTGTCACGGTGTGTAATAGATATTCTATATTTGCCATCGGCAAACTGGCTTAGAGAAAAAAAGTTACTGGTTGAGTTGGAAAATGAGAGATTAGCCCATATTTCATTGACTTTACCATTCTGTACTATTTTATTTTTATCTAGTTCTTCTAAATAATTTGTAAATCTAATACTATCTATATTACTGTTTTCAATAATCTCAATTAGATTATCAATACTGTTAGTTTCCTCAATAAGCTTTAAAGCCTTATTAACGATAACTTCATATTCTCCATGCCCATTTCTAATCTTCTCATTCCTGAGATATAAAATTAAAAATTTAGCAATAAAATCATTGTAATTAACACCTCCAATTTTTAGCTTATTAGCTAGCCTAAAAAGCCTATACGATAAATACTGTGAATTTTCATCATTAATATTTTTAGAATCGCTATAAAATTTGTATTTCTTAAGAATGTGTCTCATTGACTATGCTCTCTCATAAAACAGCTTACTTTAGTGAATTTTTAATTCAGAACTTTCAGTCGAAAGGCAAAATAATAGTAATAACTTTAAACTATTAAGGACCTCATTATCTAGGTAATATTGAGGTAACTAGTTCAACTAAATAATCGATTCTTCGCTATTTCTATTAGTAAGAGTCACTAGAAATAAAACCCTAATCAATTCGGTAAATAGACGTTAGAATGAAATTAACAAATACATATACTAGATAAATTTAGACTTTATAAATTGAGTTTAGTTAACTTTATGAGGCTTAACGATGCCTACAGCATCGATTACTGGTTTGTCATCAGATATCATAACTGCTTTAAACTGACTATGTCCTACAAGTACAGCAATAATGTCTGCTTGTTCTAAAGCTTGTTCTAAACTGATTAGTTGTCCAGCTGTTAAATTCTTAGGCAGTTCACTAATATTAGGTTCAACCAGTAGTACTTCTGCTAAATGAGAATCTAACATTTTCTTGGCAATATTAACGGCTGGGCTCTCGCGCAAATCATCAATGTCTGGTTTAAATGCTAAACCCAATAATGCTACAGTTGGTTTCCCAACACCTTTAGATTTCAAACGACTAATTTCAACATTAATCTTTTCGATAACCCAATCAGGTTTATTATCATTGATTTCACGAGCAGCTCGAATGATTTTTGCTTCTTCAGGATTTTGATTGACAATGAACCAGGGATCCACCGCGATACAGTGACCACCTACTCCAGCACCAGGTTGTAAAATATTGACGCGCGGATGATGATTGGCTAGCTCAATCAGCTCCCAAACATTAATATCTAGCTTATCAGAGATAACAGATAACTCATTAGCAAAAGCAATGCTTACATCACGAGAGGCATTTTCAGTCAATTTTGCCATTTCAGCAGTACGAGAGTTAGTTGCTAGCAAATCACCTTCTACAAAGATACGATAAATTTCTTGAGCTTTTCTGGTCGATTCTTTAGTCATACCACCAATAATACGATCATTCGAGATCAGCTCTTCAACTACTTTGCCTGGTAACACACGCTCAGGGCAATAAGCTACAAAGATATCCGCTTCGTTATCAGGCTCATGATATTTAGGAAAGCTTAAATCTGCACGTTCTTCAGCAAGCCATTCAACCATTTTTTCAGTAGCACCTACTGGCGATGTGGACTCTAATATTACTACATCACCTTTTTGTAGTAACGGGGCTAGTGCTTTACTAACAGCTTGAATGTAGGAAAGATCAGGCTCATGATCATCACCTTTGAAGGGTGTAGGAACTGCAATAAGGTAAGCGTCTGAATGTACAGGAGTGAGACTAGCCTTAAGATTACCTTTATCCACGGCTTGCTTGACGATTGCTTCTAAACCTGGTTCTACAATATGTATTTTGCCTTGATTAATCGTATCGACTGCATGCTGGTTAACATCAACCCCTATTACATTTGCCCCATGATGAGCAAACATCGCTGCTGTTGGTAAACCAATGTAACCTAGACCAAAAACACAAATATTTTTCATTATTGACTCACTTAACTTATATATAATTATTTATTTTGAAGATTCTTTTTGACTGAAAAAACTCACGATAGTTTCTGTGATGCGCTGTGATGCTTGTCCATCACCATAAGGGTTATGTGCTTGACTCATTTTGAGATAAATAGCCTCGTTTTCAATCAAACTGCTCACTTCAGCTACAATAGTAGGTGCATGCGTTCCTACTAGTTTCACCGTTCCTGCCTCTACAGCTTCCTGCCTTTCAGTAGTTGAACGCATTACTAATACTGGTATACCAAGAGAAGGTGCTTCTTCTTGGATTCCACCTGAGTCGGTTAAAATTATATGGCTAGTACTCATTAAGTATACAAAAGGTAGATAGTCTTGAGGTTCGATCAATTTGACGTTGCTAAGGTTTTTGAGTAACCTATTTACAGGCTCTTTAACGTTAGGGTTTAAATGCACAGGGTAAACAAATTCATAATCTGGGTACTTTTGCGCTAATTCTTGTATCGCTTGGCAAATCGACTCAAACCCATCACCAAAGTTCTCACGACGATGACCAGTAATCAGAACGCGACGTTTAGTAAAATCCAATTCAGAAAACTTAAGTTTTAATTCATTGCGTAAAGCTTCATTATTTTCAAGCTTGTTCTTAACTTCTAACAAAGCATCGACTACTGTATTACCAGTGGTATATATATAATCAGGGTTATTGTGTTCATCATATAAATGCTGTGCAGCGGCTTTAGTTGGTGCAAAATGTAACTTAGTAATTATACTTGTAAGCTGTCTATTAGCTTCTTCCGGCCAAGGAGAGTAAATATCATAAGTACGTAGACCCGACTCAACATGCCCGATAGGGATTTGTTGATAAAAAGCGGCCTGCGCTCCGCATAATGTTGTTGAAGTATCACCATGAACAAGTACTAAGTCAGGCTGGCATTCCTTCAATACTGGTTCGAGGGCAAGCAACATTCTGGAACTAGCTTGAGTTAAGCTTTGTCCTGACTTCATGATATCTAAATCATAGTCTGGAATGATTTCAAATAATGACAATACTTGATCAAGCATTTCACGATGTTGAGCCGTTACGCAAACTAAGGACTCAATATTTGGATTACTATCTAGTGCTTTGACAACAGGGGCCATTTTAATTGCTTCAGGACGCGTCCCAAATATACTTAGTACCTTTATCATAAAGTTCTCTTATTAACTTTTGTCTGTTTTTGTCAGTGAATTACATCACTTTAGTGTAACCATTTGGATTCATGCTCTGCCAACGCCATGTATCTTGACACATATCAGTAATTGATAACTCAGCTTGCCACCCTAACAGTGTTTTCGCTTTATCGGCACTGGCATAACAACTCGCGATATCCCCTGCACGACGTTCTGCAAATTGATAAGGAATGCTCTGACCAGATACATCAGAAAATGCAGATACCAATTCTAATACAGAAGTACCTTTGCCAGTGCCTAAGTTGATAGGTAAAAAGCCTACTGAGTTCTTTTTTGCCGTACCATCTTCATTTGGTCTGGTTTGTTTATTTAGATAATTTAAGGCAGCCACATGACCTTGCGCCAAATCAGTGACATGAATAAAGTCACGGACACCTGTTCCATCGACAGTAGGATAGTCATTACCAAAGATACTGAGCTTATCAAGTTTGCCGACGGCCACTTGAGAAATATAAGGCATCAAGTTGTTAGGAATATCATTTGGGTCTTCGCCAATCTGTCCTGATGGATGCGCGCCTACTGGATTAAAGTATCTAAGAGCAATCAGGTTCCAGCTGTCATCGGACACAGCTAGGTCTTCTAATATGTATTCGACAGCAAGTTTACTTTGTCCATAAGGATTGGTACAAGAGCGCTTAGATCTCTCATCGATGGGTAAGGATTCAGGATCACCATAGACAGTGGCAGATGATGAAAATACTAAATTCTTAACACTATACTCTGCCATAACTTCTAATAAGGTAATGGTACCGCTGACATTGTTATTGTAATACAGCAATGGCTTTGCTACTGACTCTCCAACTGCTTTTAACCCAGCAAAGTGAATCACGCCAAAGAATTCGTGCGAAGCAAATACTTCTCTCAATAACTCAGGATCTCGTATATCCCCTTCTATAAACCCAACTGTCTGTCCAATAGGAGTAGAGACACGGTTAATCGCTTCACGGCTACTATTAGATAAGTTATCGTATACAACAATATCATAGCCTGCTTCGTGTAGTGCTATACAAGTATGGGAACCGATATAGCCTGCCCCACCCGTGACTAGTATCTTATTTTTCATAAAATTTTCAGGCATAAAAAAGACACCCCATTGTAGGGGTGTCTTTATCATATTTCAATGTAGATTTAGTAGTTTAACTGTAGACTAATGCCTATCTTACCAACCAGTAACTTCTTTTAGCTTATCACCAAGTTTAGATGGGTCACGTGTATACGCGATACCAGCATCTTCAAACGCTTTGAATTTCTCTTCAGCAGTACCTTGACCACCAGAGATGATAGCGCCAGCATGGCCCATACGCTTGCCTTCTGGAGCAGTAACACCAGCGATATAGCCAACAACTGGCTTAGTTACATGGTCTTTGATATAAGCAGCAGCTTCTTCTTCAGCAGTACCACCGATTTCACCGATTAGGATGATAGCTTCAGTTTGTGGATCAGCTTCAAATAGCTTCAGTGCGTCAATCTGGTTCATACCAGGGATAGGATCACCACCAATACCGATACAAGTTGACTGACCAAAACCAAGCTTAGTCGTCTGAGCGACAGCTTCATAAGTCAACGTACCAGAGCGTGAGATGATACCCACTTTACCTGGCTGATGGATATGGCCTGGCATGATGCCGATTTTGCACTGACCTGGAGTGATAACGCCTGGGCAGTTAGGACCAACCAAACGTACGTCGCCAGCTTCTTCAAGATAGCGTTTTGCTTTTAGCATATCGATAGTCGGTACGCCTTCAGTGATCACAACGATCAACTTAACGCCAGCATCGATTGCTTCAACGATAGAGTCTAGTACAAATGGTGCTGGTACATAGATAACAGAAGCATCAGCTTGAGTCGCTTCCATCGCTTCGCTCATAGTGTTAAATACTGGTAGGCCTAGGTGCGTTTGACCGCCTTTACCTGGAGTCACACCACCAACTACTTTTGTACCATATTCGATGGCTTGTTCAGAATGGAACGTACCATTTTTACCAGTGAAACCTTGTACCAATACTTTGGTATCTTTATCGATTAATACACTCATTATATTTTCCTTGTATTCGGTTGTCTTGTAACAGTAGTCTTTATAACTATCATTATCAGGTATTAATAACCAATCTTCGCTATAAAACCACTATTACGATTTGACTACTATGCTTAAGCATTTATCTCTAAACACTTATGTTTAAAGACTTACGCTTTAACAGCATCGACAATTTTTTGAGCCGCGTCAGATAAACCTTGAGCTGAAATCAATTTCAGACCAGACTCTTCTAGGATTTGTGCGCCTAGCTCAGCATTGTTACCTTCTAAACGAACAACAACTGGTACTTGTACGTCAACTTCTTTGATAGCAGCGATAATAGCTTCTGCAATCATGTCACAACGTACGATACCGCCGAAGATATTGATTAGAACGCCTTCAACACTGCTGTCTTCTAGGATGATTTTGAACGCTTCAACAACGCGATCTTTAGTTGCGCCGCCGCCAACGTCCAAGAAGTTAGCAGGCTTGCCGCCATACAATTTGATGATGTCCATGGTCGCCATTGCAAGACCAGCACCGTTAACCATACAACCGATGTTACCTTCTAGAGCAACATAGTTTAGGTCAAATTCAGCAGCTTTAAGCTCACGCTCATTTTCTTGAGTCTTGTCTTGTAGCGCTGCGATTTTTGGCAAACGATATAGTGCGTTTGAGTCGATACCGATTTTGCCATCAACACAAACGATTTCGCCATTTTCACGAACAGCTAATGGGTTGATTTCCATTAGAGCAAAGTCGTTTTCAACAAATGCTTTATAAGCGCCAGTCATCAATTTAACGAATTGATTGATTTGCTTACCTTCTAGACCAAGTTTGAACGCAACGTCGCGCGCTTGGAAAGGCATTAAACCTACTAAAGGATCAACATTTACTTTGAAGATTTTTTCTGGAGTGCTGTGTGCTACTTCTTCGATATCTACGCCGCCTTCGGTAGATGCCATGAAAGTTACACGACGAGTTGCACGATCAACGACTGCGCCAAGATATAGCTCAGTTTGTACTGGATACATATCTTCTGCAACCAACACAAAGTTTACTGGCTGACCATCAGCATCAGTCTGAAACGTTACTAGGTTAGTACCGATCAGCTCTTCAGCAACTTGTTTAGCTTCTTCACGAGTTTTAACCAGCTTTACACCACCAGCTTTACCGCGACCACCAGCATGTACTTGCGCTTTAATTACCGCAATGTCAGTTGGGGTTTTATCAAAAGCTGCTGCAGCTTCTTCGCCGTTGTGAGCGATGATGCCTTCTTGAATTGGCAAACCGTAGCTTTTCAATAGCTCTTTTGCTTGATACTCATGTAAATTCATTGATTGTATCCTTTATTTTTTACAATTAATAAAAAGTGAAATCAAGTGCGCACATATACATATTAATCATACGTCTGACGCACTCATGATTGTGGCATCACCAAAATAGCGATACCCCAATCAGGTTGTAAATCGATAATAACTAAACGAGCAACTACTTATTTCTTACGTTTTTTGCGCTGGATAGCGTGGATAGCACGGCCATCTGCAGATAGAGCAGCTTCATGCACTGCTTCTGAAATAGTTGGATGAGCAAATGTCATCAACTGCAAGTCTTCAATACTAGAAACAAATTCCATCGCGATCATAC
>Ga0209595_100244_pt1 | contig 18820 bp, 14 predicted proteins | sample Porto_4metaG_FD_187427 | JGI IMG/M metagenome (GOLD analysis project Ga0209595, IMG submission 187427) | Marine algal microbial communities from Porto, Portugal - Porto_4 metaG (SPAdes) (version 2) | ecosystem: Host-associated > Algae > Red algae > Unclassified | place: Portugal: Porto...
TTCTTTTAAAACGACTCTTCCCCAAAAAACTCCTTAAATACAGTAAGTATTCGCGTCATTTTTGGGTCGATTCATTTCAAAATAAATGTCAAAAACGATAAGAAATTTAATAAACAATGTACTAAGCGACACTTTCTCATTTCATAATTCGCTGAAAGCGAATTGATTGTTGAACCTTCCACTTATTCCAATATCTGCTTACCGCTACCCGAAGAGATGACTTCACTTACATCGCGAGAAAGTGAATCTGCTTGTGTTGCTGGGAAAGCAATACCATCAATGAGATTGACCATAGAATCGCGAAGTTGTTGAAAATTCGGTTTGAGTGATTTGGGCATTGGCTCCGGTGGGGGAAATTTGAGGCGACGATGGTTGACTTGTCTGCCGTCTTTCCAGAAGCGGAAACAAACGTGAGGACCAGTTGCCATACCTGTCTTACCGACGTATCCGATGACTTCGCCTTGCTTCACTTTCTTGCCCACGCGCATACCTTTGGCAAAACCGTTCATGTGTAAGTATTGTGTGGAATATTTCTTGTTGTGTCGAATTTTGATATACTTTCCGTTGCCGCGTGTGTAGCTGGCTTTGGAAATTGTACCATCACCGACACTATATATTGGTGTGCCGATAGGCGCAGCATAATCTGTTCCGAGGTGTGCTTTTCTTCTTCTTTTAATGGGATGATAGCGCATACCGTAGCCTGACGAAATTCGCGAATATTTGAGTGGCGCACGCAAGAAAGTACGCTTCATAGATTCGCCTTCGCCATCGTAATAACCGACAAATTTTTCCTTATTCGGCTCGAAGTACATCGCATAAGTATCGTCATCGTAATGACGGAATACGCCACCATGAATACGCCCTACGCCTACACGCTGATTGTCAATATATTTTTCATCAAAAATAACTTTGAACCTATCGCCACGTTGTACGTGGTGAAAGTCAATCACCCAACCGAATACGTCTTCCATATTAGCTGCCAAATCCATAGATAAGCCATTGTCCATCATGGTGTTCCACATAGATGACTCAATAACGCCGGAAGCAATACGCTCTCTAACTTCTATCTCGCGTTCTACTTTTTTGATACCCAATGTATCCCGCAAATCGTAAATGACGTAGAAGTAAGGGTCAGGATCGTAGATGAAAAATTGAGCTTTGGCAGGAGTTTTTTTATCGGTGAGAATGGTATATTTTTTACCGCTTCGGAGCTTACGAACATCAAATGTTTTACGTGCTTTGCGGGAGAGTTTGTCTATATCTTGATAAGAAACATTGTATTTTTCTAAGATGCTGGCGAGAAATTCGTTTTTTCGGATTTTATCTTCCACGACATTCATAGAATCTACCACAATGCCGTATTTTAATTTCGGCAAATCGGGCATATCTTCGATGCTCATTTTTTGAACGGGCGGTAAAGCCTTTGTCAAGGCTATTTTAGGGTCATTTTGCTGATACAAATACACCGTGGCTGCAATGGAAAGCACCACTGTACACAAAATCGCAACCGCAAACGCTACTCTTTTTTTATTTAATGCCACTTTAGAGGGTAGTTTGAATTTTTAGACAAATGGGTAAAATGATTGTTGATTATTTTATTCTATGGATTTCAATTCAAATCATAAAACAGGTTTTCTTACTCAACAATGTCACAAATATAACGAACATGATTGATTCTTTGGAACATTATTATGTCATTTTAAAATAAATTAACATATCTGAAAAGGAATAAATTATCGAATAACCACATCCTTCAAATATTCTTCGCCCAATTCTTCATTCAGAATATTCAAGATTTTATCTTTTCCGTAAGTTAATTCCTGTTTTAAAGACGAAGAATTTATCGTTAGGTACAATATTTCTTTTCTAATAAATATTTCTCCAGTATAATTTGCAATGGCTTTTCCCATGACCTGAGGCCACAAATCACGTATTTTTGCCTGTCGCAGTTTTGTCTTGAATTGTCTATCATTAGACAATTTCTGTAAGGCATCTTTTAAGGTTTGATCATTCGATTTACGCATTATATTGAAAATGAGGATGTAAAATAGTAGGTGATTTTAAAATAAATTATTAATAGATGAGAATAATCAATTTTTTAGTCATTAATTGATTGGCAAAATACGCAAAATATCCGAACTGTCATTAATTATATTTTACGTACAAAATTAATTTTTGTTTTCCCATAGAAATATTTTAAATTTAGACCTTTGAAAAAAGTGGCAACAAACATTTATGTCGTCATATTGATGAGAAGATTGGTGAATGACTTAATCAGGTAGTTTAGAAAATATTTTGCTTTGTAAGATATTTTGCCTAGTTCATAATCAACTCATCATCTAATCAACCAATTCACTAATTTACAAAACAAAACAATAACAATGCCTATAAGAATGGAAGAAGATCCCAGATACAGGGATGAAAATAAAAACAATAACAACCCACCACGCGACCCGCGCCGACCTCGCAATCCGGGCGGTGGAGGTGGAAATATCGGTGGATTTTTGCCTTTACTATTAATGGGACTGTTCCGTAATCCTAAAATGCTGATGATAGTCTTGGGCATCGGCGCACTACTTTACTTCGGTGGTTTTTGTAGTGTCGGTGGCGGCGGTCTTGACAATTTTGATAATAATAACTATAACGACAATACGAATAATAATTTCGATGATGGCGGTGGTACGATAGTTTCGCCTTTTAGTATGGGTGCGGATTTGAGCGAGGAGGAATATGACAAAGCACTGGTTTATGCTGCGCTTGCCGATAATCGTAAAAATCCATTGCCAGAGAAAGTATCCTTGTTGCGATATGCACCTAAACGACTCAATCAAGGCAGACAAGGCTCATGCGTAGGTTGGTCAAGTGCCTATGCTGCACAGACGATTCAGTACGCTCAAGCCTATGGTGCAACGCCTGATAGAGTGGCATTCAGTCCTTCTTTTTTGTACAATCAAATCGCTTTGCGTGGTTGTCAGGGTACGTATATACATGAGGCAATGAAGGTCATGGAATCGCGCGGTACACTACCTATGGAGTATTTTCCATACAATGAAAGTAGCTGTAGTAAAAAACCAAATCAGCGCGAAATGCAAGAAGCCTCAAAATACAGAATCAAAGGTTCAAACCGCCTAAGTGTGGATCATAATAAATACAAAACCGACCTACTCGCTGTCAAACAAAATCTTGCTGCGGGTGCGCCTGTCGTCATTGGAATGCAAGTCGGCGGCACATTTATGGAGCGCATGAGAGGGCGCGAAGTATGGCAACCCACACAAGGCGATTACCAAATGCGTGGTTTTGGCGGACACGCCATGTGTGTCGTTGGTTATGATGATTATAAAAAAGGTGGTGCATTTCAAATCATGAACAGTTGGGGACCGGAATGGGGTAAAAACGGTGTTGGTTGGGTCAAATATAAAGACTTTGAATATTTCAACAAAGAAGCCTACGGACTTTACCCAATGGGCAAAGCCGACGACAAAACTGCCACTCAATTTGCTGCCGGATTCGGATTGGTGGACCAAGCTACGGGACGTAATATCACGCTCGAAAAACGTGGTGCAAATCTCTTCGGTACGACTCGTCCTGTGCGTGTAGGCGATAAATTCAAAATCGAATTTGCCAATACGATCGAATGTTACACCTATATATTAGGACAAGAAACTGACGGTTCGAGTTACGTGTTGTTCCCTTACACGCCTAAGCACTCGCCTTACTGTGGTGTTACGGGGACGCGAGTATTTCCACGCGATTACAATCTTACGCCCGACAATATCGGTAACAAAGATTTTATCGCGATTATCGTCACCAAACAAGCTGTTGATTATCAACAGCTTAATCAACTCGTTGACCGCTCACGCGGCAATACCTATCTTGAAAAAGTCACCAACGCACTTGGCTCAGAAATGGTACGTGATGCCAATTTTCAAGCTGCCGAAGGTGCGATTATTTTCCAAGCCAATTCGGATAAAAATATCGCTGCTGCTGTGATTGAGATTGATAAAAGATGATTTAGTCGATAGACGATAGTTTTTTGAGGAGACAATAATTTAAAAAGAGTTGAGTGGCTAATTTTGAAAATTTAGCGAATCAACTCTTTTTTACGTAAAGCGATTTTTTAAATCGCCCTAAAATGCAAACTATGACCAACAACACCGACCAACTCAAAGTTGCCTTAGCTCAAATCTCCCCCGTCTGGCTGAATAAGGAACAAACCAAAGCGAAAATAAAGACTTACATATCGGATGCCGGAGCACAAAATTGTGATTTGGTGGTATTTGGTGAAGGGCTTTTGCCCGGTTATCCGTTTTGGTTGTCTACTCGCCAACGGTGGTTCGTTTATCGCAGCACCCGACGGACAATGGATTATCGAACCCGTCACCGATAAAGAATGTCTCTTAACAGCGACATCGGACATCAAAAGAGTATGGGAAGAACGTCAAAATTTCGATGCAGTAGGGCATTATTCTCGACCTGATGTAACGCAACTTATATTGAATAGAGAACGGCAGACAGTCTTAAAATTGAAATAGGATTAGCTGTATTTGCAATCAAGTATTGCTTCTTTTTAAAAGAAAAGTATTGACTATTCAGTGTGTTTTTTTGTATATTTGTTCAAAACAAGTAGAATATGTTAGTATTTGAATTGGATACACAATATGAAATTCAAGATTACCACGAAGGCATGACCGACGAGGAATTTCTCCATTTTTGTATGGTCAATAAACACATGCGAATTGAACGTGATAAAGACCGAAACATTATTATTATGGCTCCACTGACTGGAAATTCAAGTCATCGAGATGGCGAAGCATATTTTTATGTAAAGCTCTGGACAAACCAAAATACAGGAAGGGCATTTAATAGTTCTGCCGGCTATACACTACCCAATGGCGCAGTTCGATCACCTGATGCTTCATGGATTCATCCTGAAAAATGGGTAACACTTACACCAGAAGATAAAGAGAAATTTCTACCTATTGTACCTGATTTTATCATCGAAGTACGCTCTAAGACAGACAGCCTAAAACGCCTTAAAACCAAAATGGAAGAGTGGATGGAAAGCGGTGTACGTTTGGCTTGGTTGATTAATCCACAAGACAAAAATGCTATTATTTATCGGAAAAATAGAACTATAGAAATAATCGAAGGCTTTGATAAAACCCTTTATGGAGAAGATGTATTGCCTAAATTTGAACTAAATCTTAAGGTGTTTGAAAATCCTTAAAACTATTTTAATCTAAAATGAAAAATAAACTTCTCCTTTTATTCTCCTTTCTCTTCTTGATTTTCGCTTGCAATACCTATCAAAATTTACCTACTGTCAATGACGAACAAGACTGGATTTATGAGCCAATTCCTGCTACGCCACAAGCGATAAATGGTGATGTAGAACGCGGTTTTGACTACATTTCATCGGGTGATTATGTTGGTACAGGGATACCTTTTGATGCCGTCAAAAAACAATTTAAGGATTACCGTGATACGCTCTTATATCGTAAAGGCGACAATGCAAATATGCCATACAGCCAAACGGTTTTTGAGATGGAAAATGGTGTAAAAGTAACCACAGGCACTTGTTTTACTTGCCATGCCGGACGGCTTGACGGTGAACTCATTGCAGGGTTAGGAAATAGTAAAAGCGATTTTACAAAAAGTATGGGCATCATCGCCTTCGGCATTAATACGATGGTCAAATTGAAATTCCGAAAACGCAGTGAAGAACGACAAGTCTTTCAACCTTATGGACACCTGATGCCCAAAGGTATTCGCCAGATTGTTACACCCAATCCCGGCGTAAATCCTGCCTTTCGATTGGAAGAAGGTTATGCCAATTTTAGAGATCCTGTTGACCTCGAATACGAGCGCAAAAAACAGTACACCATGCCGAAATATGTACTGGCTTCGGATGTGCCGCCTCTTTGGAATGTCAAGAAAAAGAACGCTTTGTACTATAATGGCATGGGGCGTGGCGATTTCAGAAAACAATTTATGCAAGCCTCACTCGCGGGTGTGCGAGACAGCACACAAGCACGCGAAATTTTGAATGATTTTCGAGATGTACTGACCTGGATGCACAGTCTCGAAGCACCAAAATATCCAAAAGAAATTGACGAAAATCTCGCAGAGCGCGGACAAGCTATTTTTGAAGAAAATTGCAGTAAGTGTCATGGATATTATGGAGAAAATGAGTCGTATCCGAATAAATTGATTGCATTGGAAAAGGTCGGGACTGACCCTTATTATGCTTACTATTTTATGCGTGAAGATGGTTTGTCTAATTGGTATAATGAGAGTTGGTATGCCAAGTCATATCCGGCATCAAGTCATGTGCCGAAAGCGGGTTATATCGCGCCACCTTTGGATGGAATATGGGCTTCTGCACCGTATTTGCACAATGCCTCTGTACCGACACTTGAAGATTTATTGGATAGTAAGCAACGTCCGAAATACTGGAAACGAGTTTGGGACAGCAGGGCTTACGATTACATTAAAATGGGCTGGCAATACGATAAGGTCAGTAAACCCAGAGGAAAGTACGTTTACGACACAAGCTTAGAAGGTTATGGAAATCAAGGACATACATTTGGTGATAAACTAACAAATGAAGAACGAACTGTTTTAATAGAATATTTAAAAACATTGTAATTACAATATAGTCAGCAGTTTATTAGTCCGCTGTCCGCAGTATCGCATTGACGGCGGACAGTGGACTGACAAAACTGCTGACTACGAAGTATATTATTTTTAAAACCCTTCATCTTCTTCGTCCGCATTGTTTACGGGAATTTCTCCGGGAGGCAATTGACCGGGCAAACCACCGGGCGGGTATAGCCCTTCGCCTTGATAAGCAGGATGCCCTTCAGGCAAACCGATTACACTATCGCCGTTCATTCCCAAATCACCTTCTGTCATACCGGGCATGATATTTATTTGGTCATATTTCCAGCAATCCACTTCTATTTCAAGTTCTTGTGTAGGTACGGCGAAGCGCACATTTGTATCAAAATCAATTTCACTATCTTGCTCGACTCGCTTCATAAAATCACCAAAAATAGGACGTGCAAGGTACGCGCCTTGTCCAAAGGTAATGTCGCGGAAACGTATCCATCTATCGTCGCCACCAACCCATGTACCCATAACGAGATTGGGGGTGACACCCATAAACCAAGCATCTGCGTGGGAGTTGGTTGTACCGGTTTTGCCACCGACTTCGCTGTCAAGACCAAGCCTTGCGCCCACTACATTTTTCAACATGCCGAGCATGACGTAATTGGCTTGTTCGCTAATAACCTGCTTTTGTTCGATGACAGATTCATAGATGATATTACCGTTTTTGTCCTCAATACTTGTGATATAAACAGGCTTGGTCACAATCCCTTCATTGGCGAAAGCCGAATACGCGCCCGTCATTTCAAATACCGACAAATTGGGCGTACCGAGACATATAGAAGGGTAGGGATCGACGCGGTCAAGGTTGATACCCATATTGCCAAGAAAATCGCGGAAAGGTTCGACGCTGCCCAAATCTTTCATCAGGAAAGCGGAGACAGAGTTTTTGGATTTTTGAAGAGCGGTTTGGAGCGTGATAGCTTCATTGGTAAAATCGCCGGAGTTTTTGGGTGTCCAATCCTGTGTGAGTCCGCCGAACGTACCTTGTTCGAGTGTAATCGGCGCATCTACAACCTTATAACAAGGCGAATAACCACGCAAATCAATTGACAATGTATATAAAAAAGGCTTAATCGTAGAGCCGACTTGACGTTGTACGCTGTTGTTGGCGTGGTCATATTTGAAATATTTGTGGTCAGCACCGCCTACCCACGTTTTAATGTGTCCGGTCTTGGGATCGAGTCCGATAGAACCGACTTGCAGGTGCATCCGGTGGTATCGCAGCGAATCCATTGGCGACATCAAGGTGTCAGTTTCTCCTTCTGCATTGTGAGCAAAAACGGTCATTTCAACCTCTTTGTCAAATTCCTCATCGATAACTTTTTGTAATTTTTTCCACTCACTTTTCACCGTATCCCAGTCATTGCTACGCAAAACTTTACGGTATTTATCAGCGAGTTTAGTGCCGATAAATTTTGATTTTTTCCAACGGGCAATGATGTCATTATCTTTTTCAGCTTTCAATAATCGCTCAATATCAACATCGCGAAGTTCGAGTTCAGTCGCTTTTTTGAGATATTTAGGACGTTTATTAGTGTATCTATCTGATTGATAAACAAGTTTCTGTAAAGAGTTTTTGCGTATGGCAATTTCTTCTGCCGTTGCTTGTCGTTTTTCATCATTTGAATTACCCTTATACGTCCACGGATCCATCCCTTTCCAATGCTTGAATAGTTCTTTTTGCACCTTTGCCATTTGCTTACGAGCTGCTGCTTCGGCGTGTTTCTGCATACGCGAATCTATCGTGGTTTTGATGGTCAAGCCATCGCGATAAATATCGTAAGATGTTCCGTCAGGTTTGGGATAATCTTTTAAAAGTTTTTTCAAATCACCACGTAAAAACTCACGGAAGTGCGGAGCAGCTCCTTCATTGTGATCCACCCGTTTGAAATTGGATAAATCAAGTGGCTTGGTGCGTAGTGTATCATAAGCTTCTCGCGTCAGCAAATCGTTTCTAACCATTTGACTAAGAACGACTTCGCGACGTTTGAGTGCCTTTTCAGGAAAGCGTTTTGGGTTGTACAAAGCTGGATTTTTGAGCATCCCGACCAGCATGGCAGACTCCTCAAGATTGAGGTCAGCGGGTTCTTTTCCAAAATAAATTTCAGAAGCTGATTTGACACCGTAAGCACCGTATATAAAGTTAAATTGATTGAGGTACATCATCATGATTTCCTCTTTGGTATAGCTGCGTTCGAGCTTGACGGCGGTGAGCCATTCTTTGAGCTTGGTCGTGAATATACGCCAGAGTTTTTTGAAGGGATTGCCCGTAAATTCGGGACGACCGACCAACAATTTTGACAATTGTTGGGTAAGCGTACTGCCGCCACCCGCGCTGCGCTGTCCCATCAGTATATTTCTGACAACGACACGCCCCAAAGCTCGTCCGTCAATACCAGAGTGTTCGTAAAATCGCTCGTCTTCGGTAGCCACCAATGCCTGTTCCATTTGTGGCGGAAGATCTTGATAATTAATATTGACGCGATTTTCGGTAAAATATCGCCCCAGTAACACACCGTCGGCGGTCAATATCTGTGAAGCGAGTTTACTTTTCGGATTTTCCAATTCTTCAAAAGAAGGCAAATCATTGGAAAGCAAGAGGAAAAGAAAAGTCGTGGAGATAAGTCCCAGTCCGAAGAAAAACCATAACCAATGAGTGGCTCGTTTGTGCTTGGTTTTTCTTTGCGCCCATGCAGAACCGGTGTTTGTGGTATCGTTATGCTGTTGTTCGTACAAGATAGTTATTTTGACGGCAGACGGTTTTTTTTTAATGTAAAATTTAAAATAATAAATGTAAAATGTAAAAGTCTAATGAGATGTATTTTTCAGGTGGAATGAGAAATTTTCACTTTTACATTTTCAATTTTGTGTTTTACATTTTACATTAAAAATAGACAGGGCGAACGAAAAGTTGTTTTAATAATGCGTAATATGTTAATTTTTAGATTTTTAAGAAAGCCTACTCGGCGGACATTTTCAAAATGTCAGGCGAGATATATTTACATTTTGATTTAAATTGTTTTAAATAAGTTAAATAATTTTTATTTTGTAAGTAATTGATTACCATTAAATAGTGAGCAAATACTGTTGCCTGACATTTTCAAAATGTCCGCCGACTCACACTTTCCCTTCAATTTTAAAAACATATTATAAAAACGACTTTTCGTTCCCCCTAAAAAATAGATACTGTCTGACCTTTTTTATCATTTAAATGAATGGCGAAGTTAGTGATTTAAATGGGCTTTGCCAAAATTTTAAATTCTACTTAACAGAAATTAAAAACGGTAAGTATTTTCATTAAATACTCAGGGCTTGCGTATTATTAATACGCAAGCCCTTACCGTTCTTATAATTCGTAATGGCGATTTTAATCACCATTTGTAATATTTTACTACGTCTAACATAGTGACTGAAGGTCGCCGGTATATTTTACTTATAATTTTCCTCATAAAAGAGGGCATATTCATTGAGTTTTTTGGAGCGTAAAAGTGATTTGTAATTATTCTGCGAAATGGCATAGACTCTGTAACTGTCGTCAATATCGTTGAGGTATTGTTTAGATTTTCCGCGCACGGATTTGACGTATCTTCCGGCTATATCTGCATTTTTGAAACGACGGACAACAAGCATTTGCGTGTTTTTATCCAATAATAAACTCGCAGTAAAGAGTTTGTCCAACTTATGATGTTCTTTATGATAATCAGATACTGCGGATTTGACTTGCGAAGATTTGATGTCCGGCGAACTCAAAATGACCAAAACGTAGTGTTGTTGGTCTTTGTTGTCACTGAACAATTGCTTGGCTTCTTTCTCCTTTTTGGTCTTTTCTCCCTGGTCTGGTTTACCATCTTTTTTGCTTACCAAAGCAGGGTTTTTACCTTCAAGAAATGCCAGTATTTCTTTTGCTTTTTCTCCTTCTTCGGTGGTTTTGTGTTTTGTAATGACCTGATTTAGAGAGGCTTTATAAGCATCTTCGCCTTCGGTATGACCGACACAAAGGGCATTGAGTAAGTCAAATTTGGCAGCAATTTCATTGGCTGCGCCAAAGAGCGAATCCGCCATGCCGATACGTGATTTGGCTTTACTATAACTGCCATTTTCATACATTAAATAGGTCTCGTCATAGTAAATTTCGAGATTATCTTCGCCACGCTGCATCTCGGCAAGTACTTCGGGATTGGCGAGAGCTACTGCAAATTTGCTGTTGGGATATTTGTCAAGCAAACGGTTTTTATAAGTTGCTGCTTTGCCCGGATTGTTATCCATTGCAATGGTGTAAAGTGCGTAGAGTGCTTCGGCTTCGTATTTGTTGCCGGGAAAACGACTCAAAAGTTCCTCAAAAGCGTCAATGGATTTTTGTGGTTTATCCAATTTGTTATCATACAAACTACCGAGCGCAAACAAGGCTTCTATGATTTTGTCGTTGGCAGCTTCCACTTCTTTTGCGGTTTTCGGTACATCAGCAAACATCGCATCGACTTCTGCATCAGAGACCCGTACTCTCCCAAATTCGGTGACGACTCCATCGTCTTCAAGGGTTGCTATGCCTTGATTTTGTGAACGTCGCCAGTTATCTTCAAGTGGGCGTTTGCCCCATTTTTTCTCAAAATCGCGTTTGCCTTTCTTGACTTCACTAGTATTATATGCCCAATAATTACTATTTCCTGAATTGGGTCCGCTGATACCACTTGTAGGAAGTCCTGAATCTGAGATGTTAGGACGTGCCACTTTGCTGCCATCCCCTTGACGAGTTGCATTCATACCCCTAGGATTCATCATAGACTCTGCGGTAGATGCCAGGGCAGCTTTTTTCTCTTCATCTAAGCGTTCTTTTTTAAGCTTTTTTGCTAAAGCAAGACGCTCATCTTCACTCATGTTTTTGATGTTTAAAAGACTGTCTTGCAATGCAATAATTTCAAGATTAGCGGCAATGTCGGTCAAGGCTTCGCTATATCTTTCAACTGTCTCATAACGCTCATCTGTACTTGCGAGTGTCGTTTTTGTACTATCGTAATAATTTTTGGCAAAGACGTAATTTTCTTTTGCAAAATAAATTTCTGCCAAACGAAGGTAGCTATCTGCTTTTTGTGGTTGATTACCTCTATTGCTACGAAGCGATTTGTTGAGATGCTCAATAGCAAGGGGCATATTATTTTCTTTGGCATAAATGTCTGCCATTACATAGAAAATCTGATCCCTGAATTCGTCATTTTTAGCATCTTTTGACATGCGTTTGAGCGCAGCCAAAGTTGCTTTACTACTTGAAGAACCACTCTGGAAACCATTAGTAGCGATATTCAAACGACTGCGAAATTCCATATCATAAGTAGGACGCAATCTGGTTACACGCTTATAATTGGCAAGGGCTTCGCTGTTATTTCCTTGTAAATCATAGAGTTGTGCAAGAATATAAGTGAGGCGGGTTTTCTTTCGTTTGTTCCTTGTTAGTTCCAAACCTTCCTGCAAAGCAGGAATTGCAGCAGCGTAATTTTTTTGTTTGAGTTCATAAAAAGATTTGACAATCGACAAATCTCTGCGAAGGGGTTTTGAGAGGTCTTCTATCGCATCAATTTGTTCGAGTACGAGTTCGGCTTCACCAAAATTTTCTTGTTCAATCAATGTACGCGCCAACCAAACCATCGCGTCACGCTGGCGGGTTTTGTAATCTTTCTTTGCCGGTTCGGGGTTCTTGAGTAGCTCTCTTCCTTTTTCACGGTCTTTTGCGTCTTTGCTACGTTTGAGGGCTTCGCCACGTTTTCTGACCAAGACAAGCGGGTCATAATTATTGATAATATATTGAAAAGTTTCGGCAGCCTCTTGATGATTCCCTTTGTAATATTCGCCCATTCCAATCTGCATGTAAGCATCATCTGTCCACTTGCTTTGGCGGTAAAGTGAAACGACCACCGATGCTTTTTCAATAACTGGATCGAGCTGACCACCGCCGCCACCTTCGGCAGCAACTTCGTCATAGAGGTCAAGTACTTGATTGTAATTGTCTTGACGTGAAGCTACGGTAGCCATATTCGCTTCTTTGAGCAAGACTTTGGAATTGTGGTAGCCGTTGAATCGGGCATTGAGGTTTTTCATGGCTTTTTTTAAGCCCTTGAGTTCTGCCTCTGTATCTTTTTGCGTAGCACAGCCTATAAATAAAAGGCTCATAACCAATGCAAAAAGTATGGTAATTTTATTTGACATATCAAAAGTAATTTGGTCGATAGTCCATAGTTGACATTTGTTGTGATATGCAACTATGACGTTTTTTTTGGATGAGGGGTCTTTGTCCATCTATTTTAACTTAAATTTAGCATAAATATTATACAATTTCAATTAAAAAATTTCGACAATTTTATGAAACGTAAAAATACGAATTATCGTTGCAATATGCTTAGAAATTAAGTGTCATTTATAAGTGAAGCGTGTTTGAATTATTTTGTAATGAAGTTTGGCTTTGGAAATGTTAAATTTGTATAGCGTCATTTCTCTTAAATAATATATAACTTTACAGTACAAACCAACGTTTGTATAATGATATGAAACAAATCACCACAATTATACTTCTTGCTTTAAGCACCGCAGCATTTGCCCAACCATTGACCGGACAATTAATGGATAAAGCAGATGGGACTCCGCTTGTCGGTGCGAATATTTATTGGCAAAATTCGACTACCGGGACATTTACGAATGATGAAGGTGTATTTGAAATTCCTTTTGTAGTGGAGCGCAATCAACTCATTGTCAGCTATATCGGTTACGAAAATGATACTTTGACCATTGCCGAAGGACAAAATAATTTGCTTTTTGAAATGGGGAAAGACACGGGTTCGACCTTTTCCGAAGTTGTTATTTCCACGCAACGCGCGGATACTTACACGACAAATGATCCGACCAAAATCGAAGTTATTACGGAAGGTGAGCTGGCAAAGGCAGCGTGCTGCGACCTTGCGGGATGTTTTGAAACACAGGCAAGTGTACAGCCTGTGACGACAAATGTGGTGACAAATGCCAAGGAGTTAAGGATTTTGGGTTTATCAGGGGTTTATAATCAGTTGTTGTTTGATGGCTTGCCGATGATTCAGGGTTTGGGTTATACCTATGGCGTGAGTAGTTATCCGGGTACGCTGGTGAATCAGATTTATGTGGCAAAAGGTGCGAATTCGGTATTGCAAGGTTTTGAAGGCATGAGTGGACAAATCAATGTGATACCCAAACAACCGCAAGATACGGACGGCGGGCTGCTCAATGCCTTTGTGAATAGTAATGGAATCCATCAATTTAATGCAAATTATACCCATAAATCGGAGCAGGGTTGGTCGAGTTTTACATCGGCGCATATCTCGCGTCCGGGCTTTCGCAGGGATGTGAATGATGATAATTTTCTGGATTTTCCTTTAGTGGAACGACAGGCGATTTATCATAAAATGAGAACAAAACCAGTTAGTGAAGGTCTTTTTTCGGAAGTGGGGCTGCGGTATTGGCATGAAACGAGAACCGGAGGCGAAAAGAATTTTGATAGAAAAATACATAAAGGTAGTTCGGGTGTGTATGGTCAACATATCGCTATTTCACAACCTGAAATTTATACTAAAACAGGCTATATACTCTCTGACAATCAGCAAGTTAAATTTATCGGCGCGGCATTTTTTCATCAACAAAATTCGTATTTCGGAACTAAGCCATATACAGGTTTACAGCAATTTGCCTACGCCAATCTTCAGTACGAACACCAATACGGCGATGCAAGCGAACACAATGTAAAAGCCGGATTGAGTTATCGTCATTCTAATATAAAAGAGACGATTGATGAAGGGGCAATGTTGCAACAAAACCGTATTCCGGGATTTTTTGCAGAGAATATTTCAAATTTTGAAAAATTTAAATTGATAACAGGAATGCGCTGGGATGTGCATCAGGTCTTTGGCGGATTTATGACCTCGCGTTTTGGTCTGAATTATAATGTGACGGACAATACTGAGTTGCGATTTGCAGCAGGAACGGGTTGGCGTACTGCGAGTGTGTATGCCGAAAATCCGAGTTTGTTGGCGAGTTCGCGCGAGGTGATTTTTGAGGAAGAATTGCGCCCCGAACAGTCGTCAAATTTTGGAGTGAATGTGGTGCACAAAGAGTTTTGGAAGGATTGGATCGGCACGTTTACGGCGGATTTTTATCACACGCAATTTAGTAATCAGATTTTTCCGGATTATGACCGTGCGCCCGGACAGGCAATTTTGAAAAATTTTACCGATCCTTCTGCTTCTAATACCTTTCAAGCGGAAGCGAATTTGAAATATTTGGAGGAATATGAATTCAAATTTGCTTATAATTTTTTGAATGTTTTTCGAGAAATCAATGGGAAAAAAATACGACTGCCTTTCAATTCCAAACATCGTCTGTTAGCGACTTTTTCCTATCAACCGCTTAGTAAGAAATGGCATTTTGACACCAATATTCACTTCAATGGTCGTCAGCGATTACCGGATACTAATGGCTACCCGGAACGTTATCAACAAGACGCATATTCGCGTTCTTACTCTCTTGTCAACGCGCAATTTACCTACAAATTCGGTGATAATATAGATGTGTATGGCGGTTGCGAAAACATCTTTAACTTCCGTCAAGCCGATCCGATACTTGCAGCCGATGACCCGTTTGGGCAGTACTTTGATACGGCTTTTAATTGGGGACCGACGAAGGGACGTGAGATTTATCTTGGGGTGAGGTATCGGTTGAAGTGATAGCAACTTTGATTTACGGAGTAAGTATACAATGAAATGATGTTTTCCTTTATTCCTCGCTGATTTTTGGTTTGATGATCAAAAATAATTTGCTGATGATAAAAATAATCAAGCCATACATCGTCGTAATCATAGACACTTTGAATCCGGCTGCAAAAATGGCAGTACTAATACCACCAGCCGATTCAATGTGATTCATAGCAGTGAACAAGCCTATTAGTTGACCGAGTATCCCGACAGCTAATGCCATGATACCCAGATTCTTAATGACGTTATACCATTTGTTTTTTTCACTGGATGAAATCAAACGAAGCACAAAGAAGACGATAATTAAAATGAATAATAATGTCAGTACATTCATAAAAAGTGCGCCACCTTGCTGGTAAAGTTGAAACATGATATTGTGTGATTTTATTTCCGATTTGTGTTATTTCTTATTTGAATATAAATGTAGCTTCTACCATGGCTTGTTCACCCAATTCAGGGAATTTTATTCGTTTTTGCATTAAGTCACTTGTAAATTTGTTTCCTAAATCATTATGTGATTCATCACTAAAATCTGCTCCCATTTCCATTAACATTCTTACCAATCCATCCGATTCAAGTCTAAAAGTGTAGGTAAGATTCCCAAGAATTTTTAGATTTGGATTTCGTTCTAATTCAACTTCATAAGGCTCTTTTAATCCGTTTAACACCATTAATAAACCTTCATTGATTTTACCTTTTGGTGAATTGCCATGTACGTCATAGCCTTGTACTTCTATTATTTTGTCTCTAATGGTTACAGCTAATTTTTGACTATTATTATTGCGTGATTCGTTTACATTTGATTGATATATCAATGGATTTTCCACTAGTGCCTGCTCTAATTCCTTTCTTATCTTTTTTGCTTGAAAATGGTAATAAATTCCGCTAAGAATAATCAATAGAACGGCAGCATTAAAAGCACCGCCTCTGAAACCATCGTACATAATTGAGCTTGTTAATATTAAGATGATTGGTAATGATGCAATTACGATGGCTGCAATTCTATATTTATTGTAAATGAGTCCTGCTACTATGAATACTAAGCCAAAGATTACGCGTTCGATAAAAAAATCAAGCGAAAAAAAATCGTGAAATAGGTAGTTCGTCAATACTCGATAAAACATCAAAATTGACAATATAAATATGACGGCTCTTACCATTATTATTTTGTCAATGTGTTGAGCGTATTTCCAAGCCTTCCTGCCTAATTTTCCGGAAAATTTTATTTTTGTAAATTCTATTTCTTCCTTTTTACCGAGCCAAGTAATATCCATATTCTTTGCTTTTTTGTTAAAAAGCAATTGAGTTTATTCTTTTGAAGAAGATGTCTTTAACAATTATGAACATTCTTCATGTATAGGGTAACTCCAAAAGAAAAATTGAAAAACAGAAAAATCCCTCTGAAGCTATCAACACTGTGAAAATACACAACATATTTAAAGTATGCAAATAATAATTATTCTTTCTTTGACAATCAGCTTATTTTGAATTATTTATTTCCTCTCTTCCCCTCCAAAATCTTCAAAAAAGACCGCTTATGAATCTCTTCAATAGACAGTCCAGTAGCCAGTGCATCGGCTTCTGAGATAGCCCCACAATTCAGTCCACGCAAAAAATAATTGAGCAGACCTTGCCCGGTAGTGGCATCATCGAATACGTCGTCAGTGAGAGTAGCTTGGGCAGATTTTTCGACAAAGACTTTGAGGCGTTTGGCGGCATCTTCGTAGCTTTCGAGGAAGAAGGAATAGACGGCGGCGTAGCGCATGGGCAGTTGAGCCGGATGAAGATCCCAGCCTTGATACAAGCCTTTCCAGAGGGAGTGTCGAGTGTGGTCGTAGGCGCGTTTCCAACTGCGATGTACGACTGTCCGATTCTCTGCAATTTGTTCAGCAGTGAGTACCTCGCCCCGATGCGGACCTATCGGCATGACATTCGTTGCGCCGTCGGAGAGCCAGATGCCCGTTGCGCCCAGCGCGACTTTCATATTTGAGTGCGCCAGTGGGTATCGCGGTGTTTGTTTCTACCACTTTAAAAAGACGGATCAATGCTGTAATCTGTTGAGGTATAGCGACTTTGGGTAACGTCATAACAAAATTTTCGAGCAATTTTTCGCCCGTTTTTGCTGCCAATGCCGTCAGAAAAATATCCATTGTCCGCACACCTCGCTCCTTTAAATCTTCCGTAAATGGCTTTATCCGAATCCCGATAAAAGGCGATAACGTTCCGGCTTCCATGCCTTTGGCACATTCGTTGGCGACTTGTTCGGCTACGCGGTCTTCCTCCTCCCACGACCTGTTTCCAAAACCACCTTCAAAGTCTATCCGAAAATCCTCGACAGGTTCGGTTTGGAGTTTTTCGATGACTTTATGGTAAGTCGTATGGGCAAGCCACGCGGGATTTTGACGACGTTGGGTTTTGGTACTGTTGTCAAGTTTCTGAATAAGTGCCTGAATTTCGGCTTCATCTGTCGGTAATTTTTCGTAATCCTCTAAGTGTATTGCTTGGGCAAATTCAACAAAATTCGCAGCATTACTTGTCAGCGTCTGCAAGGCTACTTTCCCCATTTTCGATATACTGTCTGTCCGAAATAAATCCGCTCCGCCATAAATCGTATGCACAGGTTGTCGGTCAGGTTTATCGCCCGGATAGATTTGTTGAAAGGCTTTATTGGCGATGCCGAGTTCGTTGAGGATTTAGCTTTTATCGTCTTGTGGCATAGAAAAATTCATAAATTATAATTTAGGTGCATCGTACTGACTGCTTTAGCTGTCAAGTTATTTATTTTAATAATTCAAAATCAATGTTTTATATGTAAATATATTGAACACTTGACAGCTAAAGCAGTCAGTACGAGGATGAATCAACTTCCTCTGTAGGTTGAATATCCGAAGGGATTGAGGAGCAAAGGTACGTGATAATGTTCGGTGTCAAATATCTGAAAAACAACCGGAACATAAGGATAAAAAGCTTTAATTTTTTGTTGGTCAAAATAGGCTTGGGTGTCAAATAACATCCGATAAATACCCGGCGCTATGACGGTATCTTTTGATAAAAAATCACTAATACGTCCGTCCGAATTGGTGATGCCAGAGGTGATGTCTTGCCATTGATTGTCTCCTGCGGGGGCTTGTAAAGTAATTTTAATGCCTTCCGCCGGAGTGCCTTTGGAAGTATCTAATACGTGTGTGGTGATTTGCATATTGTTAGTTTATCAGTTTATTTAGTTTGTAAAGTTTATTGAGTTTATAAAGTGATTAAAAAATAGGGTTTTGCCGTAGGTAAAACTTTGTCAACTAATCACTTTATAAACTCTGTAAACTGTTGTTAAGCAAGTCAACTAATCAACTTTGTCAGTCTAATTTTCGTAATTTTATGTTGCTCTGCCA
>Ga0209595_100246_pt1 | contig 18807 bp, 12 predicted proteins | sample Porto_4metaG_FD_187427 | JGI IMG/M metagenome (GOLD analysis project Ga0209595, IMG submission 187427) | Marine algal microbial communities from Porto, Portugal - Porto_4 metaG (SPAdes) (version 2) | ecosystem: Host-associated > Algae > Red algae > Unclassified | place: Portugal: Porto...
GACGTGGTTATTTTTTCGATATTTTTTCTTACAAAAACCGCACATAGCCTACGCTACAGCCTGTCCCGTACTTGATTCGGGATAAGGATTTTTGTAGGGAAAATAGCGGAAAAAGAAACCGTCAAAATTGTAAGCCTATTTTTGTCTCACTGCTTAAATGCTTCACTTCAATGAGATGAATGAGTGTATTTTGAATGATAATGAATGAGTGAATGAGTTTTGAATGAATGAATCAGGGTTTACTTTTGTTAGTATCAGGAACAAAATAAATGTATATTCTCGACTTGTTCTTTTTCCTTTATATTAGACTTTATTCCAAAATATTTTGCATAGAGTAAATAATCTTTTTCCACTACTCTGCGTTGCCTGAAAATTCATTATGCTAAGGCATAGCTCAATTTCAGCCGCCTTGATTAGTGAAAAAATCTTTATTTCCTCTTTCATCCAAACTATTTTAGAATAAAGTCTACTTCACCAAATTTTCCTTAAATACAGTGAGTATTCGCGTCAAATTTGGTTCGTATAAAGAAAAAATAACGACGCGAAGAATGTACATTTATTTAATTCCTGATACTTATTCATTCATCCAAAATTCAAAATTCATTCATTAGACTTTATTCACTCATTCAAAATTCACTCATTCAAAATTAATATGAGATTCGACGAATTTGATTTTTCTTATGAATTGCTAGATGGACTTGACGCCATGGGCTTCGAGAAAGCTACACCAATTCAGGAACAAGCCATTCCCATCATAATGGACGGCAAGGATATTATCGCTTGCGCCCAGACCGGAACCGGAAAAACAGCCGCTTTTTTACTACCTATTCTTGACCGAATTACGCGCTCCGGCAAAAAAGGCAAGGTCAATACACTCGTCATTGCGCCCACGCGCGAGCTGGCTTTGCAAATCGACCAGCAAGTAGAGGGTTTTTCTTACTTTTTGGGTGTCACTTCCCTCGCAGTCTATGGAGGCGGCGATGGCATGTCATGGGAACAACAGAAAAAAGCCCTTACAAAAGGTGCAGACCTCATCATCGCTACGCCCGGACGCTTGCTTTCACATCTTGGTCTGGGTTATGTAAAATTCGATGATATTGAGCATCTCATACTCGACGAGGCTGACCGAATGTTGGATATGGGTTTTTTTGAAGACATCATGAGTATCGTTGGAAATTTGCCGAAAGAGCGACAAAATTTGCTTTTCTCAGCGACGATGCCTCCAAAAATTCGCACACTCGCCAAGCAAATTCTAAACAAACCCGAACAGATAAATATCGCCATGTCAAAACCTGCGGCGGGCGTACTCCAAGCCGCTTATCTCGTTTATGACGATTACAAAACGGCACTTCTCAAAGACCTCATTAAAGATAAGCAAGATGCTTATCATAGTATTATTGTCTTTGCTTCTACCAAAAAATTGGTGAGCCAAATCGGACGCGAACTTCAGCGAGCAGGTATTTCTGCCAAACCTATTTCCTCAGATCTCGAACAAAAGGAACGCGAAAATGTCTTGCTTTCATTTCGAAATAGAGAAACACAAGTCCTTGTAGCTACGGATATTATGGCGCGTGGTATTGATATTAAAGAGATAAATCTTGTCGTCAATTACGATGTTCCCAATGACGCCGAGGACTATGTACATCGTGTAGGTCGTACTGCTCGTGCCGACTCTACGGGCGTTGCCTTGACGTTTATCAATGAAAAAGACCAACGTAAGTTTTTTGATATAGAAACGCTGATAGAACAAGAAATTGCCAAAATAAAAACCCCCGAAAATATAGGCAATTCACCAGCATACGAACCACAAAAAAGATATAGCGGTGGACGCGGTGGAAACAGTAGGGGCGGTAGCAGAGGACGCAGCGGCAGCGGTGGACGTAGCGGAGGTGGACGTGGACGTCAAGGCGGCAGTAAAAATAAAGGTAGAAACAGCAGTGGTGGCAGCAAAAATAGAAATTCTGGCAAACGATGGTAAGGGAAGACGAAAAAAATAATCTACCCGTCTGAATTGTTCTTTTTCTTATATGTTTTACTAAATCTTTCTTAGTGAAAGAAAATAACTTCTTCATTTGGGGTAGATTATTTTCTTTCACTTATTATCTTTTCATCTCTAATACGCAAGCCCTTACAATTCAAAATTCTACATTAATATGAAAGTTACGTTCTACGGACAATCCTGTTTCGGAGTCGAATTTGGTGGCAAACACCTGCTTTTTGACCCGTTTATTACCCCAAATGAAAAAGCTAAAGGCATCAATATCAAGGATATAAAAGCCGATTACATCCTGCTGACGCACGGTCATCAAGACCATATTGCAGATGCTGAGGTGATTGCCAAAAATAATGACGCCGTAATTGTGTCTGGCTTTGAGACGGCAGTATTTTTTGGAAATCGTGGTTGCAAATTCCATCCGATGAACCATGGCGGTAAGTGGAAGTTTGATTTTGGTATGGTGAAATTGGTGAATGCAGTGCATTCGAGCAGCTTTCCGGATGCTAGCTACGCCGGCAATCCGCATGGTTTTGTGGTTTGGAATGATGAGGGCTGTTTTTATCATGCCGGAGATACTGCCTTGACGATGGATATGAAGTTGATTCCGATAACTTGTCCTAAGTTGGATTTCGCTATCCTGCCTGTCGGCGATAATTTTACGATGGGACATGAAGATGCGGCTATCGCTGCCGAATTTGTGGAGTGTGATAATATCGTGGGCTGTCATTACGACACTTTTGGGTATATTGTGATAGATAAAGAGGAGGTAAAAACCTCTTTTACTAAGCGTGGTAAGTCGATAAAGTTGCCCGAAGTTGGGGAGACTTTTGAGGTGTGATTTCGTTTATTCGTGGTTCGTTAACTCGTGAATAATAAAGATAAAGTGGGCAGACATTCTGAGAATGTCTGCCTTTTTTTATCTAAAACCGTATTGTGCAGCACGGGCTGAAAGCACCGTGTTACGGCATTATTTTTACAAAAGACTGCATCTGCATATCCTCCGCATTATACACACGAATGTGGTAGTGACCCGCCGGAAGGTCGGCAATATCCAATTGAATGGTATTGATGCCTTCTTGCGAAAATTCTTTTTGCGACATTAGTGTTTTGCCTTCATTTGAGATGATTTCGATATTTGTCGGATTATTATTTTCCGAGAAATATTCTACATTCAAATGTTGACTCGCGGGTACGGGGTAGAGTTTTAGTGTGTTGTGGTGTTGTGGTGTCGTAGTGTTGTAGTTACTTCGTGCTGATGTGTTGAGTTGGTGTGAGTCTTCGTTTTCTTCGACAATCATCATTTGTGTATCGCATAGGTCGTATTGTGTGGTGTAGGTCAATCTGCCGAAGCGGACGGAGTATTCGTAGTCGCTGTTTTGGTCGTTGGTGTCGTCAAATTGGACTATCCACGGAGCGATTTCGCCTGTGACGCTTCCGCTTGGTACATTCAAATTGACATAGTATAATTCTGTACCGCCGTCGCAAGTCATGTATGTAGTTAATGCTTGGGTGTTACCTGCGGGGTCGGTGAGTTGGATGGCGATTTCGTTTTCGCAAGATGCGCCGTTTAATCTAAAGTATAATTCCAATGAAATATCGGACAGCGTGGCGATTTCGGGCGTAGCAGGGTCGTAGAAAGTATAGGTCTGATTATTGTCAAAACCAACTCCATCAATGAATAAATCGCTATCCGCCGTTCTGACGACTTCATCTGTAATGATGACGGGTGTACTGACACCGCCTGTATGGGTGGTCGTGTAGGTCAATCTACCGAAGCGGACGGAGTATTCGTAGTCTGAGTTTTGGTCATTGGTATCGTCGAATTCGACGACCCAATCCGCTGCGCTTCCTGTTGTATTTCCCGAAGGGATATTCAAATTTATATAATACAAACCCGTACCGCCGTCACAACTTGCGTATGCGGTCAGTGCTTGAGTATTTCCCGTAGGGTCGGTGATTTGGATGGCGATTTCGTTTTCGCAAGATGCGCCATTTAATCTAAAATATAATTCTAACGAAATATCGGATAGTATGGCGTCGGCTGGCGTGCCGGGGTCAACGAAGGTGTATGTTCCATTATTTTCAAAACCAACTCCATCTATAAATAAATCGTTATCAGCGATTTGAGAGACTTCATTTACGACAGTTTCGCCGCTACTGCCTTCGGTATTTGCGACATAATTCAGACGAGCGAAACGGACGGAATATTCGTAATCGCTGTTTTGGTCATTGGTGTCATTAAATTCGACGACCCAATCGGCTATGCTGCCCGTTGTATTTCCCGAAGGGACATCCAAATTGACATAATACAAACCTGTACCTCCATCGCATGTCGTGTATGCGGTCAAAGGTTGGGTATTACCCGCAGGGTCGGTGATTTGGATGGCGATTTCGTTTTCGCAGGTATTGCCATTTAATCTAAAATATAATTCGAGGGTGATGTCGGATAATACGGCGGCGGCGGGTGTGCCGGGGTCGGTGAATGTGACGGTTGGGTTATTGGCGAAGCCTACGCCATCTATGAGTAAATCTTCGTCGAATATGTGTGTGAGGGAGTCGGTAGTTGCTTCGCCTGTACCTGCACACGGAGAGTCGCAAAGGAGTTGGATTTCTTCTTCTGAATTACACCCCGGCGCATTATTGAATATACCGATTTCCTGACTGGACTCAATATAGTCGCAAATATTGGGGAGGCTACATATCGAAAGATTAGGGTTTTCGTAAATGTATAAAAAGTCGCCAAGATTAGTCAGATTATGCAAGCCCCACAAACTAGTGAGTTGTGTGTTCGCTATCTCTATATTTCCGGTGATACTGGTGAGTTGCGCCAAGCTATCTAGATTGGTAATGTTGATACCAATAGAAATATCAAGGTATTGAATTTCGGTGCAATTCGGGTAGTCGCTTGGAAAGTTGTCTATATCCTCTTGAGAAAAAGGGGTGAAGGTGTCAGGACATACGGTCACAGGCATACAGGCGGCTTGGACTTCGGCTTGGGTGTTACAGCCGGAGGCGTTATTGTTGATAGTCGCTGTACCGCCGTTTTCGAGGTAGTTGCAGATACTTTCGATGTTGCAAGTAGCGAGCTGCGGATTATCATTTATGTATAAATTATCTATTGTTGTATATTCTACATTATCTAATCCCATCAGGTCACTTAGCACCGCATTATTATAAATAGCTATGTCGTGCTCAACAGAAGTAATATTTATTAAGCCATTTAAATCGGTCAAGTTGTTATTGTTATAAATAGCTATGTCGTCTCCGATAGAGATGATGCCCTCTAAACCGGTTAGGTTAGTCAACATATCATTGCCATTAATTCTCAAAAAACCACCAACCGAAACTATTTGACTAAGTGGACTAAGGTCAACAATGTCTGCCGGAAAATCATCGAAATATGGGCTGATTATCAGATGACCGACTATTTCGGTGCATTCGGGGTACTGAATTGGAAAGTCGTTTATTTCCTGTTGGCTAGTTAAAATGACATTATTTTGCGGGCATCCAACCACAGGCATACAGGCGGCTTCAATTTGGGCTTGGGAGTTGCAGCTCGCTACATTGCCAGAAATGTTGTTTGCCCCACCATTTTGCAGGTAAGTACATACATTTGACACACTACATACTGATAAATTGGGATTATTGACGATTACCAGATTTTGAATGTTGTTAGGCTCAATGTTTTCTAAGCCTGTCAAGCTATCCAATGTATTATTGGCGATTAAAGAAAGGGTGCCATTCATGTCGTTGACATTTGACAAAGCAGAGAGTGTAATTAGTTTTTTATTGGTGTGTAATATGATATTCGTTCCGACGAAAGTGAGGTTTTCCAAGCCCGCAAGATATGTAAGGTTAGTATTACTTATAATAGAAAGTTTTCCGCCAATCGTAGTGAGGTTTTCCAAACCGGATAGGTTTTCTAATAAAAAATTACCGATTATGGATAGATTTTCATCTATTGACGTGATACCTTCCAACCCCGTGAGATTCGTTAGGTTTTTATTATTGTTAATTATAAGGTCGTAACCTGTTGTAGTGAGGTTTTCCAAACCGGAAAGGCTAGTGAGTGCATTATTGGCATCAATCTCCAAACCGCCTTCTATGGAGGTCAGTTGACTCAATCCATCCAAATTGTTAATAGAGGTTGTTGTCTCGCCACGTATGATAAGCCTACCTGGAATAGAATTACAATTAACAATACTGGCAAAATCATCTATTTGTTGCTGAAGTGTAAGTGTAATGTCTCCCATAGGACAAGATATATTCGTGTTGGAGCAGCCGTATAGTACCTCGGTCTCTGTATTGCACCCCTGCGTATTACCGCTGATATTGTGCGGACCATCATTTTCCAAATACGTACATACATTTAAAATGCTACATATGGATAAATTGGGATTAGTAGCGACTATCAGGTTTTGAATGTCGTTAGCGTCTATATTTTCCAATCCTGTCAAACTCGTCAGTGTGTTATTTGCAATCAACGAGAGTTTGCCGTTCATACTACTGATACCGGATAGCGCAGAGATTGTGCTTAGGTTTCTATTGTTGTGTAGTTCGATATTTGTTCCTACGGAAGTGAGGTTTTCCAGCCCTGTAAATTCCGTAAGTTGGATGTGATTTCCAATGAAGAGTTGTCCGCCAATTGTGGTGAGGTTCTCCAAGCCGGAAAAATTTTCACAAATATTTTTGGAGATAGTTAAGTTTCCACCTACCTCACTGATACTAGAGCCTGAAAAAGACGCGATATTATTATTAGTGATAGTCAAATTACCTATAGTAGTTGTGATATTTAAGCCATTAAAATTGACTATATCATTATTGAATAAAATCACATTTGTACCAATTGAATTGATATTGTGTAAACCATTTAGACTGGGCAGTATATTATTTTCGAGTTTTAATTCACCTGTGATTGTGACGATTTGGCTCAAACCACTAAGGTCAGTTGCATTTTTTATGGTCAGATTGCCGGGTATCTCGGCACAGCCGGGATACGTTGCTGCAAAGTCCTCTATTTCTTGCTGGCTATTGAGTACAATATCTCCTTGTGGACAAGCCGAAGGAAAGCAAACCTGAAGAATGCTATTGCTGTCATTGCAACCTGTGGCATTATTGTCAATAGTATAGGCACCTTCCCCAGCGAGATAATCACAAATACTCATTACACCACAATAAGAAAGTACGTCGTTATTTCTTATTTGAAGTTCTGTGATAGTATTAGCGTCTATATTATCTAATCCTGTGAGGTCACTCAACATATAATTATAATCAATACTTAATTTTCCTCCGATTGTAGTCAAATTACTCAACGCATTAACATCCGTTAGTATCTCATTACCCCAAATACTCAATTTACCGCCTATAGAACTTAGAGTTTCCAAACCGGATAAGTTCTCTAAAGCAGGATGTAAGGAAATTGTGACATCTCCGCCTATGATATTAATTCCCTGTAGACCTGATATATCAGTCAGGTTATAGTTAGACTCTAATTTCAATTTACCACCAAAAGAACTAACATTTTCTATCCCATTGAGGCTAGTCAAACCTGTATCCCAAACAATTAGGCTACCACCAACAGACGTCAGTGCCTGTAGACTCGAAATGTCTGTTAAACTATAACTGGAGAAAAGTTCTAAATCTCCTCCTATCGAAGTTACATTATCTAGCCCAGCGAGGCTACTCAGTCCATTATTACTGTCCATATACAAACCACCACCTATGGAAGTTAGGTTACTCAGGCTGGTAATATCAGATAGTACATTATTATTATAAAAAGACAGATTTCCACCTATGGAATTTAAGTTTTCTAGTCCCGCAAGACTCGTCAGTCCACTACTATATTCAATGGATAAGTGACCTCCTATAGAACTCAGGTTTTCCAGACCAGATAAGTCTGTAATGCCATCAAGAAATTGGAAAATAAGACTCCCCTCAATATTCACGAGTTGGTTGAGCCCATTTAAATTATTAATATCGCCATTCCATACACCGTCAATGTACACATCTCCGAATATCGTAGTACATCCGGGGTAGTTTATCGGAAAGTCGTCTATTTCTTGTTGGGTGGTAAATGTGATACTTCCCGTCGGACACTGCGCCCAAACACTAATGCAAAGAGAAATCAAAATCAAAACTATAATAGCCTTTTTCATAATGTTATTTATTTTTTTTTATTAAAAGGTCGCACTGAAATATAGTCATTTTTTAATTAATTAAAATTATTTTGTAATTTATTTATCATTAAAAATGAATTATTTATAAATATTTTTTATTGTAAAATAATTTAAAAATATCCTTATTTCAGTAGAACCTTAAAATGAATTACGACTGCAAGATGCAGGAGTTCCGAGAATAGTCAAAGGAACAGTTTGGTTCGTTTTTACAAATCAAAACTAAAATATTTATAAAAATATGATTATCAATTACTTAAAAACAGCATTAGTTTGACTCAAAGCCCATTATAAATTATTCCCGTTTATTTCCCCCTTAATGCTATCCAAATTTGATAGTACAAAATGTTTATTCTACTAAATAACTAAATGTTGACAGCGAAATTATTATTTTTACCATATAAAAATAAAAGCAACTATGAAATACACATTCACTATCGCTATTCTAATTGCGTTATACGCTTGTTCGCCTATCAATCAAACAGAAAAAAAGCTGATATCAGAAGCAGAAAAAGTAACTGACTTCGCGCTCGTAATACACGGAGGAGCAGGTACGATTTTGAAAGAAAATATGACCCCAGAACTCGAAAAACAATACCATGCGAAGTTGCGCGAGGCATTATTGGCGGGATATAATGTCTTGCAATCAGGCGGCAGTAGCGTAGATGCAGTCGAGGCGGCGATTATGCCTTTGGAAGATTCGCCTTTGTTTAATGCCGGAAAAGGTGCGGTGTTTACAAATGAGGGGCGCAACGAAATGGACGCTTCATTCATGGATGGCGCGACGCAAAATGCAGGAGCAGTCGGTGGCATACGTCGCGTCAAAAATCCGATACAGGCAGCACGTGCGGTTTTGGAAAAATCGAAACATGTCATGCTCTCTGGCGCGGGCGCGGATGCCTTCGCACGCGAGCAGGGGATTCAGTTGGTCGATACCAGTTATTTTTATACGCAAAGACGTTGGGATGCGCTGCAAAATGCGAAGGCTAAAGAAGGCGATACCTTTATTCTTTCGGAAGATAATGATTATAAATACGGCACTGTCGGCGCAGCAGCACTCGACAAAAAAGGCAACCTCGCCGCAGGCACATCCACTGGAGGCATGACGAATAAACGCTACGGACGCATCGGCGATTCGCCCATCATCGGCGCAGGTACGTATGCCAATAATGCAACTTGTGCGGTGTCCAGCACAGGGCATGGCGAGTTTTTTATGCGCTATATGGTTGCCTACGATATTTCGGCGCGAATGGAGTACGGAGGAGCGACGCTCGAAGAAGCCGCCGATTTTGTGGTGAATGATAAGTTGGTGAAAAAAGGTGGTTCGGGCGGCGTGATTGCCCTCGATAAGTACGGAAATGTCGCAATGCCTTTCAATACCGCGGGCATGTATCGCGGCTACGTGAAGGACGATGGAGAGGTGAAGACTTTTTTGTATAAATAGTTGATAGTCGATAGTCCATAGTCCATAGTCGATAAGCTAATGAGCTATTGACTATCGACTATGGACTATCGACTATGGACTATTGACTAATAAACTATCAACCGCACATTTACCTCCCCATCAAGCCGTTCGCCTTCGCATAGATGCTTGCAAAAATGCGCTGCCCAAAAGGGGGCAATCGACGCGCCTTTCGTCCCCAAGCCATTGAATATGCCCAGGGTGGGATGCTCAGTGTGCAGACCAATAATCGGACGACGGTTTTTGAAAACGGGGCGCACGGCTGCGTGGTGTTCGAGTATCTCGTAGGGCGTTTCGATGGATTTTTCGAGGCGTTCAATGAGGTTATTGCGAGCAGCTTCGGTGGGTGTATCGTTGAGGTCGTCCCACTCGTAAGTAGAGCCGACCCAGTATTTTTCATCCCCGATGGGGACAATGAAAAGACCCGATTTTATGATATTATTCAGTCGAATATCAGGGATGCGAATCGTGAGTGACTCGCCCTTAGCGGCTTCGTGTGGAAGGTCTTTGAAGTAGGGATTGGAGCGACTATGCCAACCTTCACAAAAGATAATTTTCGAGGTTTTTATTTCCTTATAAACCAATTCATTATCACCAAATTCGATTTTATCGTAATCAAATTTTTCCGCGAAAAAAATATTATTTTCTATAAAAAAATCACGATAAACACTTGTCAGTAAAGCCAAGTCAGTACGTCCGCTGCTATGAACTTCTCCCCATGCAAATTTGGGTTTTATAATGCCTTTCAAATCGCTCACTTCACATTCATCGCTGATGTAGTCGCGCATATCTTCACGTCCACTTTTGACCGACCAATCCTGAAATTGTTTATTGGTATCAAACGAACGTAGGATGTTTTTTTGTGTAAAAATATTGACACCAAATTGCGCTTCAATTTCCCGATAAGTTTCGACTGCAAAGGGTAGCAAGTCATCTATACGCCAACTTTTTACAATGCGCCGACCCGTCACAGGATTGATAATTCCGGCGGCAACTTTTGAGGCGGCTTGTTGTTTAGGATTGTCTATTATTGCTACTTTTTTTCCTGCTTTTAGCAGAAAATGTGCGAGTAATGTCCCTGCAATACCTTGTCCGACAATTAGGTAGTCGAAAATCTTTGGTCGATAGTCCATAGTTGATGTTTGTGCGATTTTTTGAAGAAAACTGTACTGACGACTTTAGCCGTCAAGTGGCTGGCACTCTGCGACGGTTAAAATCGTCGGTAAGGAGGCTGCCCCTTTTTGAATCCCTACACGAAAGTATTGATTTTATTATGAAGGTGAATCAGAATTGCGGTTTATTCTCAAACTTGGGCGTTTGTTCGACTAAATTTAAACTTGGGCTTACACTTAAACTTAAACTTCATTATCTTTGCCAGGGGGAACGAAAAGTCCTTTTTATAATATAAATTTTTGAATGGGAGATTTGCATTAGTCGGCGGACATCTTGAAGATGTCAGGCGACAAGGCTTGTAAATAACCTATTTTAAAAAATTGAAATTGTATAAAAAAATTGAAATTAAAATTTACAATTTAACTCGCCTGACATTTAAGAAATGTCCGCCGAGTAGATTTTCTAAAAATCTAAAAATTAGCATATTATATATCACAAAAACGATTTTTCGTTTGCCCTATTACCTTTGCATTATGAATACAAAAACCATTATTACCTTCATTTTTGTAGCACTTTTCTACACGCAAATACCTGCACAGCGCATCGTCACTTTGGCGCAAGTCATCGACCTCACTGCCCAGCACAATTTTGGGCTAAGGGTAGCTGATAATAACCGCGAAGTTGCCGAAAATAATGCTACTTGGGGCAATGCTGGTTTGCTTCCGCGTGTCGATTTGAACGGCAATTATAGCTATGGCGAAAGCAGCACTAAAGCCACATACGCCGCTATTCCGCCCATAGAAACGGAGGCGGCAGGCTCGCGTGTGTACGGGGGTAATGTGAACGCGAGTTATGTGTTATTTGATGGTTTTCGTGGGCAAAACACGTATAAAAAAGCACAGTTAAATTTTCGCTTGAGCGACCTCGCTTATCGACAAGAATTTGAGAACACAATCGTGAATGTTATTTCGGCGTATTATGAGTGGGTGCGTTTGCAGGAAGATGAAAAAATAGCCGCCGAGCGTTTCGCTATCACCAAAGAACAACTGCGCCAAACGGAAGGCAGACAGCAATTTGGACAAGCCACTGAAGCCAATAGACTCAATGCTTTGACGGCATATAATGCAGATAGTACTGCGCTCATCCGCGATCGTTTGACAATAAGAAAAGTAATATTAAACCTGAATACTTTGATTGGTAAAAAAGAAATAAATGACGGTGATATTGCGGAAAATGAATTGACATTACGTCCTGATTTTGATTTTGAAAAATTGTTGGAAAAAGCACAGCAAAATAACATCAATTTGCTCCGAGCTTTAGATAATATTGCGATAGCAACTTATGACATAAAATTGGCGAAAGCGGCGCGTTTCCCACGTATCGACCTATCGACTTCCTACGCATTGACCGACCAAAAAAACGAACTCGGCTTTTTGCTCACCAATCAAAATCAAGGTTGGAATACAGGCGCGACTGCGACCTATAATATTTTCAATGGCAGCCAAACCACCACACGCATCAAAAACGCCAAACTCTCACAGGAAAGCCAAGCTATCGCACTCGAACAAACGCGTTTTCTCGTCGAACAAGACTTACTTAATGCTTGGTTGGACTATGAAAATAACAAAACCTTGCTCACAATTGGTGAAAATAATGTGGCGATTGCCAAACAAAGCCTTGACCGCACGCTCCGCGCCAACCGCAGCGGACAAGCCCGCGACATCGAAGTGCGTGATGCTCAACGTGCTTATGCGCAAGCGCAAAATAATTTGCTCGCGACTCGTTTGAATATAAAACTATCTGAATTTGAAGTACTTAGAGTGGCTGGATTGCTCGTTGAAGAATGATTGTGGTGAGGGGCGGTTTGCTGTTTTAAGATAAAACAAGTTAATGTAAATAAAAAAGCCACCCAATACACGAAGTACCGGGCGACAAAAACAATGATTATTAAACTGCTGTAAAGTTATCGTGAAAAAATAAGAATTGCAAAGTTTTATCTATTTTTTCATATTAATTATAAAACCATCAATATTTTTCTTCGCCAAATTGGCAAGATAAGTTTCCGCTTGCTCTTTATTCGCAAAATTACCCAAGACTACTTTGTATAAAGTTTTGTCTTTTTTGACGTGAACCTCTTTGAACCACTGCTTTTTCAAATCTTCTACACGCTTACGGGCATTGGCTTCACTCGAATATGAACCAACTTGCACGCCATAACCTTTAGCCGACGAAACAGCGAGCGAACGCGTAGCCGTTTTCGTTTCTGTTTTCGCTGGTGTTATTTTTTTAGCCGGTGGCTGCGCTTTTGGGGCAGGTTTCGCCTTTGTAGTTACTGCCGAACTTACCTTTGCATTCGTGACTGCTACTTTTACCTTAGCCTCTTTGCCCTGAGCAATACCCAAACTTGCGGCTGCTTCACCCGACAAATCAATCACGCGACCTTTTACAAAAGGTCCTCTATCATTGATGCGTACTACTATCGACTTATTCGTGTCCATATTGGTTACTTTGACCTTTGTGCCGAAAGGTAATGTTTTGTGTGCGGCAGTCAATTTATTAGCATCATACAATTCTCCGCTTGAAGTTTTTGTGCCTTGCAATTTATCGGAGTATCTCATTGCCAATCCATATTCGGCTTGTTGTGCATAAATACTTTGCCCTACTAACACGAAGAGCATTAAAAAGCTGATTTTCAGTAAATTACTCATATTTTTATTTAGTTTTAATACTGTAAATGTACAATAAAAATGCCAATTACTTTATTTATAATAAATTGGATTGAAATTTACTAATTTAGGGAAGACGAAAAAAATAATCTACCCGTCTGAATTGTTCTTTTTCTTATATGTTTCACTAAATCTTCCTTAGTGAAAGAAAATAAATAACTTCTTCATTTGGGGTAGATTATTTTCTTCCTCTTCCCTTATTAATTATATGGTTTTTTTTTAATAAAAAATTCATAAACCATTCCTATGACTCAATTCATTGATAATCAACTTTTTATTTTTAAATAATTTATAATTTATACAAATTAAAAACGAATTACATACTAACACATCCATAAATTATTTGTTTCTTTTGAAAAAAAAATATATCTTGTAGAAAATTAGGAAGCATTTTTTATATAAAGAAAAATGACGCTTATGAAGATTCGTATATTTATAGTACTTGTTGTGTGACTTAATAGACTTTATTTAGGAATATTTTGTATGCATGGAACTTTTGTATTTTTTCGATAATCGAGCCTCATTTTGAGCCGCATACCCTACGGTACGGGGCGAAAAATAGGTGAAGAGTATCGGAAAAAGACAAAGTTAGCTGCATACAAAATTTTTCTAAATAAAGTCTAATTTTACACATATACAATCTTACACTTCATCTGGCTTGAATTTTAATCTTGCCAACTCGCAGCAAGCATTTAAAGACAACATCAATTGACTATCAATCGGTATCTCATTTGATGTTCTACATAGCGTAAAACAGAGCCGTTTGAGTACTGGTGGCAAATTGGGTATCGCAATGTTTTTCGAGGATGAATTCATCTACGAACTAGTCGAAGAAGGTCGTCCGGACGAATACATTGAACTAAGAAGATTGTTATTTGAGCTATGCTGCTGCTACTTGATATAGTATTTCAAACATGGTACACGGTACATCTTTCAATCTCGGTATCGGTATAGGTATGCAGATGAGTTTTTATGAAACGCCACTCTCTCTCTTGATTTTGCAGCACTTGCCAATTCTGGGTCGCACACCGTTTATTGCAGTATTACAGATAGCAATAGCGGTGCAATTCGACTTTCAAACGGGCATGTAGCTTCCGAAACTATCCACATCAATTTTAGCTCAGGATTGCGTTTTAACTTGTAATTAATCGTTTTGGGTATGTGCTTTTTCTGAATTTTGCGAAGCTTTTTTCAGAAATAAACACATAAATAAACACATAAAAAAATAATAAATAAAAGTATTTATGAAGCAACCAACAATCGCAGGGAAAAATCCAATCCCGATAGACCTCAAAGCAGGAGAAACCTATGCTTGGTGTTCGTGTGGCGACTCCTCTAATCAGCCTTTTTGTGATGGCTCACACAAAGGCACTTCCTTTGTACCAAAGGTATTTAAAGCCGAAGCCGACTCGACCGCTTATATGTGTACATGCAAACACACAAAAAATCCGGGAATGTGTGATGGCAGCCATAGAAAACTTTGAGTATATACATCTTTATAACTTATAACAGAAGGAGAACTTGAAACCCTCCTCTTTTGTTTTTACGTCAACTTAGGCTTTATTTTAGAATAAAGTCTACTAAGAAAACTATAAAATGGACTCTACTAAAAATTTTGGGCTTTACATGGATAAAGCCTTGAAAACCATTAAGTTAAATTACTTAAAAGCCTTTAAAGAATTAGGCTTAAATTTTACGCCCGAACAATGGGTTATTCTTGACATCCTTTATAAGGAAGATGGTGTTTCCCAGACCGAACTTGCTATCGGAAGTTTCAAAGACTCACCTACCGTGTCGAGGATTATTGACTTGTTGGAAAAAAAAGAACTCGTAACGCGCATGCGTTTTGAGAATGACCGACGGCGATATAAGATATTTTTGACGGAAAAAGGGCAAACGGATTATGACATAGCTCTTCCCGCAGTAAATGAATTGCGCGAAAAAAGCTGGGAAAATCTTTCAGAAGAAGACTACAAAACTTATCTTCGAATTATGAGCCAGATTGTCAAAAACTTTGATGACGAAAAAGCTCTTAGTCACTAAAACGATTTAAAAAATGAGGTTATTTTAAGCTTTTTTCCTAAAAGAACCTCATTTTAATTTGTAGGAAATAGTTGCGATGAAGATAGTAGCGTTATAGTGTTTTATTTTTACTACGTAAAAATCTATTTCACTAAAACATGGCGTCTAATGCTTCGCCAGTTCTCCTTTCAAGTAGTTAATTACTTCTATTTCAACGGCATCTACACCTTCTCTCAACTCTGATAGATACCACGAAAGCCAATCGCCAAAGTGGACGTGGTACATCATTTGCTCAAATTTGCTATTACCTTTTGAGAAAACTTCGTGTACTGCCGCGTACTTTTTGATGATGTCTTGATTGATACCAATGCGGATTTGATTGCGTTCTAAATCGCTTTTGTTACGGAGGTAAAGAATCACAAGTTGCTCGTTTTTTTCGCACCAACCAACAAGTTCATTGTGGTTCATTTCGGGAATGACGTGGTGCCAGCACAGCATTTTTGAGTTCTCGTTGATTTGTTGGCGTAAGCGTACTGCTGGAGCTTCCATGCCTTCTGTAGTGTATATTATCGGAATTTTACCGTTCAAATGGTTCGCCATTTCGAGGGCTTGCACCATGATGTCACCTTGTTCGTCGGCAAGTAAATCGGCTGCGGTAGGGATGGTATTAATGAGGTCGTCGCTAATTATATTTAATTTATTTAGAATGTATAATTGCTGTACAATCGAATAGCCCATACAGGCGCGAGGGCTGGGTTTTCCGCTTGGCAATTGAATGTAATCCAAGCCTCTTTCTTTTGCTATTTCGACCAATTTTCCACCGGAAGATATGCAAACGATTTTCGCCTTCGTAGTCAATGCTTTCTCAAAAGCGATGAGTGTTTCCTCTGTATTGCCCGAATAGGAGGAGAAAATCGCTAAGGTATTTTCGCCAACATAGCCGGGCAAATTGTAGCCTTTATTGACCAAAACCGGTATATTACTTTCTTTTTCAATTAATTCTTTCACAAAAGTACCGCCGATGCCCGAACCACCTAATCCGCATACCAATACGTGATGAATGTCTTTTTTATGTTTTTTGATTTTTGCAGCTTCGGCAATTTTAATAGCCTCTCGGAGCTGTCCGGGAAATTCGCGGATGAGTGAATCCATCATAAAGTATAAGTTTGAGACTAAGACTAAGTTTAAAATAAATTTAGTCTTAGTAGTAAGTGAACATTAATTATATATTATATTATTTTCAAATTAAGAAATAAGGGAAGAGGAAGAAAATAATCTACCCCAAATGAAGAAGTTATTTTTTTTATATGTTTGGCTAAATTTGACGCGCATAGCCGAGCTACGTAAGGAAGATTTAGTGAAACATATAAGAAAAAGAACAATTCAGACGGGTAGATTATTTTTTTCGTCTTCCCTAAATTCAAATACTTGAAGGATTTCGTGGGATTGGATTGTAATTATTTTGAAGGTCAAAACAACTTAAGTAGTCAGTCGATTATTTGTGTTGGTCCAACCTCATTTTTTATTTTATAAAAAAAAATTACACCACAAATTTAATATAAAAATTGAACTTGAACTTGATACTTGCGCTTGAACTTTTAAACTTTAATCCCCTTCCAACGCCCCGATTTCAAATATAAAAGCGTCATTACTATCATAATCAACCAATATAATATCTCTGCTGTCCAAGCCAATTTTAGTCCGCCGCCTATTATTACAATTACAATATAAATATAAATTAAATAAAAAATAGCGCAAACAATCTGAATGTATAAGCCCACCTGTGTCGCGCCCGTACCCGCCAAACCATTAAAATAAATTGAACCAATGGAAAACAACATAAGAATCACTGCCAAAATTGGTAATGTCGGGCGTGCCACGTCGTATATTGCGGTATCCGGCGTAAAAGCTGCCATAATGGTATCGGGAAAAATCAACATCAGTACTGTCAGCGACATCGTAAAGAGGAAACATAACCAAGCGGTTTTGTGCATGATGGGATAAAGTTGGTCGGAGCGGTTTCGTCCTAATGCGTTGCTGACCAGCGTATTAATACCCGAAGAGAAGCCCCAACACGGAATCGACAAACCGAGATATATCATCCTGACGACATTGGCAGCCGCCATATCGCGTTCGCCCAAGTTTTCAACAATGCTAAAGAAAATAAATGAACTACCAAGTGCTACGACCATCTGAATGACCATCGGACCAGAAATACGAAGTTGAGTTTTTATGAGTTCTATATCAATTTTTGGGAATCTAAACAGGCGATATTTGCGAATTTCTTTATCAAAAATAATGTATACAAAAAAGGTCAAAAACGCGATTATTTCCGCAATCGTACTCGCCAATCCTGCACCTGCCATGCCCATTTCGGGAAAGCCAAATTTGCCAAAAATTAGTGTATAGTTCAGAAAAATATTGGTCAGAAACAGTACTATCGCATCAATAAAAATAAAGGTTGTGCGAGCAATCCCTGCATAAAAAGCGATGATGGCTACACCGATATAACTAAAAAAAACGCCCCACATGCGGTAATCCAGATATTCGAGGCTTTTTTGAAATATCGCATCAGAATTGATAAAGGCAGCGAAAAAATAATACGAACCAAAGTACATAAAAGCAAACATCACGACTGCCAATGCTAACTCAAAATAAACAAGGCTATACGTTGCCTTTGCAACGCCGTCAATGTCGCCTTCGCCTGCTCTCCGCGCTATCATAATCTGTCCACCACGCGAAAAGCCATAGCCTATCGCCGCGATAATCATATAAAAAACACCGACAAAACCTATCGCGCCAAGCTCAACCTCCCCTACTCGACCCAAAAATATACCGTCTGCCAGCGTGACGACATTTTGCCCTGCACTTGCCAGCATGATAGGGGCTGATATAGCGAAAATTTTTCCATAAGATACCTCTACTCTCTTCTGCTTCATGTATGTGGTTAATATGGTTCGTTTTCTTAGACGTCTGAAGTTAACACACAGATACACCCAAGATGAAGTTTAATTAGACAAAGTACCTAAATGATTAGTGAAAGAAACAAAATAACTTCGCCAGCTATATGGCTTCTTTTCCCCCTTGGAAACAGTTATTCCGAAAGCATTCGGGACGCCCACTTTCAAAAGGAAAACTAAGCGCAAAATAAGCTCATCAATCTGTCGAATTTATTTATTGTTTTTACATCCCTTAGTACACTGTTTTATAAATTTATTTACATTTTTTGACGTTTATTTTGAAATGAATCGAATCAAAAATGACGCGAATACTCACTGTATTTAAGGATTTTTTGGTGAAGAGTCATTTTAAAAG
>Ga0209595_100248_pt1 | contig 18768 bp, 7 predicted proteins | sample Porto_4metaG_FD_187427 | JGI IMG/M metagenome (GOLD analysis project Ga0209595, IMG submission 187427) | Marine algal microbial communities from Porto, Portugal - Porto_4 metaG (SPAdes) (version 2) | ecosystem: Host-associated > Algae > Red algae > Unclassified | place: Portugal: Porto | collected...
TCAACGCTTCACTGTCTTCTGGCGTATATTTTTGGCCAACAGCTGAGTAAATGCCCAACTGACGGAACATACCTTCTAGACCGAAAGTACGCGCTTCGTCAGGTACAATTGGTACAACGCGATCTTGAATGTCTTTGTTTTTGAGCATTGCAGATAGCAAGCGCACAAATACCATCGTTGTAGATTGCTCTTTACCATTACTGCCTTTTAATACCCGATCAAACATCGATAATTCAGGGATATTCAGTGGAATATGACCACTACGACGGTTTGGCAGATGACCGCCTAACGACTCGCGACGACCTTTTAGATACTTCATCTCCGCCGAACCTTCTTCAGGGCGGTAGAATGGTAGAGTCTCTAACTGCTCATCAGTAAATGGCAAATCAAAACGATCACGGAAATACATCAATGCTTCTTGATCAAGCTTCTTCACCTGATGCGATTTGTTGACTGCTTGCGTTTGAGCAGACAAGCCATAACCTTTAACGGTCTTAACCAAAATAACCGTCGGTTGGCCTTTAGTTTTCATAGCTTCGCTAAATGCAGCGTAAACTTTAACTGGATCATGGCCGCCACGGTTCAGGCGTGAGATTTCTTCGTCGGTCAGCGCATCTGCCATTTCTTCTAGCTCTGGATATTTACCAAAGAATTCTTTGCGAGTAAATTCAGGCGTACGAGCTTCATATAGCTGATACTCGCCATCCACCACTTCTTCCATACGTTGTTTAAGGACACCCGTATGATCTTTACCAAGTAATGAATCCCAGTTACCACCCCAAATGACTTTGATAACTCGCCAGCCTGCGCCGCGGAATACTGACTCTAGCTCTTGAATGATTTTACCGTTACCACGGACTGGACCATCAAGACGCTGCAAGTTACAGTTGACTACCCATATTAGGTTGTCCAGCTTCTCACGACCTGCCAGAGAAATAGCACCCAAGCTTTCTGGCTCATCCGTTTCACCATCACCTAAGAATGTCCAAATCTTACGACCTTCTTTTTCTAGCAAGCCACGGTTTTCCATATAGCGATGTACATGGGCGTGATAGATAGACATGATTGGGCCAAGTCCCATTGATACCGTTGGGAACTGCCAGTAATCAGGCATTAGATATGGATGCGGATAGCTTGATAGACCTTTGCCGCCTACTTCACGACGGAAATTATCAAGCTGGTCTTCGGTCAAACGACCTTCTAAATAAGAACGGGCATAGATACCTGGTGCTGAGTGACCTTGATAATAGATCATGTCACCACCGAAGTGATCGCTAGCGGCGCGGAAGAAATGGTTAAAACCCGTTTCATAAAGCGTCGCACTAGAGGCGAATGTCGCCAAGTGACCACCCAAATCATCGTCGTTTTTATTGGCACGCATGACCATGGCAAGTGCGTTGTAGCGAATTAGCGCACGTATCTTACGCTCCATGCCTAGATCGCCTGGGTACATTGGCTCGTCTTCAACAGCGATACTATTGACGTACGCAGTGTCTAGTCTGTTGAACGGAAGACCTTCTTGAACCGCCATATTGTATAAGGCTTTTAGGAGAAACTGAGCACGGTCCTTGTCTGCGTGTTTAACCACAGATTCAAAGGCTGCTAGCCATTCCTGAGTTTCGGTGCTATCAGCATCCTTATAATAATTCATTCTTGTTAATCCTTTTATATCAGTCATACCTACCTAGTGGCAGGGCTTCATTGAAAAATGCATGATGAGAGATTGGTTTACTTATGACATCCTTGCTACGTCCAAGCATTCCATTGTTTTGTGCGATGACATACTGCTCGATTATAAAAATAGTATTACTTGTATCAACGAATGCGTCAAATCAACACACCTGCCAAATCGTCATAATGCTATAGCTATTCGTTTAATCATTATTTGACTATGACATTCCATTATAAGCTTTTACGGTTAAGTTGTTTATGGCTGTAGAGAAATGAAGAAATCGCAAGTATTTTTTAAATAAATAATGATTAGTTTTTTTAAAAATGACTATCTATACATATCTCTTCTGTAGTTCACCCATATAGCTATTAGTTCTAATTAAAGGTAATTTTTAGATATAATTAAATGTTTATATACAATTAGTTACATAGTGTCTATTATTAGTAATAATATAACTTTCTTTTTTATCAATGTAAGCTGTGTTAAACAAAGTGATTCGTTGATTGAATTAATTTAAAAGTTGTTAACTATTAGGATTGGTATTATGAGAAAAAATAGTGACTTTCTATTCCTATTCTTTAATTTGTTTAACAACACTCTACGCTATATTAAGATATTGGTAGCAACGGGCTTAGTTTTAAGTTTTGGCAGTTCAGCGTTTGCGGCTGCAACATGTCCTGCTGAACAAAGGCTGTATTACGTAGGTGCTGCGCCACCCACCACAGCATACAAGTCACTACCTTTATCTAGCTGGGTAGAAGGCAGCTTAACCCGGACTTACACTTTTGCAGAAAGTACAGGGAATAAAACATTAACTATTAATTTCCCACTATTTCTAGATAAGTATACAACTTACAGCTCACAGCCTCCCTACTATGGCAGTCTCAATGGCGCTACATTAAATGCTATTACCATGATTCATAACTCTACAGCTACCAAAGAAAACCATATCATGGATGTAACGGTCAACAAACCTGTTACGAAACTTGGTTATGTCATACAAGATGTTGATTCAACCAGAGACGGTGTTGGTAATGTTCCTTATCAAGAAGCTGTCGATGTCTCCTCAACTTCTGGCACCTTGACCTACCAACCTGATTTTCACACTATTAACCTTTCCTTCGATATAGTTACATCCATTTTACGAGCAGCTTGTGTCGGTAATTCGACCACCTATGCTTGTCCTATTGAAGCAACATGGGGTGCCAAAGCCACTAACAGCATTTTTAGAATGACTCATAGTAACCAGCGCAGCGATTATAATGTAGGACATGTTCTTGGTTACTCCGACTTTTACTTTTGTATGGCACCGCCCAAACTTGTAGTGAAAAAAGTGCTAAATGGCTCACGTGTTAACAGCAATGATCAATTTGAAATCTTTGTCACTGGTGGTTCGGTTGCTACAAATAGCTTTACTACTGCTGGTACAGGCTCAACAATCAATAATGGCACTAGTGCTACACTGAGCTTGACAGAAGGCTCAAGCTATACTGTTACCGAAAGAGTGGTGAATGGAACTTTAGGCGATATTGCAAATTACAATGCGACTTATAAATGTTTAAATACCACTACAGGCAGTACGACCATTATGCCAACTGCTGCAATGACTTATGATGCAACAGCTAAAGCTCGCTCTTTTACGCTTGCCAACACTGTATATGGTGATGAGATTACGTGTACGGTTACTAATGAGCCAAACTACATATTTTCAGGCATTGTGTTTAATGATAATGGCGGTATCGTAGCCAGTGATAACAAAAAATCAGACATTTCTAGCACCTTTACTGGTAATAGCAATTATTTCAATGGTATTTACGATAGTGCGAGCGAGTTAGGAATATACGATAGCAATTTGAATATACGTTTGACAGACTGTAATGGAAACAATATTACAAGCACTACTTTAAACCCTCAAAACGTTTTGAATACTTCGACTAACAGAGGTCAATACAGTTTCGTAGTACCTGCCAGTGCATTGGTTAACAAAACAAGAGTCTGTCTCATAGAAAGTGAACCAAATGTGTGGGACTACCCAGTAGACACGACCACAGATAGACGAGAGGTTACGCTCACAAGTAATGTTTACAACTACAACAATCTAAACTTCGGTGAAGTCGCAGCAAACAACGCTGCCTTAGTATTGATAAAATCACAATACATTCATGAATGCGACGACAATTTAAATTACCAGAATATTAGCAACAATAGTACTGACCCAACCACGGGTTTTAGTGTCAATTCAGTCAATGGCGCAAGTCCAGGAAGTTGTGTTGCCTATGCAATACGTGCCTATAACCGCAGTCATTTGGGTCTTGAACAAGTACAGATCCGTGACCAACTACAAAGTGATCTTGTTACCTCAGTCTTTAGACGTCCTGCTCCTTTGTTTTTACCTACTTCAGTGAGCAGCCCTACCGTCACATACGGTAGCAACGGTGAAATTCGTTCTAATCAATTTAGCTTATCTGCGGTGCCTCTAGGTAGCACGCAGCCGAGTTCGGCCGTTTTATATTTTAATACAAGATATGGTTCAACACAGTAAATCTAGTTTCTGAAACTAACTAGCTAATAATTTTTCTCTTATTAAATACTTATTCTACCACTACATTTGAGCAGACACTTTTGTAAAAAAGGGTGTCTGCTTTTGATTTTATTTATTGAATATTTGCACTTCGTCATACGATAACTACCTTTCGTAACATATTGTTAGTCTTTACTTATCTTTATATTTAAGATTATGTATCGAAGTAATCTAACTACAGTTTTTAGTTAGCTTGTTATCTAAAAAAGCATAAATTAGAAGGTGCGATAGTATGTTTTGTAAAACTCAAAATCATTTGTATTCATACTTGAGTAGTGTATCTATATACCGATTAGTCATTCTAACTGCTTTTTTATTAATTATTTTTAACAGTAGTTCATCTTATGCGCTAGCTCCCAACCCTGGAGCAGTTTGTTCTAACAGCTTCTCTCAAGGCAGTTTAACAAATACCGATTACACTAATTTAGTATCTGCTGTTAATACTAATAACTATGTAAGCATCGCAGGCAATGCTTCGGGCAGTATTCCATTACAAATAAAGATGAATACAGTGGAATCTAGTTCTTCTACCATCAAATCAAACTTTGGTGTAATCACATCATCTGGTACTAACGCTATTAATATAAGAAGAACCTTCCCTACTACAACAGATTTTACGGATATCACGCTTGAGTTCCGTAATAGCATAACGGCCCAACCTTTATACTTGACCAATGTAGCGCTTAGCGCCTTTGACGTTGACTATGCCAATAGCTCAGGCAATACATTCGATGACTATGTCCAAATTACAGGAGTTACTGAAAGTGGTAGCTCAATAGAGGGATCTTTCCAAACAATAAGCGGTTCAAATCTTACTTATTTCAGAGGTTTATACACAACTAGCGCGGCTAACTGTCCCGCAAAAGATCTTGGCACACAGTGTCAAGGTTCCGTACAGTTTTCCCAACCAGTCTCATCAGTAAAGGTTCGCTATACTAATACAGGCCGCCTCTCAACCACCTCTAATCAAGAGATTGATTTTCGAGTAGACAATTACTGCTATGTTCCTCAGTATATTTTTTCTGGTACAGTATTTGATGACAATGGTGGTATTACAGTAGCTCAAGCAAGTGCAACTAATGCTGATATTACTAGCGGTGTTTATGCAAATAACTCAAACTATTTCAACGGCATATATAATCCTTCTGCACCTGAAACAGGTATTAGCGGTAGCACTGTCAAACTTGCGAGCTGTACGAATACTTCCACAGTATATTCCACACAATCAGTAACAGGGAGTGGAACAACTATAGGACAATATCAAATCAGTGTGCCGCTTAGTACTTTAAATGGTAATACTAATAACCTTTGCTTGGTAGAAGAGCGCACTGGGGCTACATATCCGCTGCGTACTAATAACGATAGTAAAACTATCTCATTTGCGACCAGTACATATAGCTACCCAAACAATAATTTCGGTAGAGTAATTGCTGAAAATGTCGGATTAGTACTAAAAAAATACCAATATTTGAACGACTGTCCTTCTACTCTAACCTATACCTCTATCAGTGAAACTAGTACGCCCAATACAGGTTTTAGTACAGCAAGTATAAGTAATATTGAACCTGGTCGATGTATTGCTTATAAAATTTCTGCTACCAATCGCACCAATGTGAATATTGACAATTTTATTATGCGAGATACCTTGCAACAAAAGGGCGTCAGCGGCGCTACTGTAACATCTGTACTTGCTAATCCAGCACTTTCTACAATTGATTATACTGCTAGTGATAATCCAACAATTGGAGCCAATGGTGAAGTAAAAACTAAAACCTTCGTTTTAGGCCCAAGAACCAAACGTGATTTTTACTTCAATACCAAATACGGTACCACTCAATAAAACCGAATCAAGAAGCCTATCTAGAACACTTACTAGATAGGCTTCTTTTCGCTCTAATTATTACTCTCTAAAGATTTTACTCTTCTTTCTATACTCAATTACCAATTGAGACATATTACCACTTAGATAGTCCAAATCACCTTTTGTCGTTTTAATAGTGACTTTTTGTAGATGATTTGTGATTATGATTCCATAGAAAAATACTTCAATTTTAGCGCCTATACAAAGAAAAGAATGTGAAGTATTTCGAGCTTTATACATTGGCTACGTCAATAGTTTTTTCGACATTAATTGCAAATACTTTTAAAACATGAGCCACAAACTCAGTGACCATTGAAAGACTAAAAATAACGATTAGAGGTCATGAAACGTTTACTGAAATCCCGATTCATCATATTAGCTTAGTAAAAATCTACTTTATATTTGGAATCTCTATGAAATCAAAATGTTTTCACTATAGTCTATTACCTATCAGTATCGCGGCCTTTATGAGCTTGAATACAGCAAATGCTGCTACTGCCACTGCTGTCAGCGCTCCAGCGGCAGCGATTAATAACAAAGCGTCTGCAAGTTATAGTATCGGTACGGTAGCTCAGCCTGTCGTCGAATCTAACACGGTGACGGTAAGCGTAACTGAGACAGCAAATTTTTCATTGGTATCATTAGTTATAGATAACGATAATGATCCTGATACAGCCATCAACCAAACGGCTATTCCAGGTGGCACAACCACTTTCACGCATGCTTTAACCAATACGGGTAACGTAACAGATACCTATACGGTTAATACAACGAGTCTCAATGACCCTACTATCACGACTGCCACCCCAGATTATGCTCTTGGTACATCAAATGCGATCACCTATACTATTGTACAAAATGATGGTACCGCTTTAACAGCAGCCCAAGTCACAGCGCTGCCTGCTGGACAAAATCAAACTGGTACACTAAGTAACGGTGGAACTATCAAACTACCACCAACTTACAGGGCGAACCTTAGCTATGCAGCAGCAACTCCTAGTACTCGCAATGGTAATGATAAAGGTGTAGGTACCTTAACAGCCACAAGTAGCTTTTTTACTAATTCTAACGCAGCTAAACCTGCGTTAGTTAACGAAAACCAAACTTTGGTCAGATTACCTACTTTTAAGATAGAAAAAACAGCTACGTGTGGTTCTAGTGTCCCTTGTACTACGTTAGATCTAACTGCCTCAGCGCCTACAATCGATTATAGTATTAAAGTGACTAATGCTACGACTACCTATAGTGCAGATGCAACTAGTTTTGTTATTAGAGATGTACTTCCTGTGGGTATGACATTGTCTGGCACCGTTACAGCGAATGGTGCATCAGTTACTTCTAGTGGTAGAACGAGTGATGATCGACAGATCATTGATGTGTCAGTAACTAGCCTAACGGTTGGCGCAAATCAAGTTGTTAGCTTCAAGGTCAACGTTGATAAGACCAAATATACCACTGCTAACAGCTCAGCAACTAATAACGTAATTATTTATGACAAATTCGTTGGTGCTGTTGGTCCACTGCCAACCAATCCAACTGTAACTACCGACTACGATATCTTAGATAGTACAGTTACAACGAATGATGTTACCAGAATCCCTAGTACTGCTGATGCGGCAAATGGCGCTGGCGAAGACACCACTTCGACTATCAATTTCACCAATCGTATTATTGTTTTAAACAACCCTACTATTAGAGAGATCGCACCTACCTCAGGGGCGAATCAGGTCACCCATCAAACCAACATCGTCAACAATGGTCAAGATATTGAAGGTACTAATACTAACCCTTTGACTTTCACCATTACTGATGGCGGTAATAATGCAGCGGTTGCGCCTAATAGCACTGTTACTATTACTTATGCACCGCCAGGCGGCACAGTAGGAACGCCAATCACACTGGCAGCTACCAATGGTATATATACCATCAATAGCACTACACTGCCAAGCGGGATAGCAAAGGGTGGTACAGTCGCAATCAATTACGGCATGACTTCGACTAATGCTATTATCGGAAGCTCTGAAACCTCTATCGTTACATTGACGGCCGGTGGTAATGGTGCTCCTACCGTACCATCAGTTACTGATACGACTAATGTAAGAGGTCTAACGTTATTAAAACAGCTAGCACTACAAGTCGACTGTACTGGTACAATTAGCGCATATGAAGGAACATTAGGTTCTAACTCGACAGCAACTTTCAATAGCAAACCAGGTGACTGTATCTACTACAAAATTACAGCAACCAACACCTTTACTTCGACAAGTTTGAGCAATGTGGTTGTGTCTGACTCGACCAGTCAATGGAAGGATTCCACCGGTAGAGTGCAAGCTGTTTATCAAGACAATGCTATTGGATCTACAGGTGCTAGTAATACTGGTTTGATAGGGACTGGCGATGCTCAAAAAGTCTCTACCACTTTTGCAACCCTTGCTAGTGGAGCTTCAGGTACTTTGATTTTTTCTACTAAGGTAAGTTCATAGTTAGTAAATGTTTAGCCTATCCTTAAAAGGTTAACAAATGATGCTCTGGTTTGAATATCTTTAAACCAGAGCTTACTTTTTCAGATAACGCTACTTTCCAATCATCCTAAGCTTCGTAAGCTTTCTAAAAACTTCTTATCTATTCTATATTTACCCTATTTAAAATACTCTCGTATAGTCTCCTATCAAAATAATTCTCTCTGTTAAACGTAGCTGTATTCATCATGTTATTGACATAAACATATACAGTATATGAGCAAAATGAGCTTATAAAGCTTTTAGAAATGTCTCATAGGTCCTAATTTCTCTAAATCTAAGCCATTAAACTCTTCTAATCTACCACTTATCATATATCTAATGACTAACTGTAATTCGTTTGTAATAATGTAAATATAAAAGATTTATTTTATTGTTATGTAATTGTGTAGCCTGCTATATATATTTTTGGCACATTTATTGCTTATTGAATAATAAATGAAAATCTTACTGACAAATATGGTTTGGCAAGGAATAGAATATGAAAATCTTTAACGCTTTACGTATCAGCTTATTAGCTACCGTAGCATCTGTGTCGTTATTGAGCGTTGCTCATGCTGAAAATGCGCTGAAAATGGAATTGACCGCTAATAAAGTTGTCAAAAATGCAGAAGGGAAAGTAAGCTATTTACCTGTAAGTACAGCGCCTACAGGTACTGTAGTTCAGTATAAAGCGACCTATACTAATACGGTAAACCAAGATATCAATGACTTGGCCGTAACCCTTCCTATTCCTACTAACATGGCGTTCAACGGTGAAGTAACCCCAGCCAGTGCTCAAGCTAGCATCGATGGTAAGAATTATGCTGATATTCCATTAATGCGCAAAGTCGATGGCAAAATGGTAAAAGTACCATACTCTGAATATCGCACTTTGCGTTGGAACATCAAATTGCTACCAGCAAAAAAATCTGCTGCTGTGTCACTCAATACCATTGTTGAATAGTTCTCTTTTAGAACTTTTTATTTAATACCTCTAGGAGATTTACCGTATGAAACCTAACTTATTTAAATACTCAATGTTAACTGTTGGTATCGTCACTGCAATGGGTGCCGCCCATGCAGCTACCAGTGTCTCTTATAATCAAGAACAAGCATTTACTGTAAAAAACATTGCAACAGCTACTTATAATGTTACTGGTAACCCTGCTGAACAAAAAGCTGAATCAAATGAAGTAACTATTAATGTTACTGAAACAGGTGCATTTAGTTTGCTTGCAACTGGTGGTGCTTCTCCTACTGATGATATCAACGAAAATATTAAGATTAATCCACAAACAGGTGCAACGGTCGACTTTACACATACGCTAGCGAACAAAGGTAACGTCACTGATACTTATACAATTAATCTTGCGAATGAAGCAGGCGATAACTTCAACTACAATATTGCAAATAGTACAATTACTTATCAAAAACTGGATGCTAACGGCGCGCCTGTAGGTAGTCCAGTTACTATAGCTAATGGTGGCAACATACAACTTGCACCAGGTCAATCTGCTACTATTATCGTTAATGCTGCTGCCGATACAAATACATCGCGAGTAATCGGTAATACAGGCATCTTAGATGTTACAGCTACTAGTGCTTATTTAACGGGTAAAGGTCAGACTGCCACGGCTACTAACACAGATACAGCTGTCACTGTAACACCTATTTATGCCATTACTAAATCAGCACAAACCAACCTAGGTACCAAAGTCATTGATTTAAACAATGATAATGCATATGTTGATTATACGATTACCGTCCAAAACCAAGGTACTGCTAATGGTACTGCCGTTACTATCGAAGATGCCCTCCCGAATGGTTTGGTTGCCATAAAATCTGGTGAACCAAATTATCTAGCACCTACCACAACTGGTGGTAGTAGCAATGTGACTCCTGTCATTTCTGCTGATGGCAAAAAAATTACTGTGACTGGCCAAGATATAGCTCAAGGCAATACTATAACAATCAAATTCCGTGCCAAGAAAGCTGCAGGTGCTACCACTAGTAGTAACTTTGTCAACTACGCTGTTGTAAAAGATGATACCGATGGTGATGGCATATTTGACCTTGTGGATAGCTCGGGTGATGCAAACGACACCGCTACGAGCGAAAATAACTACGAAGATCCAACTAAACCTACGATCGGTAAAGACAACAACACTGCTGCTACAGTGACTGCTCAAGAGCAGACCCGTGCGATTACTATTAGTCCTGGCCTTGATAAAGAAGTCGCTTTACAAAGTACCGCTAATGGCTATACCTATGTTATTAAAAACGAAGGTAGTAATATTACTGAAGCAGATGCGAAAGGCGAGGTTTTATTCACAGTCAAGCCTGTAACAGATATTACTCAGATTACGACAACCCAAGTGTTTGTAGATACTAACAACAATGGTGTTCTTGATACTGGTGAAACCGTATTGACAGCGAATGCACAAGGTGAATACGACCTAAATGATGCTATTACTGCAGGTTTAGCTCCTGGTCAGTCAGTCAATATCGGTGTTTTAGTCGATACTAATGGCTCAGGTAGTAACAATGGCAAAGACAGTGATATTGGCAAGTCTGAAATTATTACTGTCAAAGTATTACCAAAGACGGTGGTAGACGGTACCCCTGCCCCTACAGATGATATCTCTACAACATCTACCACCACCATGCAAGGCATTGATTTATTCAAATTCCAGGCCGCTGCTGACTGTGGTACGGCACCAAGTACTATTACCAATTGGGTCAACTCTGAAGTTATCGCCAAAGCTGGACAATGTGCTTATTACAGACTAGAAGCCACCAATACCTTTAGTAATAAGAGTGTTACGAATATCGCCTTGACTGATACTTTAGTCGACAAGCTGACTTATCAAAGTGATTTTTCGTCTAAGACATCAAACAACTCACCAGTTGCAACGTCAAACATTTCTGGCCAAATAATTCGTGGTACGTTTGGAACTCTAGTTGGGAAAGAGGTCGGTACTATCTACTTCTCTGCCAAAATATCGCAGGCAGGTGCTACTGCAACGCCATAAATAGATTAGTGGCTCTTTTTATAGGAGTTTTCTTAGTAAAGCGCTAGGAAAACTCCGCTGCCCAAACCTTATCAGCCAAGCTTAAGATCACTTTGTTTTTTTTCACAAGTAGGATTACCGATTATGCGTCAAGTTGTATCTTCGTCTCGTAACCCTAGCTATCGCGCAAGTGCACTGACTGCGCTAGCTGCTTCGATCCTACTTATGCAAGCAAACACTACCCATGCCGAAACTGGCAAGGGTGTTACGACTATTAATAATATTGCACAAATTGACTATAGTATTGAGTCAACTCAACAAAGTGGTACATCAAATCAAGTTAGTTTTAAATCTCTTTCTCTACCACTATACGATGTTAGTCTTACACAGCCCTCACTACAGACCATCTCGCGTGGTAAAACTGTTGAATGGGTAAATATTTTATCTAATAATGGTACGTATGACGAAACCATCGCTTTGAGTTATGACTACTCAAGTACTCTATCTAACTTCAAAGTTTATCAAGACATTAATAAAAATGGTCTTATTGATGACAACGAACTGGCGCTTACCGACCCAAGCCAAATAAAAATTGGTCAAGGCGAGAGTATTCAGCTTATTATCCAAGCCCTTCTTGATTCTGATGTCAATGATGGCGACATTGCTGATATAAAAATCGGTGCAATAGTTGTCAATGATGAGTCAGTGACGGCATCTGCAACTGATCGTCTGATCGTCGTAGAACCTAGTATTAAATTTACCAATGCAGATTTCAATGATACTGCTGGAACTTCTCAAGTCGGCGAAAAAGTCTACGTGAAAGCCAGTTATGCACAATGTAATGTACAACCTGAAAAACCTGATCAAGTATGGGTGACCATCAAATCTCCAAAAACTGGAGACAGTTATTCATTAAAAGCTGTAGAAACAGGCAATAATACGGGCAAATATCACTTATCAGCATCGACTCAAAACAATGCCAACGCTATCGATGATGAGATTATTCAAACACTAGAAGGTGATGATTTAGTTGTAAGTTTAGATGCCTGTATTGCACCGTCAGTAGACTTAAACGAACAACCAAATCAGTCTGATTTAGACTATATTACTGGCAATATTAGTAGCAATGTCGCTATTATAGATAACTCATCTACTTTAAAAGTTGAAAAAGAAGGTGATGTAAAAGCCGCAGAGTTTGGTGATTATGTCAATTACACAATCAAAGTCACTAACGATGGCAAAGTACCAGTTTACAATGTTGAATTAAAAGATGCACTTCCACGCGGTTTCGATTATGTCGATAATAGTGTCCGTATTAGCCCGAGTTCTGATCTCAATATCAATCAAGCACAAACGACTGAGTTTAAGGCAGAAGGCAAATATCAAGTACTAAACTTAGGTACTCTCACTGCAGGCGAAACTAAAAACATTACTTATCGGGTACTTATCGGATCATCAGCATTAGGTGGGGATGGCATCAACCGCGCAACTGCCCATGGCCGTGACGAAAACAACAACACCTTAGCTTCATTGGAAGCGCAGTGGCCTATCGAAGTAAGCCGCGGCGTTATGAATACTGATGGTATTATCGTCGGTAAGGTCTATCATGATATCAATCGCGATGGTATTCAGCAAAAAGAAGACGGCGAGCTTGGTGTCGCTGGTGTACGTATCTACATGGAGAACGGCAATTTCATCGTAACTGATCCTGAAGGTAAATATAACTTCTACGGTATCAGCGCCAAAACACACGTACTAAAGGTCGATCGTACTACTATTCCCAGAGCAACTGAGCTGGTTACCCAAAGCAATCGCAATGCTGGTGATGCCGGTAGTCGTTTTGTTGATTTGAAATACGGCGAATTGCATCGTGCAGACTTTGCAATTGTTAGTGGTATGGCTGATAGTACTGAACGCTTAAATCAAGAGTTGGTTACCCGTAGCAAAAACCTTAGCGCAAAGAATAATGCTCTTGAGCAAGCGGTGAAAACTGAGCTGACTTTAGAGCCTGATTATAATACCGACACTACCGATAATGTAGATGCTAGTGGCTGTAATATTAATGGCGACTTAGATATCGGCAACAACTGTGATTCAGCTATCGTTAATGACATGGTCAATCTAGCAGATGACCGTATTGATATGACGGTAACCACTGTTGCCCCGCCAGTAGAAAAAGAGCTCGAAGAATACTTAAAAGAAGTGGCTAATAACGATGTTACCTTCATTAACTTAAATGAAGGTCAGCAGCTTAGCACGTATAAACAAATGGTCCAGGTTCAAGCACCACTAGGCTCAACTTTTACCTTGTATGCCAATGGCAAACCTGTACCAGAACAAAAGATCGGTAAAACTGCCGAGCAGAAAAAGCAGAGTGTTGTAGCCTTTGATTATTATGCCGTTGACTTACAACGTGGTAAAAACTCCTTGCGCGGTGTCGCAACGGACATAAATGGTAAAGTGATCTCTGAGCAGACGATTAAGGTATTAACCCCTGATAGCCTACAAGCTATCGACTATCGAACTCAGGAAAATCTAGTACCAGCAGATGGTATTAGTCAGTATCAAGTGGTTATTAGTCTAAAAGATCGTGATGGTCGTCCATATATTGCATCAACTCCGATTACTATCGATACCAATATTGGTCGTATTAACCTTAATGACAGCAGTAAAGACCAATCTGGTACTCAAGTAATCGTATCCGGTGGTGAGCTACTAATACCCGTAACTGCACCTAGCGTACCAGGTAAGGGCGAGCTAGTAATTGACACTGGTAGCAGCAAACAAATCATTCCATTACAGTTCACCGCTCAACTACGTCCACTACTTGCTATTGGTATTGTAGAAGGTGCTATTTCACTAAAAGACTTTGATGGTAGCAGCATTACCGATGCTCAAGGTGCATTTGAGCAAGAGCTAAATGACTTTGCTGGTAATGATGATTACACAGCTTCTGGTCGTGCCGCAATGTTCCTAAAAGGAAAAGTGCGCGGTGACTACCTGCTAACGCTTGCTTATGATAGTGATAAAAAAGGCGAGCGTTTGTTCCGTGATATCGAGCCGGGCGAATACTATCCTGTCTATGGCGACTCATCAGCTAAAGGCTTTGATGCTCAGTCTACTAGCAAGCTTTACGTGCGCCTTGATAAAGGTCGTTCGTTCGCTATGTATGGTGATTTGAAAACTCAGATTGATGGTGACGAAGGTATCAAGCTTGGTCAATACAACCGTACATTAACTGGTCTAAAAGCTCAATTTGAAGATAGCAATACTCGTGTTACTGCCTTTTTAGCAGAAACCAGTACTAGCCAACGTGTAAATGAGACTCGCGGTTTAGGCATTTCAGGCCCATATCCATTGGCTGAGAACTTCGATGCGGTATTAGAAAACTCTGAAACAGTTGAAGTTATTACTCGTGATGCCAACAACCCTGGGCTTATTATCAATCGTGAGACGCTTACTCGCTTTGCTGATTATGAGATTGACCCTATCAGCCGCAGCTTATTCTTGACGGCACCAATTGCTAGTCAAGATATCGAAGGCAATCCTATCTATATCCGTGTCACTGTCGAAGTTGATGAGGGTGGTGAAGATTATTTGGTCGGTGGTATTGCAGCGAAGCAACAACTAACGAATAAAGTAGCCATCGGTGGTAGCTATGTGAATAGCGACGATCCATTGAACAAAGAAGAGTTGGCTAGTGTTAATAGTGTTGTTAAATTCAATGATAAGCTAAAGCTGGTCGCAGAATATGCGATGAACAAAGCTGAGAATCCAAACTTTCAGTCAAGTAATCAAATCAATGCGACAGAATTGACTGATAGTGATGTTGAAGGTAACGCACTACGTATTGAGCTTGATTTTGATAATAAGAAAAATACGCTTGCAAAAGCTTATTATAATGATGCTGATGAAGGTTTTGTCACTGGTGCATCACCGCTTACTGCTGGACGTACTGAATCTGGTGTAGAGGTTACTCATACTCTAAATGATAAGAAAACTGCTCTTAAGTTAGAAGGCATACGTACAGAAGAGCATACTACTGACGCTAGCCGCGAAGGCGTGCAAGCAAGCGTTGAGCATCGTTTAAGTGAAAACATCGTTGGTGAAATTGGGGTTCGTTATTACAAACAAGACGCGACTGCTGCCTCACGTAATACTCAAGCCGCGACAGACGTTGTAGATATTACAGACGACACTCTGTTTAATGATGACATCATCAATCAGTCAGCGTTGAGCAGCGTTAGTAACGCTGAAGAAGATATTGAAGGTATGACTGTTCGTGCTCGTATTACCTCTCGTCTACCTAAGTTGAATAACAGCTTGGTATTTGCAGAGTATGAGCAAGATATCGAAAACAGCTCACGTAATGCAACTTCTATCGGCGGTGAGACACCGCTCGGAAATCTAGGTCGTCTATACGCACGTCATGATTTAATTAATAGCTTATCTGGTACTTATGGTCTTGATGATACAGATGAGCGTCAACGTACCACGGTTGGCTTTGACGCGACTTACATGAAAGATGGTAAGATTTATAGCGAATACCGTATGCGCGATGCCATCAGTGCGCGCGAAGCAGAAGCAGCCATTGGTCTAAAAAACAAGTGGTATGTTCAAGAAGGTCTAACTTTAAATACGTTATTTGAGCGTGTCGAGTCTCTGGAAGGTGAAGAAAGTAACACTGCAACAGCGGCAGGTATCGGTGTTGAATATCTTGCCAAAGAGAATTATAAAGCATCAGGACGTTTCGAAAAACGTTGGGGCGAAACAAGTGATACGCTACTTGGTAGTGCTGGTATCGCCTATCGCTATACTGATGAGGTTACCTTCTTAGCCAAAGACATCTATTCACGCACTGACTATAGTGATGGCGATCGCACTATTAATCGTTTTCAGCTAGGTGCTGCGTATCGTGACTACGATAGCAATCAGCTAGATATGCTTGCAAAATTCGAATATCGTTTGGATGATAATAATACTGGCGATGACGCTTATCAAAAAGACACCATGATTTGGTCATGGAATGGTAATTACCATCCTACGCGTCCGCTAACCTTGTCTGGACGTTATGCTGGTAAGTATACAGAATACGAAGCAGACAGCTTAACCAGCGATAACACGGCTCACGCTGTTTATGGCCGCGGTCTTTATGACATCAGTGAGCGCTGGGATATTGGATTACAAGCAGGTACTTACTGGAATGATCAGGCAAATGACTTGGCTTATATGCTTGGTGCAGAAGTGGGTTATAGCCCAATGACCAACCTTTGGTTATCACTTGGTTATAACTTCATGGGCTTTGAAGATGAAGATATTGCTTATGACGACAGTACTCAGCAAGGTGCTTACTTTAGATTGCGCTTTAAGTTCGATGAAGACTTATTTAAACGTGAAGACCCACGTAAGAACCAACGTCTGAGCAGCAATTCTGCATTTTAATTGTTTTATACTAATGATACTGTCGTAAGTACAACCTTATGACAGTATCATGATTGTCTTATGACAAATTATTTTGTCATTCAATAAACAATTAGGTCAGCCCTAGTAATGGTAAATAATACCAACGTTTATTACCTTAACATAAGGTTTACACCATGTTTGATTCAGCCATCAAAGCAGCACCTTTCAAGCGCTCAGTATACGTTACACTATCAGCTTTATTCTCGTTAACCTTTATGCAGCCAGCTTTAGCTAAGAGTGAGACTATCCAAGTGGCTAACTCAACTAGCATGGCTAAATACTGCCGTGATGATAGGCAGAGCCAAGCACACTCTTATAGATATCAAAGCGAACAGCAGCGCCTATTAAATTGTATGGTCACGCAATTGAAACCTTATCAACAAAAAGACAAGACAGCCGCTCAACAGTATTTCGCATATAAAGCGCAAGCTTGGTTGAACTATGCTATTCATCAAGACAGTATGAATAGCCGCTCATCTGCGGGTCAAGTTGCGTTAGAAATGGCAGAGCCTATATTGCAAGCGCTAGATAATGACACGGTACAGGACTTGGGCTTGCATCAAGATATTCCGTCTACCTCTGCCTTAATGCGTCCTGACCTGTGGGCAACTTTAAGCGCGCTTAAAGACGGTAATGGCATAGCGTCAGCACCACGTGAGATGGCTTTTAGTGAAGTAGCTTTAATTTGGGCAGCAACCAATCAATGTGCGCGAGGCTGGCGCGAATCTGGTATGCATTTTCGCATGGCTGATCGCTGGCTTGAACAAGCTCGCGAAGCTTACGTCAATGCCAATAACTCACAGACCCATGTAGCGCTAGAGAAGTCAATAGTCAGTTATCATAAGCAGTACTCGCCTTTAGACGCGAGCGATGATACTTGCCGTGGACAAGATTTGACATCTAACCGTTAGAATAGTCACTGTTTTATTAAAAATATTAACCTCTATTACTTCCAATCTTATACTAAAAATTAGACGCGAAAAAGCCGACATATTTGTCGGCTTTTTTATGTTTAAAGTGAGCTAAATTAGCGGTTTTTACGGGGTAACTTTTCTGGTAGGTAACAACGTAAATAAGCAATAAATGCTGTATTTGCTTCTTGGATATACTCTTCAGTAATACTCTGATGACGGCGATAAGACAACGTAAAGATAGCATTTACGATGCTATAAGCAATCAACAAGGTATCTTGGATATCATGGAAGTTTGGCATCTCATAACGCTCTGACAAACGCTTATAGACCAGATCAACGATTTGATGATCCATGTCTTCACCAAAGCTGTCACCTTCGAAATCAGGTGTATTGGTGTCATAGATAAGCTTGGCTTTTGTCTCATCGTTATGGAATATCGTAATACAATGATCGATAAGCGCCGTTAAATACCCTTGCCATCTGTCATAGTTGCCAATATCGACCGTCTCTACCATCTCTAATATTTCAATCGCATTCAAAAAACGTAATGCTAAAAATATTGCTTCAATATTGGGGAAAAAATGGTAAGCAGACGCTCTTGGTATGCCCGCTTCTTCACATACAGCCGCTAACGTAATATCGTTAATAGCATGTGTTTCGCTCAATTTTTTGGCACCAGCCAATAGTTTTTGACGACGTGCACGGCCTTGTTGGCTAGTAAACTTAAACTTATTAGGTACAAGCTTCTTTGCCAATTCCGAATCT
>Ga0209595_100251_pt1 | contig 18735 bp, 11 predicted proteins | sample Porto_4metaG_FD_187427 | JGI IMG/M metagenome (GOLD analysis project Ga0209595, IMG submission 187427) | Marine algal microbial communities from Porto, Portugal - Porto_4 metaG (SPAdes) (version 2) | ecosystem: Host-associated > Algae > Red algae > Unclassified | place: Portugal: Porto...
AAAATAAAATTAAAAATTTGTCCTGCACCCTATAATACAGAGTTGACTGCGCCTTACGATATTTTTCAACACACCATTTTCAGAGAAGGCATCAAGGCGATGAATACTTTTATGGTGGCAAATACGCTCGACCCGATTACGAGTTTTGAGGGCATACGCATGTTGCCGGATTATGATTATTTGACTGATAAATTGCCTACGATTGACATCCTTGTTGTGCCGAGCGCCGAGCATCATCTCGACACCGATTTGGAAGATAAAAAAATGATAACTTTTGTCAAAAAAACCGCTCAAAATGCCTCGTATGTCACCTCGCATTGCGATGGTGCATTTGTGCTTGCCAAAGCGGGACTGTTGGACGGTGTAGAATCCACGACCTTTCCGAGCGACATACCCGCTTTGCGCAAAATGTTCCCTCAATTGACTGTCCATGAAGATGTCCTTTTTGTTCATGATGGCAAATATATTACTTCGGCTGGTGGCGCAAAATCCTTCGAAGCCTCTTTGTATTTGTGTGAAGTTTTGTACGGAAAAAAAGTCGCACAACGTCTCGCCAAAGGTTTGGTCATTGATTGGAATTTGGATGATGTACCACACATTAGCAAATAACTTACTTTACACAGTAAAGCGTCCGCAGTTTATCAGTCCGCAGACCGCTGATAGACTGTCTGACGCGAAGGTTTAATAGACACAGAAAGGAATATCTGTCTTACGTCTTACCATTTTTTTCTCATCCAAAGGTGACTTTTTCCACTCAATAAGGATATATAATCGTCAACGGTAATTACCACTTATAAAAACCCTGATAAACATACTCGACTAAATCATACGTACTGTCTTACTCGGCGGTAAAAACAATGGTTATTTAAAACAGTGAATGGCGATGAATATAAAAGTTGGTTGTGACTTTCTGTAAAATGGAGGCAAACAAAACATTTAAAAATAACTCATAGAATTACAAATAAGTCATAACACTAATAGGATATTCTTCTATTCAATTTTTAACCTTTTTTTATTAAACATTTTTAAACAAATGATTATGAACACTTTAAAAGTAAAATTTGCTTTATTGAGCCTATTGGCTACGATTGCAGTTTCAGTATTGATGACTTCTTGCGAACAAGCAGAAATTATCCAAAACTCCGATGTTATAGAAACCGCCAATGATTTGGAAGGCTTCAAAAGTACGACCGACAATGCCGACAACCCACAGCCTCTGACCGATGTAGAAATGACTGTACCTGTTTTGCATCACCGCTTCAAAGGCGATATGAGCAGAGAAGAAGTAGAGGCGCAATGGACAAAAATGGTAGCAGATTATATCAGCACATTGGAAGACAGACAATTGGATGATCGTGGTGTAAGTACAGAATGGTTTTATTCGATATACACTCACACCGGTACACAATCGAATAACGGCACCGATGATGATGTGTATGCTTATGTCAATTTTAGGACGGACAAAGGCTACAGAACACAAGGTGCTTATTTAGACAATTTTGGAGATGACAGAGAGGAAGGTGATTGGGACATGTACCTTATCAAAACCCACATGCCCGGTCAGGCTGTAAATTGGGTTGAGGCACGTTGGGGACAACTTTCATTGAAAGGTACTGATGGTTGGTTTGTCAAGAGGTTTAATGTGTATGTATTTGGAAGCTATCAGACGGTTTCGTCTAACGGATATTCTCACATTAATTCTTATCCTGATGTTTGGTTGGATAATGCAAGCTCCAGTGGTTGGAATTCTTACGTTACACATAGTGATACGAAAACGGTAAGAGGTGGTCGATTGAATTTCTAAGAAATTACGTTTTTCATATTAAAATATCAATCAATTACGCGCACTGATTTTTTAAAATTAGTGCGCGTTTAATTTTCACTTCCTAATTATTCCCCTGCCAATATTCGTCCAAATCAAAATAAGGAACAAAATTTGAGGCATAGTAAAGTCATAAGGCTGTCACCAATATTTTACCGTCTATCAATATGCCAAATAACCGGAATACAACTTTCCATTTATTACTGTTTTCTGCTGTGCTATTCCTATTTGGTTTTGTGGCGCATTACCTGACCAATAAGTCCAATACGCCCGAAAAATACGCTGAAAAACTCCAAACTGCTCTCCAACAACAGGAATATGAAATCGACGAATACTTCCGTCAGACGACCTTTCTTGAAGATGCTATTCACAATCGCCTCGGAGAAGAAGAACTTAATATTTTGAACGAACGCCCTTACACTTTGTGTATTTATCAGGCGGATTCGCTCTTATTTTGGTCTAATAATAAAGCCCTTGCTTACTCTACCGAGACCGCACCTTCCGCCACACGAGTTGTCAAAAAAATCAAACTCAAAAAGAAACATTACGAACTCATCAAAGACCGCTACACAGACGATAAGGATTCGATATATACCCTCGTAGGACTGATACCGATTTATTATGAATACAATCTTGAAAATGATTACCTGAAAAAAGCCTTTGCACTCGACGACGTTCCTTCTTATGTACAAATCGGCAAACTCGGCGCACCGGTAGAAAACACGAGCGGGCAGGAGTTGTTTTACGTATTGTTCAAAGGCAATAGAGGCAGACAAAACGCGCCACTTTCCACTGTCATTTTTTATCTGCTGGCTTTTTTTACGTTTATTTTGGCTCTGACTTACCTTGCCTCTACGATTATTGAGCGATATGGATCTTGGGTCGGCGTGCCTTTTTTCATTGTGGCGGTGGTGACAACACGAGTGGTGACAAGCTATTTGGGTTTTACGAGTGTATTTTCGGATTACGACCTGTTTAGTCCGCATTATTATGCCTTCAATGACCTCACTAATTCGCTCGGCGATCTATTTATCAATGTCATTTTGCTGTTTTGGATCTGCGTGTATGTGCATCGCCAACTTCGATTTCGACACCTAATCAGCCTTAGTGATATTGCCCGTTATGCTACGGCAGTATGTGCTTACGCGCTTATTTTTGGTGCTATGTTTTTAGTGGGACTTGTGTACAAAAGTCTCGTGCTTGATTCGGAAATTTCATTGGAAATTGATAATATTTCTACGACTAATATTTACAGCTTTGTCGGTTTGTTGAGTGTGACCATTCTTGCGGTTGCCTTTTTCTTTTTGACGCATAAGTTGATGTTGCTATTGACCAAATTGAACATCACGCCCATCGCAAAGCTCGTTTTTGCAGGTATTGTACTGGGGATATTTACCCTTTTTAATGTATTCAATGTACTTTCGGTTACTACGCTGTTTTTGATACTTTTTGCGGTTTTTGTTATCGTTTTATTTGAAATTTTTATTCGTCAAAAGTCGCTTTCTCTCGGTTGGTTATTGGGCTGGATTATTATCTTTTCGCTCTTTTCCTCCTTTATGTTGTATCAATTGAACCGCGAAAAACACCTCAATTCGATGAGGATATACGCCGAGCGATTGTCAAAGGATAATGATTACATTGCCGAAAGGCAATTTAATGATATTTTAAATGACATTCGAAAAGATAATTTGACAAAAAAGTTTTTTAAAAGCCCCTTCATGCCGCGCAAACAGGTCATCGATCGTATGCAAAAACGGTATATTGAAAAGGGCTACCTTTTCAATCGTTACAATTATAATATTCATCTTTACAATCCGAATGGCAATCCAGTACGTGGTGAAATCGCCCAATACGATTCGCTTTTACAAAAAATAGACCTTGCTATACCTACATCTATTCCTGACTTGCACCTGTGGAGCGACGATGAAGGGAACGCCCAATATATAGCAGACGTGTTGATACGAGACAAAGGAATGGAAGTTGGTAAATTTGTTATTGTTTTTTTTCCGAAAAAGAGTAAGCAATCAAAGGTGTATTCTGAGCTGCTGCTCGACAGTTATTCCAAAACACAAAAAGCATTTAATATATTTGATTATGCCATTTATAAAAAGGGTGTTCGCGTAGCGCAGAAGGACAAATCTTTTGGAGAACGCTTAGAATTTTACATCCCAGAAGGCTCGGAATTTTACACGATAGTAAAAGGACAAAAGAAGTATTTTATTTATCGCCCCAATGCTGATAAAGTTGTCGTAGTAGCAGGTGAAAGGCGAAATTGGGTAAAAGGCGCTTCTCTATTTTCGTATATGTTTTGTCTTCAATTTGCGGTTTTCCTATTGATGGTATTTATCAATCGCCTATCTCAGGTATTGCCAGCCGGTATTTATAAAATGAATTTCAGTACACAAACATCGCTTCGGAGTCGTATCAATATTTCGGTGATTTCGGTGATTACACTTTCTTTTACCTTTATTGGTTTAGTGACGGTATTATACTTCCAAAGAGAGTTTGAAGAGTATCACAAAGGGCGGTTGGAGCGTAAAGTCCGTGGGGTATTGGCAACAGCCAATAGTGAAATGAAAAGGCGGGAAGGCAATAACTTTCTACTGGATGTAGAAGAACTTTCTGCGATTCATAGTATGGATATTGACCTCTATGGGCTAGACGGTGAATTGCGTAAGTCATCGCAAGATGAAGTGCTTAAATATGGTTTAATTTCAAATAAAATGAACCCGCTTGCGCTTTATTATCTCCGCAATTTGGGTATGGAGCAATACACCCATAGCGAAACGATTAGTGATTTTGAGTACCTTGCCGCTTATGTTCCACTTTATAATAAAGACAAACAGCGCGTGGCTTATATCGGTTTGCCCTACTTTTCTCGACAAGCCAATCTTCGTCAGGATGTGTCTGGTTTTATGGGAACACTGCTGAATGTCTATGTCCTTTTGTTCCTTGTGGCAGGTGTGGTTGCCTTATTTGTCGGCAACTCTGTGACGCGCCCAATAGTAGCTATCGGAGAAAAACTCAAAGCGGTCAAACTTGGGAAAAAGAACGAACCCATTGTCTGGGAGAATGAAGATGAAATTGGTGCATTGGTCAGCGAGTACAATAAAATGATCAAAGAACTCGAAGAATCTGCGCGACTACTTGCCCAGTCCAATCGTGAGTTTGCATGGCGAGAAATGGCACGGCAAGTTGCCCATGAAATTAAAAACCCACTCACTCCGATGCGCCTGAGTATTCAGCACTTACAACGTGTTTATGAGAGCGACCCCAACCAAATCAATCGCCTTTCCAAGACTATTTTGGAACAAATAGACAACCTCTCACACATCGCTTCTGAGTTTTCCAATTTTGCTAAAATGCCAAAAGCAAGAAATGAATATTTTGTATTGGACGAACTCGTTATTTCCGTTTATGACCTTTTTAAAAAACATGATAGTATCAAAATCACACTCGAAATACCCGACGAAAACACGACCGTTTTTGCTGATAAAAAACAAATGATGCGCGTATTCAATAATTTGATTAAAAACGCGATTCAAGCCATCCCTGAAGACCGATCGGGCAATATTGATATTGCGATAGAGCGACTACCGGAAACGGTTATCGCCAAAATTATAGACAATGGTGTAGGTATTCCTGAAGAAAAGCAAGCTTCTATCTTTGTCCCTAATTTTACGACCAAAAACTCCGGTATGGGTTTGGGGCTTGCCATTTCCCGCAATATCATCGAGAGTGCCAACGGCACGATTTATTTTTCTACGGAAGAAAACGTCGGTACGACATTTTATGTGGAACTGCCCATCAAAGAGGCGGTAGAAAAGATGTATGTTTAAGCGCAAGTCTTCTTTTGTACACTAACCGTCGGACGACTAATGCTTCAATTCATAAGCACTAATCTCTTTTACTTATAGATTAGGTGAAGTGAACTGAATATAGTAATTTTGTTAAAACCTGATTTAAGCAACAAGGAAGGTATAGCTTTGAAAAATTAACACATTTTGTTATTTTTGCAACAAAATGTATTAAATTTAAATAAAAAAGTATATTTTACAGCTCAATTTTGACAGCCATTTTGACGATATAGAATGATTACCCGATTACAGATAAAGAACTACGCGATTATCGAAAAACTCGACATTGATTTTTCGGATAAATTGACGATTATTACTGGAGAGACAGGCGCGGGAAAGTCCATTTTACTCGGTGCTTTGGGGCTGATTATGGGCAAACGTGCCGATACGCGGATACTGTACGAACAGGAAAAAAAGTGTATCGTGGAGGCAAGTTTTGACATTCGTAAATACAAATTGAAAAAATTTTTCAAAGTAAATGATTTGGATTACGAAAAAGATACTGTCATACGAAGAGAGCTATCACCTTCCGGCAAATCTCGTGCTTTTATCAACGATACGCCCGTCACGCTCGACAAATTAAAACAATTGAGCGGTGCATTAATCGACCTGCATCAGCAATTTGACACACTCGATATTCATAATGTATCTTTCCAATTACGGATGTTGGATGCTCTTGCCAAAAACGACAAATTACTCAACGAATACGGCGAATTATATACCACTTATCGCGTCAATACCCGTCGGCTCAAACAACTCATTGCCCACCAGAATGACGCTTCGCGCGAAATGGATTTTCTGCGCTTTCAGCTTGATGAACTTCACGCTGCCGAACTCATGGAAGGCGAACAAGGCAGCCTCGAAAATGAAATGAATACCCTTGCCAATGCCGAAGGCATCAAGTTTGCACTCACCAAAAGCTACAATCAAATTAGTGAAGACGAGTCGGGTATTCTCAATCAAATCACATCGCTCGTTAATGAATTGGATAATTATAAAGATTTCAATACAAACATCGAAAAATCATATAATCGCCTCAATAATGTCCGCGAAGAACTCCAAGACCTTGCCGGAGAACTTGAAAGCCTCAATGATGACATCGAACACGACGAAGCGCGTATTTTAGAGGTTAAAGACCGCCTTGATTTGATGTATAAACTGCAACAAAAACACAATGTACAATCTCTACCTGACTTGCTTGTCATTCAAACCGACCTTGAAAGTAAAATGGATATGTTTGGCGACAATTCTGCGGAAATAGAAGCACTCGAAAAAGCCATTGCCGAACAGGAAAAACAACTACAAAAACTCGCTGCCAAATTGTCAAAAGAACGCCATGAGGTGATTCCTGATTTTGAGAAAAAAGTACATAAACTGTTAGCATTACTTTCGATGCAGCACGCTCGCCTGAAGATAGACGTAAAGCCTACCGAAACTTTTACACCTACGGGTACGGATGAGGTCAATTTCTTGTTTGCCGCCAATCAAGGCAGTCGTTTTGACCTGATAAAAAATGTGGCTTCCGGTGGCGAACTTTCACGATTAACACTTTGCACAAAATCGCTCGTAGCGAGTGCCATTCCGTTGCCTACATTGATATTTGACGAGATAGATTCGGGCGTATCGGGCGATGTCGCGCTCAAAATGGGCGACATTCTCACGCGCCTCTCAGGTCAACATCAAGTCGTTTCGATTACGCACTCTCCACAAGTTGCTGCTCGTGCCAATCGGCATTACCACGTACATAAAAAATCTAAGGAAGGACGCACTTATACTAAAGTTCGCGAACTCAATAATGCAGAACGCATTGTAGAAATTGCGACAATGCTGAGTGGTAGTCCGCCTTCTGATTCGGCTAAGGAAAACGCTACGGATTTGTTGGCGAGGTGATAACTTTTTAGGTTTGATATAATGGAAAGTAAGTAGTGAGACAAAAATAAACTAACAACATTTTAAACCACTAAGTAGTCAGTCAAGCTAATAATGTCGAGCAAATTTCGCCAAATTACCCGACAGTATTAGCTTGACTGACTACTAAGTACATTGTTCCATAATGCGCTGTAATTTTTTCTACTAAAGAATTCAAAAAATCGTTGCATAGCATCGCTACGGAACTATTTTTTGTGTTTTTTAGAAGGAAAAAGAACAAGTATAATGGCACAACTTATTTCATCCCTTAGGAGAGAAAACCCTTCGTTTTATTGAAATTTATTTCAATATCACTAATTTTTCGAATTTACTTTTCGTAATTTTTGATTGTTCGCCTGTATCTGATTGAATGCTGATTCGATACACATATACGCCTCTGCCGATTCGTTCGCCGAAATCATCTGTGCCATCCCACTGAATACCAGTCACACGATAACCGTCTGTTTGTACAGTTTCGTTGATGGTTTTTACGAGCTGACCGGAAGTGGTGAGTATTTGAACCATCACATCCAGTGTTTGTCCAGCAAAATTATGTTCAAATTGGAAACTCGTATGTGTCGTAAATGGATTAGGATAATTAAGGACTTGTGATAGCGCAATTTCCGCATTTCTTGCCACGACAAATTCTGTATAACCCTCTGCCGAATTGTTCGATACATCCCATGCTTTGACTTTCACGGTGTGTCTGCCTTCGGGAATTTCTGACAATGGATATTCGACTTTTCCTTCACGCGGATTATCCAGAGCAGACTCATAAAAGTCATTGAAGATATAAGTCTTTTGTGTATTGTCATCGACTACGCCTGTCAGGTCATGTCCGATGCTTGTTCCGGCGGTATTGATACCGAGGTCGTCCGAAAGTTTGACCAATAAAGTTGGATTGGTATCCGTCACATCACCAAATACGAAATTTTCATTATTCATATAGACTTCAACAACAGGTGGCTGGTCATCTGTTGCACCATCCGACGTGCCTCCGATGATGAGGTTTTCGTAATGTCCAGCAGCATCGCGAGATACGCCGTCGTCGGCATAATAACTGATTTTTCCGGCACCAAAACTGAAATTAATATCGCTCGGTACGACGAAGGAAAATTTAAATTGACCATTCGTTACACTGGCGCGTCCTTTGAAAATAACATTATTCTGTAGATCAAACGGCGCGGGAGAACTTCCTTCTTCATCGTTACCGATGGTCTTGACCGTTTGTGTTTTATCAAAAACAGTCGGGTACAAAATACCATTAAAATCATTCAATATATTGCCATTTTCATCTTGTATAATACCTTCTATCGTGACTTCTTCCAAGGCTTTCACAGTATCTGTGCCGGAAACGATTTGGTCGTTTATTTTTGTTGTCGCAATTTGATATTTGGGGCGCGACAATTTGAGTGATGGATCGCCGAGTAGTGCAAATTTGCGGGAGTTTTCGATATTGCCGTTCAACGAATTTTTTGCCAATCGAAGTATCTCTCCGATAGCTGGAATTTCACCATTTACAGGCTCAAAAAGATGCTTGAATACTGCATCCGACAAACGGTAATTGGCACTCGCATATACGGCGCGTACTGTGGTGAATAATGAGATACCACCACCATTGGGATTGAGAAAAATTCGCTCACCTGCTGTTGCATTTCCATCATCGTCGTAAGGAGCAAATTCACAAGTTGCGGTTACTATCAATGGTAGTTTATTGGCATTTGTCCAACTATTAATGTCGTCCATTCTAAGCACAAATTCTTGCGCCCAGCCATTACTACCACCATGTCCGGTATAGTTCATGACGAGATTGCCTCGGAACATATTATTGTTAATCGCTTCGTTGGCTTTGGGATAGCGATTGCCACCGGGAGTCGATACTTGTTGATAAGCATCGAAATATATTTTATTGACATTTAAAATATCATACGTGTCATCCAATTTGGAGGCAACCACATCTGCGTCACGGAAATGCAAATTGCCGTCTTCATCATCCGCATTAAAAACGAGTCGATTGCGCCAATCGCCAAAACATTGAGGGCTGACATCATAGCGAATGATTTTGTCAACAACGGCTTCGGCTTCCGCCAAATTTTGAACAGGAAAACGACCGACGGCAACATCCATGTAGCCAGTATTAATACGCCCTTCCTCATCATCCAATAGAACGAAATAATCATCTGCCGGATAGGTTCTGATTGGGTCAAGAGATTCTATGGTTTCGTACAAAGGGACATGATTGGAGTAGTCCGTTTTTTCATTATTATTTTTAAAATCAAACGAACCGTCGCCGAACATCAAAAGGTATTTGATAGACTGCGCGGGAGTCGAGCGCGTATAGAGCATTTTGACAAAATCGCGTATGGCGGTAATGTCCGGCGCACCTGATCCAAATTCATTAAAAATCTGCTGTACTGGCACGGTTTCAATGGTGATATTGTTGTGTTCGCTTCTGTGATTGACAAAGCGCGTAACTGCCGATTCTAATTCGGGAGCGTATATCAACAACATATCCGGCGGAGTTGTGATGCCGTGTAAATTTTGAGGTGCTATTTTTTCAATAAAATTTGGCTTTGCCAAATTATTATGTTCAAAAATGGTGAATGTTTTGAGCGTTTCTGTGTTTGCGCCGAAGGTGAGTTGATTGCTATTTAGGTCATAATTTTGAATTTTGGGATCGAGTGGGCTTGTTACGTCCCAAAGTTGTACATTAGAATTTGCGCTACTGACAGTGAAATTAGAAACAGATTCTCCTATGCTTCGCAAGTCTTTGAATATTAATGCTTTGTCACTGTATTTTAAATCACAACGGGCTTGCAATGCGATATAATCTAACCAACCTTCTGCACCCGTTGGGCGGGTATAATCAAGTTTGAGTTTGATGTCATCGCCTGTGGCATTGAGTGTGCCGATTGCGGTTTTTATAGCTGCAAATGTGTTTATACCGCCACCGCCTGTGCTACCCATATTGATGTTTGCAATTTGGCTGCCATTATGAGATAAGGCAAAGCGATGTGTACCACCATCGACCGAACGTCCAATCAAATTAGTACGTACTTTTACGGGTTCATCCGTTTTTAAATGATTAAAATTAAAATCATACTCTTGTTCGTTCACATATTTGAAATGATCGCCAAACCACTGTCGTCCACCCGGATGTGTCGCACTGAAATAATCAAGTAGATTGACTTTTTCTTCTTCAAAATGAATCAAGGCATCGTAGCTGTCAGAAGAATAGGTCGCGTCGTTGAGAGAGGCTTGACTGCCAATGCGTTTTCCATTTTCACCATCAATTTTGAGGAAATAATAACTCTCGTCCGAATACAGGTTTTTTGTATTTCTCAAAGTACCGGAAGCCTCATCATAATTGGTATGGTGCGGACCTTCAGCATAAAACAAAATAAAATCACCGGAATCAAAACTGCCGTCAGCTTGCCCTGATACATGAATGGCATTTTCATAGACATCATCGTGGCGAAAATCACCGACAATTTCGGCTAACATACCACCGCCATTCCCAAATAACTGAATGCGTCTGGGGTCAATATTATTTGTATTAATGTTTAATTCATCAGACAAAAAACTGGCATCTATTTTATAAACACCTGCCTCGCTCACGGCAATTTTGTACAGTTCGCCAGAACTCAAAACGGAAACAGTCGTATTGTTTGTATTATTTTTAAATGTAGTAGTGGAAGTGGGCGTATGACGCACATGAAGTTCGGCAGAGACAAGACGTTCTAACTGACCGCTTGCCGTCTGACGCAAAGGGACAAAAGTAATGCTTCCAACAGCCTTGCCTCTATCTATCCCAACATGGGTCTGAATGTCGATTTGTTTTTTTATAAAAATATCATCCTTATGTGCCTGTTTGCTGGTACGCTCATATTGAGCGTTTTTTAAGGTGACTTTGAGTTGCCCACCTGAACTCAACGGAAATACCTCGACAATACTCGGCAATGTCGGGTGTTTTGTCGCGTAATCTGCCCCTTTAAAACGGAGTATCTCGACCCTTTTGTCGGGAAAAACCTCCTGTGTGTGGGGTGTCGCTTCCCATTCAGGTGTCACGGATATGACGAAAGGTTCGGTAGCTCGCATTTGGGCTACAATCAATAACATTAAGGAAAGGATGTATAACCTCATTATGAGTAAATTTTGAATGAGTGAATTTTGAATGAATGAATATAAATTTGTCATTCATCCATTCAAAAACCACTAATTAGTTTTAAAGTTTCGTTAAGAACACAATATTTATGGGGTCAGACGTAGTTATTTCACATAAATTTACGTCTAATTCTTTTAGAATACATTTTGACGAAGCAAGAAACATATATTTTGTCTTTTCCGTTACAATATAATGAATGAATTTTGGGTGAGCGAATGAATGAATTAAGGCATTTAAGTAGTTAGACAAAAATAAACTAACAACATTTTGAACCACGAAGTACACGAAAAACACTAAATCGAACTAACGCAAAAGAACACAAAAACTCATAGTCAACATGTTAGAAAATTATTTAGTGGTCTCTACGTTAATTCGACCTTCGTGTTTTTCGTGTCCTTCGTGGTTTAATATTTTTGTCTTACTACTTATTATCGTATTTTTATATTAAATTATTCATTCATTCAAAATCCACTCATTAAATACTATGAAAAGACTCCTGACCTTGCCGGCAATTTGTCTGTTGATATGTCAACTGCAAGCGCAGGATCTTGTATTTAGTCAATTTTTTGCTGCTCCATTAGAATTGAATCCGGCACTGACCGGTATCACTTATGCCCCACGAGTGATCATCAATTATAGAAATCAGTGGCCCGCAATACCCAATGCTTACACAACTTATGCGGTTTCTTACGACCAATATTTTGACAATGTAAATAGCGGATTTGGGATCAATATCCTTGCCGACCAAGAAGGTGGCGGCATTTACAAAACGAATAGAATCGACTTTTCGTATGCTTACGACCTGCAAATTGAAGATGGAATGTATTTGAGAGGCGGACTCGAAGCAGGGTTTGTACAGAAAAGATTGGATTGGGATAAATTACTTTTTTTAGACCAAATTGATCCGCTTACAGGGGCTGTGGATGGTTTGGGAAATGGATTGCCAACAGAGGAAATTCAACCAGAAAATTTGTCGAGATATTACGGAGATTTTTCTGCGGGAGTATTGTTTTATTCACCGACATTTTATGCCGGAGCAGCACTTAAACACATCAATGCGCCCGACGAAAATCTATTGCCAACGCCAACAGATTTTGCTCAACGTCCGCTCTTGTATAGTGTACACGCAGGCGCGGAAATTCGGCTGACAGAAAGCAATAAAACATCTAACAAGACGTTTATATCTCCGAATGTGATCTTTGTACGTCAAGCGGATCTCGGACAAGTCAATGTGGGCGCGTATTTTCGGACTTGGTATTTGTTTGGCGGTGCGTGGTACAGATATGCTTTCAGCAATCCCGATGCAGCTATTTTTCTGGTAGGTTTTCAAAAGGATGTTCTTAAAATAGGATACAGCTATGACCTCACCTTATCTCCAATCAGTCACCAAACCGCCGGAGGGCATGAAATATCGCTTATCCTTAATTTTGATGAAAGCGAGAGGATGAAAAAAAGAAGGCAGTCAAGAGATTTCAATAATTGTTTGAAACTTTTTAAGTGATAAATAGTAGTGAGTGACGAGTAGTGAGTTGAGTGTGACTAATATAGATGAAAGAGTCTTATATCTATGTCCATAATGGACAGTATAAATAAATTTGCCATTTTTTAAATATAAAAACATATCATAGTTTATGAAACAACTTCTTAAAGTAGGTGCATTTGTTTTTCTCGCACTACTAGTCTTTGATTCATGTAAAAAGTCGAAAGAAGCTTCCGAAACAACGGGTTGGAATTACAATGATCCGGACTGGGGTGGATTCGAGAAGTCAGAACAAAAAGGTCAGCCTGAAGGTCCGAATCTCGTGCTTGTACAAGGTGGTACATTTACGATGGGCGTAGTTGACCAAGACGTATTGTTTCGTTACAACAACCTCCCGCGTCGTGTAACGGTTTCTTCTTTTTATATGGACGAAACTGAGGTCGCCAATATTGATTACCGCGAATATATGTGGTGGCTTCGAAGAGTTTTTGGCGAGTCTTACCCAGAGGTTTACTTCAAAGCCTTGCCCGATTCGCTAGTGTGGCGTGAAGAGTTGGCTTATAATGAGCCATTTGTCGAAACTTACTTCCGTCATGCTTCTTATAATGACTATCCGGTGGTCGGAGTCACTTGGTTGCAAGCCAATGATTATTCTAAATGGCGTACCGATCGCGTCAATGAAATGTTACTCATCAAAAAAGGTGTTCTTGCGTCAAATTCCGAGCAAAGAGATGAGGACAACTTTAATACCGAAGCCTATTTGGTCGGTCAATACGAAGGTATGCCCGGTGAAAAAGGTGGTTTGAAAGACCCCATGACAGGCGAGCCGAGACGTGCGCGATTTGAAGATGGTATTTTGATACCTTCTTATCGCCTACCTACCGAAGCCGAATGGGAGTATGCAGCCGTTGCACTTCAAGGCAATCAGCAACTAAAAGATGAGCGTATCTCCGACCGACGAATGTACCCCTGGGATGGTACAAGTCTGCGTTATCAAAGACGTGGAAAGTATCAAGGAGAAATGCTTGCTAACTTCAAGCGTGGACGTGGTGACTACATGGGTATGGCAGGTCGGTTGAATGATAATGCTCATATCACTGCTCCGGTGCGTTCTTATATGCCAAATGATTTTGGACTCTTCAATATGGGCGGTAACGTCAGTGAATGGGTTTTGGATGTGTATCGTCCATTAACAAGCCTCGCGCTTGATGATACCGAAAATCACGACCTTAATCCTTTCCGTGGACATGTTTTTGAACAAAGAGTGCTTGACGAAGAAGGCAAACCTGTCGAAAAAGATAGTCTCGGACGTATTCGTTATGAGCCTATTCGCGACGAAGAAGTTGCCGAGCGTATGAACTACAAACGTGCGAATGTAGTTGATTACCTTGATGGTGACAAAGAGTCTGAAGTCTTCTATAATTATGGTGTTTCCACTTTGATTAGTGATAAAGCAAGAGTTATAAAAGGTGGTTCGTGGGCAGACAGAGCCTATTATATGGCACCGGGCAACAGACGCTTTTTGGATGAAGACCGTAGCGCGAAAACCGTTGGCTTCCGTTGTGCGATGACTCGTATGGGCGGTCCGCAAGGTAATGATGATACCGGAGGGCATCAGTTCCCGAAACGCTTTTCGAAAAAGAAAAAGAAACGTAAGTATTGATAAGCTACCAAAGAGTTTATTAATGAAATAATAAAGGCACGGATGATTTAATATCATTCGTGCTTTTTTATTTTTAATAGAATAATTTTCATCCCTTACTCGCCCCCGTTACTTTTAGATATACTTTTTTCAAAAAGTACCATTTACTATACACACTGGGGTGCAGGACAAATTTTTAATCTGCCTCGTACCGACGACTTTAGCCGTCGCGAGAAGTACCGAGCCATTTGACGGCTAAAGTCGTCAGTACAGTGGCATTTCAAAATAAAATTAAAAATTTGTCCTGCACCCACACACTGAGTACGTCAGTACATCAGCACATGGATACATCAGCACACTATATCTGATAACCGAGAATAGAGAGCATGTCCTCCACGGTTTGCTCATTGCTATATACGGTGTCTATAAAATTTCCTGTTTTGTCGCGGTCTATCAGGATGTATTTTGGTGAAGGAATCAAGCAATGTTTGATGCCGCCATATCCACTAATAGAATCTTGATAAGCTCCTGTGTGAAAGAAGCCTACGTATAAAGGTTCTTTTTCTTTGTCTTGATAACGCGGGAGCATAATCTGCTGGTTGAGATCTTCAGAATTATAATAATCCGAACGATCGCAACTGATACCGCCGATATTGACGCGGGTGTATTCGTTGCTCCATTTGTTGATAGGGAGTAAGATAAATTTTTCAAAAATAGACCAAGCGTCGGGGATGGTATTCATCAAACTATTGTCAATCATGTACCAGAGTTCGGAGTCGTTTTGTTGTTTTTGTTCGAGTACAGAGAAGATAATCGCACCGCTTTCACCGACGGTGTATTTGCCAAATTCTGTAAAAATATCGGGTTCGTCAATCCTTTCTTGTGTGCAGGTTGTTTTGATATTGGAGATGATTTGATTGATAATGTATTCGTAATCGTATTCAAATCCAAGATTGTTACGAATAGGAAAGCCACCGCCGAGATTGAGCGCACGCAGGGATGGGCAGAACTTTTTGAGCTCAGAAAAAAGCTTCATGGCTTTCTGAAATTCTCCCCAATAATACATAGTGTCTTTGATGCCTGAATCTACAAAAAAGTGTAGCATTTTGAGGTCAAATTGAGTGTCTTTTTTTATTTGATTATTATAAAAATCAATAATTTCGGTAGAGCGAATGCCTAATCGAGAGGTGTAATACGCCGATTGGGGTTCTTCATTAATCGCCATGCGAATACCGAGTTTTATTTTGAGGCGTGAACGCGATATTTTCTTTTTTAATCGGGTAAATTCACTGGTGGAATCCAAAACTAATACAGAGTTTTTGAAACCGTCTTTGTTTAAAGCAATAATTTTATCAAGGTAGCTTTCTGTCTTATAGCCATTGTGTACGAGTATGATAGACTTGTTGATTTTTCCTTCTGTGTGGAGTTGCCGAATGAGGTCAATGTCGTAAGAAGAAGAGGTCTCTATGTGGATGTTTTCTTTTAAAGCAGTTTTTAAAACGGGAGCGAAGTGATTGCATTTGGTGCAATAGCAGTAGTGATATTCGCCTTTGTAGTTATGTTTTTTGATGGCGCGATTGAAGAGGTTACGAGCCTTTTTAATCTGATCATTGATGCGTGGCAAATAAATCAGTCTGAAGGGTGTGCCGTGTTTTTCAATCAAATATTTGAGTGAGATACCATGAAAGGTAAGGTAGCCGTCGCGCAGATCGAAACCGTCCTGTGGGAAGTAGTAGCTTTGGTCGATGAGGTCAAAATAGGTGTTTTTCATTGTTTATATTAGACCTATTTTAGTGATTCGTAATTGGTGCAGTGAACCACTAGTATAAAAAAAGGTTCTTTAAAAATCTGCTTTGTGGACAGTTATTTTTAAAGAACCATTCAAATTGCGACGCAAGATTGAGTAATTAATTTGATAAATGCAAGCGTCGGAGAAAAAATATTTTTTAGAAAATATTACTCATCACAAAAAACTGGTCCGGGGATGTTCTCGGTATCGTATTCGCCGATGGTTTCGGGGTTGGCATCGGGTACAAATTGGTTCTCAAAGGCGCATCTGTCGGCTTCTTTGATACAGGCATTTGCAGGATCAACAACGGCACAGATTTGCCCTCGCACTTGGAGGGCATTGTCTCTATCGGGTTCTATGTCAATGACGTAGCCGTAGATGCCGTTTTCGGCTTTTCCGTTAATTTTGCCGTCCCAACCTTCGTTGGTTCCCTGAAACAAAGTTTCGTCTTCGAGTATTACTGTGAGGGTGTAGGAAGTGACTCCATAAGTAATGGGGATGAGTTGGTCGTTGACTCCGTCGCCGTTGGGTGTAAAGGCATTGGGTATGGTTAGGTAACCACCAAAAAAGACGGTAGCAATACCGGGTTGTTCGCAGCAGTTGCGGTTGTAAACGGCTTTTTTGCAAGCGGTTAGGCAAAATGTTATGATAAGTAGAAATAGGATATTTTTCATGGTGATAAGATGTTTTATTTGCAAATGTAAGAGAAGTTTCGGAATTTTTAGTCTTTCAGCAAATTTCTTGCCGTTTGGGTTTTGGGGGCGTGCTGCCGTGCGTGGGCAAGCGTAAGGGATGAACTGTGTAAAAAAGCAAGTAAAGTCATCATTATTTTGTTGACAAATTACCTTTTTCTTTATTTTCTTGTTTTTTGAGTTCATAATCTTTATTAAAGGGCGTTTGTGTTTTTACAATGGTAAAAACCCGTCGGAGCATCTTGTTGATGACAGCCACCATAGCGAGTTTATGTGGTTCTCCTGTTTGAAATCTTGCCGAGAAGGAACAGATACCGCATCAAGTGCGGTATGACGGGTTGCTTTTTTATGTGCTTAAATTTGTCATTCTACGGAGAAGTGGGGGCTTTTCAAGTTGCTACACTCATCCCACCAACTCACCAAATACATCAGGATTGCGCCGACTATGTATCACTGCGTGAATCGTTACGGCATATTCAGACAATTTATAAACGACGATATGATTACGGTACTTACAACAGCGATAGCCCGCTTCCCGTAGCGTATCATGGCGACAAGGAGCGCAAGATTCGGGAAAGCGACTCAGCCGTTCGGTGGACTCGTACAAGCCGTTGACATATTTTTGGGCAGATTTTACGCTGTCATCTGCGATGTAGTCGTATAGCTCGGCGAGTTGGTCGAGTGCGTTGATTGTCCAGTGGATTATTTTGTTGTCCAAGATTCGATGCGTTTTTTGACTTCTTCGGATGTAAAGACCTGTCCGGCGGCTGCCTGTGCTTCGGAATGTTGTAGGTTTTCCATGATGTCATCTACCGAAACAGGCGCACCGGGCAACGAAAGACTCCCCGCTTCGATATTGGCAACATCCTTCTTGAATTGCACCAACTCTCGCGCGGGCAATTGCCGCACCAATTCCAATAACTCGCCATAACCGATATTCAGTTTTAATTCCATGCTTCAAATATACGGAGAAATGGGGGGATTTTCAACTTAGAAATTAAACTCGAAAGTCCAAAACCTCTCAAAAAGAACGTCATACCGCACGTGATGCGGTATCTGTGATAGCTTGGCATCATTTCAAGCGAAACCTCCAATTCAAAAAAAAATAAAAAAGCATATCGTCATTCCGAACTCGATTCGGAATCTGCCCGGTCTTGGCAGCATTTTTAAATTGAAGCTCCTGTTTGAAATCTTGCCGAGAAGGAACAGATACCGCATCAAGTGTGGTATGACGGGTTGCTTTTTGAGGTTTTTTGTTTTGCGATAATGCGCTCACTCCCAAAGCGTTTCCCACAAATCATTCATATCAGGATTGGTGGTGTGTATCAGGTCGATTTTCCATTGCCTGTTCCATTCTTTAAGCTGTTTTTCGCGGCGAAT
>Ga0209595_100253_pt1 | contig 18650 bp, 8 predicted proteins | sample Porto_4metaG_FD_187427 | JGI IMG/M metagenome (GOLD analysis project Ga0209595, IMG submission 187427) | Marine algal microbial communities from Porto, Portugal - Porto_4 metaG (SPAdes) (version 2) | ecosystem: Host-associated > Algae > Red algae > Unclassified | place: Portugal: Porto | collected...
TCTCTAAGTTCTACCGTCCAATTGACAATACTGCCCGTCGTCGCACCGCTTGGTACGCTGATTGGCGCGTAGAACAAACCTGTGGTCACACAGGTATTGAATGGTGTAAATACATTGACATTACCCGCAGGGTCAGTCAGTCTCACTTCAATATCACTTTCACACGAATTACCTAATACTCTAAAGTATAATTCAAGCGTAATATTGGATAATGTCGCTGCCGCTGGTGTAGCCGGGTCAGCAAAAGTATAAGTTGGATTACTCGCAAAACTTTCCGTATCGCCCGTACCTACGAGGAAGTCATTATCGTCAATAAGTGTTACCGTTTCGGTGGTTGAACCGCCTCCGCCACTACACTCTTCTACTATCACATCAAAGCTGCACATCACTACATTCCCTTGTGCATCAGTAGCCGTGTAGGTTACGGTTGTCGTTCCAATCGGGAAAGTATCACCTGGATTGTTTGAGCTACTTGAAATGCCACCGCCAGGGCAGTTATCTGTAAACACAGGTAAATCCCAAGTTGCTACGGCATCACAAGTTCCCGGTGAGGTTTGCACCACCACATCGGCAGGACAAGTGAGTGTCGCATTTTCATTATCAAGTACCGTAATGTCTTGTGTACAAGTCACGCTATTGCCATCGGCATCGGTGAAGGTCCAAGTCACTATTGTAGTGCCTACCGGATAATTGCCCGAAGCATCAGAAGTGCCAGTGAAGCTGTTTGTTGCAGTCGTCTCAGTACAATCGGTGTAGTCAATACCAAAGATAGGAACCGGAACGGTGACATCTGCGCCACATTGTCCCGGATTATTAATCACCGCGATGTCTGTCGGGCAATTAATAATGACAGGCAATCCACATGCTCCTGTGTTGATGGTCGCATCATAAGTCAAGCGTCCGAATCTGACGGAATATTCTGCCAAACCGTTATTTTGGTCACTAATATCTCTAAATTCGGCTATCCAGTTGGCTACACTACCAATGGTTGAACCGCTGGGTATATTCAATGAAATATAATACAACTGTCCAGCGCCATTACAAGTGGTGAATGGCATAAATGTATTCGCATTACCCGCAGGATCAGTCAGTCTTACTTCAATTTCGCTTTCGCAAGAATTGGGTTGTACTCTAAAGAATAATTCAAGCGTAATATTTGATAAAATTGCATTTGCAGGAGTTGCAGGGTCGGTGAATGTATATTGCGGATTAGCTACAAAACCTTCCGTATCATTTGTTCCTACATTAAAATCATTATCTTCAATGATAACAATCGTTTCGGTGGTTGAACCGCCTCCTCCACTACATTCATTTACAATCACATCAAAATTACACATTACGGTATTTCCTTGTGCGTCTGTAGCTGTGTAAGTTACGGTTGTTGTACCTACGGGGAAGGCATCACCCGAATTGTGCGTACTGCCTGAGATACCACCGCCGGGGCAGTTATCATTGAAGGTAGGCACTTGCCACATTGCTACTGCTGTACATTCGCCCGGATTGGTGGAAACCACCACATCCGAAGGACATTCGAGTGTAGAATTTACACCATCCGTAATCGTAACGACTTGCTGGCAAGTAGATTCATTGCCTTGTTCATCCGTAAATGTCCATGTAACGATTGTCGTACCTACATCGTAGAAGCCAGAAGCATCGGATGTACCCGTTACATCATTTGTCACGGTCGTATTAGAGCAATCGGTAAAGTCTGTACCAAACATCGGAACGGGAATCGTGATATTCGCACCACACCCCGCATTTGCCGTTTGATTGATAGGCGCAGGGCAATTGATAATAACCGGATTGCCGCAAGTGCCATTATTGCCGCCACCACCTGTTGTGGTCGTAGCATCATAAATCAATCTACCAAAACGGACGGTATATTCTACCGCACCTGCATTTTGGTCATTGGTATCTCTAAATTCTGCGACCCAATTGGCTGTACTGCCTGTTGTATTGGCACTCGGGATCGGTATCGTTATATTGTATAAATCACCGGGGAACGGATTTGCACCTGAGCCATTACACGTTGCGAATGGTGCGCCAACATATACTACTGCGCCTGTCGGATCGGTCAATCTTACTTCAATATCACTTTCGCATGAAGCATTTTCTACACGGAAAAATAATTGTAAAGTAATATTGGATAATACTGCATTAGAAGCTGTAGCAGGATCGGGGAATACATACACGCCATTAGTACCGAAACTCATCGCATCGGCTGCACCTATGTTTAAATCACTATCAGAAATAAGCGTTTCGGTTTCGGTAGTCGTCACCGGATTTCCACCAAAACATTCATTGACTATCACATCAAAATCACAAGTCGATTCATTCCCAAAAGCATCCATTGCTGTACATGTTACGGTTGTTGTACCTATGGGGAATACATCACCGGGCTGGTTGCTACATATTACTGTTGCGCCTGTACAATTATCCGTTGGCGGGAAAATAAGCCAATTTGCTACACCACTACATTGACCGGGAACGGCTGTTGCCGTAATATCACCCGGGCATTGCAAGGTTGGTGGTTCATTGTCTTCTACTGTAATGTCGAAACTACAAGTAGCAGTATTGTCCGAACCATCCGTAGCAATGTACTCAACCGTCGTAGTACCGACAGGAAAAGTGCTGCCCGGTGTATGCGAAGCATAAGTAATAATCGCTATTCCGCAACTGTCTCTTACGATAGGTATGCTCCATCCGACCGTCGCACCACAACGTCCAAAATCAGTAGGAACGATAATATCGTCAGGACAATCTAATGCAGGTGGTTCTATGTCTTCTACTATAACGCTAAAATTACAAGTCACTATATTTCCGGCAGCATCTGTTACGCTACAAGTTACGTTGGTCGTACCAACCGGATAAATCTCAAGTGGTGAATTTGTACAAACTACTGTTCCAACCGTACAACCTCCTATCGGAACGGGTATGTCCCAGGGAACAACCGCATCACAACTATTTGGATCTGCTGAAATGGTAATATCATCAGGACATTCTAAAGTCACATTGCCTCCCGGATCTTCTACGGTTACATCAAAGCTACATGTAACGACATTTCCACCACAATCCGTAACTGTGTATGTTACAGTTGTTGTTCCGACAGGGAAAGCATCGCCGGGACTGTGCGTGCTTGTGAGTACTTCATCAGGGCAGTTATCCGTTGGAACGGGTGGTATCCATGTTGGCATTGCCATACAAGTGGCTGGATCGGCAGTTGCCATAATATCAGCCGGGCAAGTCATCACCGGAAATTCCTCGTCACTTACTTCGACGGTTACTTCACATGTGGTTGTATTGCCTCCGGCATCTGTTACTGTCCAAATTATAGGCGTTGTTCCTTTCTGGAATGTTTCACTAGCCAATGTTGAACTGTTATTAATATTATTGGTCAATGTATTACCGGGGCAATTTCCTGCGGAGGTCGGATCAAACTCACCGCCTTGTACTACGTAAGCGCATGTACCCGCATCCGTAGCTACCATACCATCAATGGTAGAGCAATCTAGCTCAGGTGCATCCGTGTCGGTTACGGTTACATTGAAATTACAAGCCGTAGAATTTCCAGCTAAATCGGTAATTGTACAAGTAACATTGGTCGTACCAAGCGGGAAGGTGCTTCCCGGTTCGATACTACAAACTGTTACGGGCGTTCCTTGTGCCAAGCAATTATCATCTATCGGAATGATCCAATTGACTACTGCTTCATTACAATCTGTAGTTGCTTCTATATTGGCAGGACAAGTCACTACCGGCGGTTCGTTATCTTCCACCGTAATATCAAAGCTGCATGTTGATTCATTTCCACCACAATCCGTTACAGTATAAGTGACGGTTGTTGTTCCTACCGGAAAGGCACCGCCTGGGCTGTGCGTACTTGTTACTACTTCATTAGGACAGTTATCCGCCGGAACGGGTGGTATCCACGTTACTGCTGCTTCACAAGTACCCGGATCTGAATTGGCTGTAATATTTGCAGGACAAGTAATCACAGCGGGTTCTCTATCTTCTACTGTTACATTAAAACTACACGATACCACATTTCCACCGCAATCCGTAACCATACATGTTACAGTAGTTGTTCCTTTAGGAAAAATATCACCTGAATTGTGTGTCGAGGTGACTACTTCATTAGGACAATTATCTGAAACAATAATATCTTGCCAAAATGCAGGTGCTTCACATACGCCGGGAGATGTGCTTACGGTCACGTCACCCGGACAAGTAATCATCGGTAAGTCATTATCGAATACTGTTACATCAAAACTGCATGTTGCAGTATTACTAGCATCGTCGGTAACGGTATATGTTACAGTTGTTGTTCCTTTCGGGAAAATATCACCTGAAGTGTGTGTACTTGTTACTGTAATACCCGAACAATCATCGCTTGCGGTAGGAGCAGTCCAAGTTACCGCAGCTTCACATACGCCCGGATCGTTGACAGCAAATACATCTGCCGGACAAACAATGGTTGGCGGTACATTATCTTCTACCGTAATATCAAAACTACAGTTTACTTCATTTCCTACGGCATCCATCACCGTACAAGTTACGGTTGTTGTACCTGTTGGGTAAGCAGTATTAGGAACTTCTGTACACATTACCATACCCGTAGCTCCACAACCTCCGGTTGCGGTAGGTATCGTCCAATCAACAATAGCATCACAAGCAGGCGTACTTCCTAAAACGGTAATATCCGCGGGGCAGTCTAAAGTCAAATTTCCGCCCGGATCGTTGACAGTTACCTCAAAACTGCAGGTTACTACATTTCCACCACAATCCGTTACGGTATAAGTCACCGTAGTCGTACCAGCAGGGAAGGTATCGCCTGAATTGTGTGTTGAAGTCAATACTTCGTCAGGGCAATTATCTGTTGGAACGGGTGCTGTCCAAGTTACAACAGCATTACAAGTTACGGGATCAGAATTTACTGTAATATCTGCCGGACAAACAAGGGCGGGCGGTTCGGTATCTTCTACTATTACATCAAAATCACATGTCGTAGTATTTCCGGCGGCATCTGTAACGGTATAAGTGACGGTTGTTGTTCCCTTCGGGAAAGTATCACCCGGATTGGCTGTACCTGAAACGGTCGCTCCCGGACAATTATCATTTCCGGTTGGAATAGTCCATGTTCCGACTGCGTCACATGCGCCGGGACTCGTAGAAATAGTCAAATCAGCCGGACAAATAATCGTCGGATTTTCATTATCTTCTACTATTACATCAAAGCTGCAGGTTACTACATTTCCACCACAATCTGTTACTGTATAAGTGACAGTAGTTGCACCAATCGGGAAAGTATCGCCCGGATTCGCCGTGCTTGTGATTTCTGCATCGGGGCAGTTATCATTAGCAGTTGCACCCAATGTTGGTGCTGTCCATGTTGCCACAGCTTCGCAAGTACCCGGAGTAGTAGAAACCGTAACATCTGCCGGACATGTAATTGTCGGCGGTTCGGTATCTTCTACCGTTACGTCAAAACTGCATGTGGCTACATTTCCACCGCAATCCGTAACCGTGTAAGTCACAGTTGTTGTTCCTTTTGGAAAAACATCGCCCGGATTGTGGGTGCTTGTTACTACTTCATTAGGACAGTTATCTGTAATAGTCGGTGCTGTCCAAGTTACTGCCGCTTCACATACACCTGCATCATTACCTACGGTAAGATCAGCAGGGCAAGTAATGGTAGGTAATTCTTCATCATTTACTATAATTTCAATTTCGCAAGTGGTTACATTTCCTCCGGCATCCGTTACTGTCCATACGACAGGCGTTGTTCCTTTTGGAAATACTTCTCCTGCAAGTGTTGCTGTATTATTTAAATCATTGGTCAATGTAACACCGGGGCAAGTTGCGCTTGAAGTTGGGTCAAATTCGCCACCTTGCGCTGTGTATGTACATACGCCTGCGTCTGTCGGACGTACACCATTTATTCCTGTACAATCTAATGGTTCGGGTACATCATCATTTACAGTAATGTCGAAATCACACATAGCCGTATTTCCTGCTGCGTCGGTAACGGTGCAGGTAACGGTAGTTGTTCCAAGCGGATAGGTACCTCCCGGATTGCTGGTACAAATGAGCATTTCTCCCGGACAATTATCATCACTCGTTACTGCCCAGTTGACTACTGCCGAATCACAATCGGTAGATGCTGTAATATCAGCAGGGCAAGTTATCGTCGGATCTTCATTATCTTCTACCGTTACATCAAAGCTACATGTCGCTGTGTTTCCGGCTGCATCCGTAACAGTATAAGTCACGGTCGTTGTTCCGATTGGGAAAGTATCACCTGAACCTGCTGTACTCGTAGTCGTTTCTCCTGTGCAATTATCGGAAGTCACGGGTGCTGTCCATGTAACCGCTGCTTCGCAAACATTCGGATCGGTGCTTACCGTAATATCGGCTGGACAAGTAATGGTCGGATCTTCAGCATCATTCACCGTTACATCAAAACTGCACGTTGCTGTATTTCCTGCTGCATCAGTAACGGTATAAGTCACAGTCGTCGTTCCTACGGGGAAGGTATCTCCTGAACTTGCCGTGCTTGTTACTGTTTCTCCAGGACAATTATCAGAAGCTACCGGAGCAGTCCATGTAACGGCTGCTTCACATACGCCCGGATCGCTATTTACTATAACATCTGTGGGGCAAGTTATCGTCGGATCTTCTGTATCATTTACTGTAATATCAAAACTGCATGTGGTTACATTTCCACCACAATCTGTTACGGTATAAGTCACTGTTGTCGTTCCTACCGGGAAGATCTCGCCCGGCGTGTTGGTAGCTGTTACCAAAGCATCCGGGCAGTTATCCGCCGGAATGGGTATTGTCCAAGTAGCGACCGCATCACAACTCAGGGGATCCGCATCAATGATAATATCTGCTGGACAAGTAATCGTTGCAGGTTCTGTATCTTCTACGGTGACATTGAAGCCACAAGTAGTTGTATTTCCTGCTGCATCGGTAATTGCATAGGTGACTTCCGTAGTTCCTTTTTGAAATAAATCGCCCGGATCGTGGGTGCTTGAAATGATAGCTCCCGGACAATTATCTTCTAAAGTCGGAGGTGTCCAAGTAACATCTGCTCCACAGAGTCCCGGATCATTGCCGATGGTAATATCCGTTGGACATCCCACCGTAATCACAGGTAGTTCATTGTCCACCACTGTAACGTCGTAGTCACATGTAGCCGTATTGCCGTCTCTGTCGGTTACTGTACATATCACGGTCGTTGTTCCTACCGGAAAGGCATCGCCGGACATCGCTGTACAAGAAATGGTCAATTCGTCGGGACATTCATCTCCGGTTACAGGATCCGGTAATGTAACCACCGCTTCACAAGTACTCGGATCGACATTAACTGTAATGTCTGCCGGGCAAGTGATAGACGGGTTTTCATTAACACCGGGTTCGGGGACTGTAAATGTTTCTGTGGTTGTAGTACCTGTTGCATCTGTGACAGTAACTTGATATATACCGTCGGGTACACATTCAAGGTCTTGAGCGCAAATCGCAGCAAAACCTACGGAGTAAGATCCGCCTTCACTGGCATCTGCGTAATAAACAAAGTCAATTTCATCTACACAACTCGGAAAAATGACAATAAATCCTCCCCTATCACCGGAAGATATAGCCGGACAATTTTGCGATTGCCATGTATTGCCGCCAATAAAGGTCGGGCAAGCCGGGTCGGGTGTGGTGTTCGTCTGAACAAAATCAGCCGCAGTGAGTGTAATCGGAACTCCCATCAAAGAAGCATTGATGATAATTTCATCGTTGTCATCCAAATCATTGATAAAAATTTCGAGATTACAGACAGGTTGACTGAAATTCCATGTACGGGTAACATTGGCAGTAGGACCTGCGTTACCGTTCATTTCTACCCCTGTACGTAGGGCAACCGTTCCGGGTAAGTGGCTATCATTAATGATATTTTCATCAACACAAGCACCGCCTTGTGGGTCAGGTGGGCTTACCGTTAAGGTAGCTCCTTGTACAGTATATCCTCCTGCATTAATAGCATCCGTAGTGGTAGAACAGGGTGGAATGATGGGGCATCCTGCTCCATTCTCCACCGGACATGCTGTACCGTCTAATGCTGAGAAATCGACGGCAGCATCGCAACCAAGCGGTATGCCGTTTTGTGTCCAATCATAACTGTATGGCGGTGTACCGCCTGTTACGGTTATGTCGATGAGGTTGTCTTCACCGACAGGACATGTACAGTCCGTTGTGACGACTCCCTCAATTGTGAGTGCCTGAGCATTGATGTTTCCGATGCTTGCGACACAAAAAATCATCATCAATAGCGGAGCATATAAATGATGTTTTTGATAGAATTTTAATACGTTGATACATAGGTTCTTCATTGGGAAAAAGCCTTTAGTTTGTGAATAAATTTGGTTTTAAATAAAAACCGATTATATACGAAAATACAAATTGTAATTTTAAATACAATTTATCCTTTTATATTAAATTGAAAAAAATAGACTAACGGTACAGCGTTGTGTGAGAGTAGCTGTTGGTGAATGAGTAACTAACGAGTGAAGATAATTTTGTTTTAATGTATTTACTAAGTACTAAGTAAAAACAATTTAATAACTTGTTCCATTATGCTTGTTCTTTTCCCATCTAAAAAACTCAAAAAATAGTACCGTAGCTATGGCTGTGCAACGATTTTTTGAATTCTTTAGAAGGCTTCACTGAAATAAGGGTTTTTTTAGCGCAATTTATGAAAATTAAATTTTGTATATTATTTAAATTCAAACTAATACAAAAATTTAATATTGTAATTTAATCAAAAAAATTCTTTTTTTCAATGAAGCCTTAGAAGAAAAAATTACAGCGCATTATGGCACAATTTATTAAATCGTTTTTACTAAAAGATAGTTTCAAGCTACAAATTTATGATTTATTTTGAATTATTGCAAGTGTTAAATTATAAATATATGTAATGTTTTGAATGTAAAAATAGATTTATCAATTCTCGGATTTAATAATCATACACAAAATTAGGTAATTCTATGGTGGTAAAAAAAGAAAAAAAAGAGTACTTTCTAATGTAATTTTATTTTAATACAAATGTGTTTCTGGAAATGGGTGCAGGACAAATTTTTAGTCTGCCTCGTACCGACGACTTTAGCCGTCGCAGAACAACAAAGCTCTTGACGGCTAAAGTCGTCAGTACAGTGGCATTTCAAAATAAAATTAAAATTTGTCCTGCACCCCTGGAAATGGAGACGATAGATTTAGATATACTCATAAATTAAACACCCACCTACTGAAGTAGGTGGGTTTACTATCCCGACTGGAAGTCGGCGCAAAGCAAGCCCACGAAGCCTTTTTTGCTTCCCGCAATTGCCTTTTGCCTATTCACAAGGCATTATTTAAATGAATTTGTCGTACTGAAGTACGAGGTTTTGAACCTAAAGCTGAGACCAATAAATAATCATTAAATATTATTCCCGTAGAATGTGAAGTTGAACCAAGTCAAGTTCATAAGGTATTGGTTTTCAGGCAGAAAAAATTTAAACATGCTATAAGTTGATTGCATAAATTTAGAGTATGCTCTTATCTGAACGTTCTGTGCTTAATGCCATTGATTCCACTTGGGCAATTATATCAGATAGCTCCTTGTGTAATTCCAATTTTTTTTGTTCCTTTATTTCCATGAGCGAGTTATTAGATGTCTTCGTATAACAGCTAATTTAGTGCTTTTTGCACTAACCCGCTCTTTTTTAGTACCGCCGACTTGTGACACATCAAAATAATTTTACGTCAGTACGTCCATGCATCAGCACGTCAGTACATCAGCACATAACACATGAACAACAAACAAATAGCCAATGCTTTCAATCGCTTGGGCGATTTAATGGAATTGCAAGATGAAAACACCTTTAAAATACGCTCGTATCGCAATGCCTATCTCACCCTTCGTAAGTTGCCCGAACCATTATCTGAAATGTCAGACGCGGACATAAACAGCATCAAAGGTGTAGGAAAAGCCATTGCAGGAAAGATACGTGAACTGCTGGACACGGGCGAAATGGCAACCCTCAATAAATATAAAGAACAAATCCCCGAAGGCATACAAGAACTATTGGGTATCAAAGGTTTGGGTGTAAAAAAAATACGTCAACTTTGGCAGGAAATGGGCATAGAAAGCACCGGAGAACTTTATTATGCTTGCAATGAAAATCGCCTTATTGCCCTTAAAGGTTTTGGACTGAAAACGCAGGAGGATATTCGTCAGAAAATCGAATATCATCGCCAGTCACGCAACAAATTCTTATATGCTTCATTAGAAAAAGAAGCAAAAAATTTGGTCAGTGAATTGCGGAAAAAGCTTGGCATTAAAGTCGAATTAACGGGTTCGATTCGACGTAAAATGCCTATTCTTCGCGGCATTGAGATTTTAATTGAAATGAATGAATTGCCTGACGATATTTTTAATGAAAATTTTATTACTCTTACGGAAAAAACGCCTGATTATTATCGCGTAAAAACCGCTAATCAAACACCCGTCCGCTTATACACTTCTACACCCGACGAGTGGGCGTTCAAATTATTTCAAACGACAGGCGCGAATGATTTTTATAAAATTATTCTAAAAAATATTGACCTTGAACAAGCAAAAAAAGCCGACACTGAAGCCGAGATTTTTGAACAAGCAGGATACGCTTTTACGCCGCCTGAATTAAGGGATAATCATGAGAATATTGCGCTTGCAAAATCCAATAACCTTCCTACGCTTATCACTGAAAACGACATCAAAGGCGTACTACACAACCACAGCACATACAGCGACGGTATCAACACGCTACGCGAAATGGCAGAGTACGCTCGCGATAAAGGTTACGCTTATCTCGGCATCACAGACCATTCAAAATCAGCTTTTTATGCCAATGGCTTGAAGGCAGAGCGCGTCCTCGAACAGTGGGCAGAAATCGACGAACTCAATGCCGAACTCGCTCCTTTTCGCATCTTCAAAGGCATCGAATCCGATATTCTGAATGACGGTTCGTTGGACTACGACGAGGATATTTTGCGACGTTTTGATTTCATTATCGCCTCTGTACACAGCAACCTTAAAATGGACGAAGCCAAAGCCACTCAACGCCTCCTAACTGCCATCGAAAACCCTTACACGACCATGCTCGGACATCCGACCGGACGCTTGTTGCTTTCGCGCAAGGGCTATCCGATAGACCATGCAAAAATCATTGATGCCTGCGCTACCAACAACGTTTCGATAGAATTGAACTCTAATCCTTTGCGTCTTGATTTGGATTGGGAATGGATACCCTACGCGCTCGAAAAAGGTGTCAAAATTGCGATAAATCCTGATGCACACAGCACGCGAGGTATTCACGACATTCATTATGGTGTATGCGTGGCGCGTAAGGGCGGTTTGACTGCTGTACAATGTGTGAATTATTTGACTGCGGAAGAATTTGAAGCGTACTGCACGAAAAAAATTCCTTTATAGGTGAGAGAAATCTAATTTTTTGTTCATCCAAATAAAAAGCAGTGCAGATATTAATCTGCACCACCTTTAGATAATTATGGGTACGTTTTTTGGATAAAAAACGATAAACTCAGGCATCATAGCCTTTGTCACTTCAACTTATGCCGAAGCCCATTTTTCTGGGTTGTTTTAATGTGGCTGTTTTGGTTTGGCGTTATGCTTCAGCTTGACTGAAACCCATTTTTTCAAGGATACTTTTGATGAGGTTATGGATATACGCTTGTTTGACGCTACGCTTTTCGGGGGATAATTGCATGACAAATCGCTGTACAATCTGTCTGTAAATAGCCTTTTGACGAAGTTGTCTCTTTTCAATGGTGTTAAATATCTTACGAGCTTCGCAGAACAACCACAATTCAAGTGCATAAATGGTATGATTGCGCGGACTATCCAATAATAGCCGTAGTATCTGCAAAGGCGTATTGGTTGAGTTGTTATTTGAACGGAAAAAATTATTTAAAGTAAAATAATATACTTGTTCAAATCTGTCTGCTGTCAGTTCCTTTGATTTAAAAAGGTAAACTTCATTTGTAATTAATTGAGTCATTTTATTTGATTTTAGAGTTATTGATAAATGTTTCTACACCTATATATTCCTTGAAACACAAAAAAGTGAACACATTTTTCGACTTTTTTTAAAAAAATAAGCAATAATGATTGTTTTTTAATTTCAATAATTTTTACTTATTTTAATTTGTGTAAAAAAAAACGACATTTTCATTTATGAAAATGTCGTTTTTAAAATCCTTTCTTGCCTCTCTCCTGCCGGGTGCCCTATTTTACAATTATCTTTTTGTATATCGTATTGTCTCCTATTACAATGGCAACCATATATGTACCCGTAGAAAGGTTGGATACATTCAATACATTGGTATTAGGTGTACCTTGTATGGCTATCCTACCCGTAGTGTCATACACCATCACTTCATCAACAGTCTGATCATCCATAACGGTGATTTGCAATACATCATTCACAGGGTTTGGATGTACTGTGACAATGTCAGTATAAAAAGCAACGCCGAGAATGTCAGAGGGCTTGATTCTGGCATCTAAGTCCTTCTGAATCAAACGATAGTAACTCTTTCCAATTATCGGATTATTATCCGTAAATGTATAGTTTTGGCGAGTAGTTGCATCGCCTTTACTTCTCTGCAAGCCTATTGTTGTCCAATTGGCAGCGTCTTTACTTCGCTGTATTTCAAAGACATTGCTATTCTTTTCGGTCATTGTCTGCCAAGTGAGTACGATGTTCTTTTTAGTCGCTTTCACTTGAAAATCACTAAGCTCTACCGGCAATGTCATGGAACAAGAATTTTCTAAATCGGTTATAGTGCTACAACCTGTGCCATTATTGCCTATTTCAACAGTTCCACCACCGGATATGTGCTGACAAATTGCTTTGGCAGAACAATCAGACAAACTGAAATTATTATAGATTCGCATATTACCGGAAGGGGACATAGTCGGCTTTAGATCGCCAAGATCGTTCAAGGCAGTATTTTGAAGTATATTAAAATCTCCACCTACGGTTTCTAAGCCTTGAAGTCCTTGCAGATCGACTAAGTCTTTATTATCAGTGATAGAGAGATTGCCCCCTATCAAACGAAGTTGCTTAATCTCACCGATATTGGTAAGTACTGGATTTTCTAATACTACAAAAAAGCCGTCCACAGAAGTCAGTTTGTCAAGGCTTTTCAGGGTGGTCAAAGCAGTGTTTCTGGCAATGCTCATATCTCCACTTACGCTAACAAGTTCTTCTAAACCTTGTAGGTTTTTCAATCCTGGATTTCCCTCAACTTTGAAATTTCCTTCTGTTTCTACCAAGCCTCCTAAGCCTTGTAAGTTGGTCAACATCATGTTGTCAAAAACATGTACATTACCTCCTACAAGCGCGATTTGGTTGAGACCGTTTATATTGGTCAGTGCTTCGTTGAAAACGATTAATAAATTTCCGGTAATAGTCGTCACAGACTGCAATGGAGAGACATCAGTAATATCCGAATTGCCTCCAGCAAAATATCCGCCAATTTTTAATTGACCTTGTATTTTGGTGCAATTAGGATAAATTGTCGCATAAGTATCAACATCAGCTTGGTTACGGAGTGTCACATTTCCTTCCGGACATTGTGCATGTAAACCAATGCTTAAGAGTGAAAAAGTATAAGTTAGGAGGGTGAACGCAAAGTTTCTCATGGTTGTTGAGTTTTATGTGAATGAAAAAATCCGCCAATATCAACTCCTCTATTCATTAAACGAACATATTACACATTTTGTTACGCTGTTTTTAAAAAAAAAGCTGTTTGTGGCGTTATTAATCCTTGTAATTTAAATTATTATATATTATTTTATATTGAAAATCATAATATTTTGTCATGTTTATATTGAGGTTTTAGCGTGGATATATAGCAGCAATAACCATACCTATTTGACACGTTTTTGACAAATAATTATATATTAGTTAACACATATCATCTATTAAAATAATTTATAAACAACATTTTTACATATTTTACATTTCAATTATCTCATTCTCCCAAAAACAAATTTGTATATACTCTAAAATTAAATTACCTTGGTAATGTAAAAAGTTGAGATATAAGTTCCAAATACTACTCAAATCAAAATAAATGAAAAGACGAAATTTTATAAAGAATATAGCTCGTACATCTGCTATTGCGCCTTTCGTATTGAATGGTGTGCCTATGAAAGCCTTTGGTAATTATGGTGCTTTGAGTCCTTTAAATGAAGGTATTTATGATGACCGAAAATTGGTTTTGATAGAATTGCATGGTGGCAATGACGGCTTGAATACATTAATCCCGATTCCACAATATGGACGATACCTTGATTTGCGACAAAATATCGCGATACCGAATTCCGGTTCAAGAAAGTATATTCAGCTTGACAGTACGCTGCCTTCCAATCAACGCATCGGTCTGCATCCTGACATGAGTGCTATAAAATCATTGTATGAAGAAGGAAAAGTAAGGATTATACAATCCGTTGGGTATGAAAATGTCAATAAATCGCATTTTCGCGGACGCGATATTTGGATGATGGGTGGTGATTTTAATGAATATAAAAATTCGGGTTGGATGGGGCGTTATTTGGAACATATTTATCCGAATTATCCGGTGGCGTATCCTTCAAATGATATGCCTGACCCACTTGGTTTGGAGATTGGCATTACTGTGTCTTTGGGTTTTCATCGTAACGAAGGGCTACCTGCCGCACTTGCCAATAATGACCCTGCAAATTTCAATGCTTTGATTTCGGGGCTTGGTGGTGGCACGCCCAGCCAAATCCCGGACAATCAATATGGTACAGAACTTCGCCATATCATTGACCTCTACCAAAACGCCAATGAGTACGCTGCTCAACTCGAATTGCGATATAACGCCGGTGCCAATTATGCCATTTATCCGACTGAAGGGGTGCAAGAATATCCCGGACCGACTGCGCCCGACATTCTCGTCAATCCACTTGCCTGGCAATTGCAGACTGTTGCGCGGCTCATCAACGGTGGTTGTAAAACCAAAATTTATTTGGTGCGTTTGCATGGTTTTGATACGCATAATGCACAAGCTATCGAAGGCGATACGACTTACGGTTATCATGCAGCCTTGTTGTACCACTTGAGTACGGCGGTAAAGGCATTTATGGACGATTTGGCGGCTTCGGGCAAAGATGAAGAGGTTGTGGCATGTACATTTTCGGAGTTTGGTCGTCGCCCTCATTCCAATAGCAATCATGGTACTGACCACGGAACGGCTGCTCCGATGTTGGTTTTTGGCAAGGCAGTAGAACCCGGTGTCATCGGTGATGTAAACTTGAATAATCTGGACAATTCAAACAATCTGACCATACAAACGGATTACAGGCAAGTATTCGGTACTTTGCTCGTTGATTGGTTGGATGCTCAACCAGACACTATCGAAGCCGTTGAATTTCAGGATTTTGTGAATCCTTTGTTACGCATCATCAATGACGATTATCATACAACAACCAATACTACGCCACCAGAAGAAGATGATTTTGACGAGATTAAAATTTATCCGAATCCGGTACAATATACCTTATATTGTCAACTACATTCGGATGTAGCTCAAACACTCCAAACACAATTGCTTGATGCAAGTGGCAGACTCATTCGTCGCAATGAATTTGATTTGGCAGAAGGTAATAATACACTCAATATCGACCTCGTCGGACTTCCCGTAGGAACGTATTTTATTAAATTATTTTCTAAAAGTAATAATAAAATGATGGGCGTGAAGAAGTTTTTGAAAAAATAGAGCATTTTGAACCACAAAGCACATTAAGAACACTAAAATCGAACTAACGAAAAAGAAAACAAAGAATGTAAGATGCCCACAATTAAGCTTTATAAGTTTGTTAGTGTTCTCTGCGTTAGTTCTATCTTCATGTACTTAGTCCGCTTCGTGGTTCAAAGTATCAATTAGATGCCAAATTTTAGTTTAATAATTTCTGACATGTTTTTCTGTAATTTCAAGGCACTTGCTCTGGCTTTTTCGGCAAAATCTTCGCCATCACCTGCGTAAATGATACCCCTCGAAGAATTGACGAGTAAACCTCCCAAATCATTCAGTCCATACTTTGACAGTCCTTCCAAATCACCGCCTTGCGCGCCTACGCCCGGCACCAGATAAAAGTGGTCAGGGGCGATGCTCCGTATTTCCTCAAATTTCTGTGGATGTGTAGCTCCGATGACAAACATCAGTTGTTCGGGACTCCCCCACTCTATGGCTTTTCGTATGACTTTTTCGTATAGCGGTTGTCCATTTTCTTGTGGTGTAAATTGAAAATCCTGACTACCTTTATTAGAAGTCAGTCCGAGTAAAATCACCCATTTATTATCAAATTCAAGAAAAGGTTTGACCGAATCCTCACCCATATAAGGTGCGACCGTGACCGCATCAAAATTCATATTTTCAAAAAAAGCTCTCGCGTACAGGCTTGATGTATTGCCAATATCACCACGCTTGGCATCGGCTACCGTGAAGTGTTCGGAAGGAATGTAGGCTATTGTTTTTTCCAAACTGCGCCAGCCTTTTGCACCTTGTGCTTCGTAGAAAGCTATGTTGGGTTTGTAAGCAATACAGAGGTCTTTAGTGGCATTAATAATCTGTCGATTAAATTCAAAAATCGGGTCATCATATCCATGCAAATGCCTGGGAATACGCGTCAAATCGGTATCCAGTCCAATGCAGAGATAAGATTTTTTTTGGTGGATTTGCTGATAAATGTCTTGTCGTGTCAATGTGTGTTGATTTATGCTGGTGTCGGTATTGTTTCTCTAACAATCTCTGCCATAGTGGTGTTGTTGATTTTGGCTTTGCACCAGATTTGGAGTTCTTCTAAACCGAGTTGACGGGTGGTGAGGGTTTGTTCTTGTATTTTTTTTGTGAGGAAATTATTGAGATTTTCCCATATCGGAAGTCGCTCTTTTCGATTGATGGCTTTGTACAAATCGCGGAAGGTTTGGATGATATATTGATTCGTTTCGGTATATTGCTGATTGGTTTTGAGGTACTTTGCAACTGCTATAATGTGGTTGTCCATGTCATCAGACTCGAGTTCATAATGATTCATTAAACTCAAAATTCTGGCAGCATATTGCAGGTCACGCCTATCGTCTGTACGTTTGTAGGTGAGTATTTTTGAGAGCCATTCATTACTCTTTTGCCATTCACCAAAAAAGCTGTAGAACACTACAGTATTGTAGAAAAGAGCAAGTTTTCTACCATCTCGAATATCATCTTTATCCTCTTTAATAAGTTGTTCAATCTTTTGAATATATGTTTTACCTTTTTCCTTGTCTAAACTTGTAATAGCATATAACATCCCATGCAAACAGACTGTTTTGAACTCCTCTCTACTGTCTCCCTCAATATGCTCTATTTTAATAATAATATCAGGAATTTCATGAAATCTTTTTGAGAGATAACAAATTTCTGAAAACATACAAAGACTGGATTTATACCAGATAGGGTGTCTTTTTTTAAATACCTGATTACCTTCAAAAACATCAATCAAAGATTGTGCGTAAGTATAGGCTTCATCCAATTTTTTATTATATCTGGCAATAATCGTCTTTAGATAAAAATAATTGATTCGGGATTTTAAGGAGTAGGGTATTTTATTGCTTTGTAATAAAGGAGAATTGGAAATTTGGTTAAATTTCTTTCGACTTTCGGGTTTATTTAGCCTAATATCTTTTATGCGGAACAACTTGAGTTGTCGGACTAAATTAGCATAATCAATCTCCTCACCTAATTTTTGCCGGACTTCTGTTTCCTCTTCCACCAACCTTTCATATCGCTCATATACATTTCGGTTTTCTTTGCTTTGTGCGAGAAATTCCTTTTCCCAATATATTGCCTGAAGCCAATCTAAAAATTTTTCATGTTTTTGGGAAAGTTGTTTGGCTTTTTTAATACATTTTTGTAATTCGTTCCAATGCCCTCTATCAAATAGCCTTTCCATGCTTTCCGACAACCATTTTAGTTTGCTTTCAATACTTTTACCCAAATATAAAATATGTAAAGATTCGTCTATTTTTTCATTTAAAAAGTTTTTATCTCCCGAATTAAATCCCGCTTTTAGAACGACTGTATCGTCGGGAATTGTTTGCTTATTTATTATATCAAATAGCTCTACATATTTAGGTAATTTATCTTTTTCCGCACTACCTACCTGCAATTTAAAATGACGTTTCTCAGCGGCAGACATAGATTTTATGATGTCGAATAAGGGCATATTGTTGATGTTTTTTACTTTTTTTAATAAAAATTTTGTACTTGGGTATCTTAATAGTATAAATTAAATTAAAAAAATAATTTTATATAATTAGTTGATTGTTTTATATATAGCGTTGTGTGGTTTGTTTTTCAATATAAAAATATACATCTGGACATCCAAGAATACTGATTTTGGTTTTTGAGACATCATTATATTCTATCGAATGTTGTGACATCGTTCATCTGTGACCATTATAATATTTGGTCTTAGTAAAATGCTTGTGGTTGTTCTTTTTAAATTAAACTTAAGATATGTTTTTTTTATATTGTTGGAAGGTTATTTGATACTAATG
>Ga0209595_100257_pt1 | contig 18555 bp, 7 predicted proteins | sample Porto_4metaG_FD_187427 | JGI IMG/M metagenome (GOLD analysis project Ga0209595, IMG submission 187427) | Marine algal microbial communities from Porto, Portugal - Porto_4 metaG (SPAdes) (version 2) | ecosystem: Host-associated > Algae > Red algae > Unclassified | place: Portugal: Porto | collected...
CATTAGGGGCAATTATATATAAAAGGTGCAGCGCACCGTCCCCGTTTGTAGCAAGAAAGCTCCTCCCAAACTCATAAGGTGCGTTAGCACCGACTCCGTTTATACGCACTAACGGGGTCGGTACTAAGGGAAGACGAAAAAAATAATCTACCCGTCTGAATTGTTCTTTTTCTTATATGTTTCACTAAATCTTCCTTAGCGAAAGAAAATAAATAACTTGCCCCATTATGCTTGTTCTTTTCCCTTCTAAAAAACACAAAAAATAGTTCCGTAGCTATGGCTATGCAACGATTTTTGAATTCTTTAGAAGAAAAAATTACGGCGCATTATGGAACAATTTATTTAATTTCTTTCACTTACGTAGCTCGGCTATGCGCGTCAAATTTAGCCAAACATATAAAAAAAATAACAATTCAGACGGGTAGATTATTTTCTTCCTCTTCCTTAGTAGTAAGTCAATCTAATTATGATATGTTGCTTTGAGTGAAATTTTTTCGAGTACGAGGCGGAGGTTATTCAGCATAGCCGTAGCTACGCTGGATGTTCTCCAACAAAGTAATCGGACAAATTTCGCCAAATGAACTTATCATAATTAGTTTGACTTACTACTTAGTGAAAGAAAATAAATAACTTGCCCCATTATGCTTGTTCTTTTCCCTTCTAAAAAACACAAAAAATAGTTCCGTAGCTATGGCTATGCAACGATTTTTTGAATTCTTTAGAAGGTTCTACTGAAATAAGGATATTTTTAAATTATTTTATAATAAAAAATATTTATAAATAATTCATTTTTAATAATAAATAAATTACAAAATAATTTTAATTAATTAAAAAATGGCTATATTTCAGTGCGACCTTAGAAGAAAAAATTACGGCGCATTATGGAACAATTTATTTAATTTCTTTCACTTAATAGTTTTTAATAAATCGGTTGTAAATATAATGCCAATATTATACATACAAAATAAAATATGAATTAATTATTTAGTTTTTAATTTCTATGTTTTCTAAAATACCGTGATTTGTACCTTCGGTTTCAGCATTGAACATGTCTCTGCCCAAAGTTTCGGAGATAGTGTTCAAAAAAGTGTGTCACATAAAGGGCGCAAAGTTTGCAGAGGACTAAGTAGTGAGTATTCGCGTCAAATTTGGTTCGTCTAAAGAAAAAATAACGACGCGAAGAATGTACATTTATTTAATTCCTGATACCAATATATTCACCACTGGATTTGTCAAAGAACCCAAAATTTTAATTAAACTTAATTTTGTCTTGGTACTTATGATTATTTTTTTTATATTATAGTTTTATTGTGGTTTTGAAATTATCCTTGAAAAATAGGTAGTGTTCGATTGAAATAGGGTGAGCAATTATGCGAGCGTCGTAAGGCAAATTCCTTTGTCGGAAGTGGATATTTGAGTATTAAAACTCTCATTTTCATAAAAACATTTGCCTTGCGACTATTCCCTACTTTACTCGAACATCAACGAAAAATATATTCTTGAAAATCAAAAAGGACTGGAATGTTTCATGCAACTAATTTAATCAGAAACCGTACATTAGACTTTATTTAGAAATATTCTGTATGCAGCTAACATTGTCTTTTTCCGATACTCTTCTCCTATTTTTCGCTCCGTACCGTAGGGTATGCAGCTCAAAATGAGGCTCAATTATCGAAAAAATACAAAATTCCATGCATACAAAATATTCCTAAATAAAGTCTATTATATATTGGAAAAGAAGTGCAAATATTGACGTAAGTAGTGGGACAAAAATAGGCTTACAATTTTGACGTGGTTATTTTTTCGATATTTTTTCTTACAAAAACCGCACATAGCCTACGCTACAGCCTGTCCCGTACTTGATTCGGGATAAGGATTTTTGTAGGGAAAAATAGCGGAAAAAGAAACCGTCAAAAAGTAAGGATATTTTTGTCTCACTACTTAACACAGACATTCCTGTCTGTGTTTCACGCAATACAGACAGGAATGTCTGTGTTACGGACACATTAAATTAAAATTAAAGACCATGATAAGAAAATTAATTTCACTTGTATTCCTCGTTGTTGTGGCTTTGATAGGCTTCAATGTATTTTTTGGTTCGGAAGAAGATAAAGCAAGAGGGAATGCTGTAATCAAAGAGATAAAAGAACTCGGAGGTGCAGTTTTTGGTTTTTTAAAAGCTGAAAAAGAAAATTATGATGCAGGCAAATATGATGATATTGTACAAAAACTCAAAATTGTCAGCCAGAAAGCACAGGATGCCGGAAGCAATCTGCAAGAACGCGTCAAGGAATTAGAAGATAAAAAAGACGACCTTGATAAACTAATTGACATCAATAAAAACAACAAAATGGCTGACCCTGAAAAGGAAAAGAAAAAAATAGACGATGAAATGAAAGACATCTTGAAAGAACTCCAAGACATCGCCACAGATATTGATAGAAAACAGTAAGAAACATCAACATCAATTTAGATAAGGGAAGACGAAAAAAATAATCTACTCGTCTGAATTGTTCTTTTTCTTATATGTTTCACTTAGTGAAAGAAAATAAATAACTTCTTCATTTGGGATAGATTATTTTCTTCCCCTTCCCTAATCAGGCTAACGAAGACATAATTCGTTATTTACCAACAGAATAAAAATTGTAATAAAAGTAATTTGAAATAAAATGCAAATCAACAGGGGGAACGAAAAGTCATTTTTATAATGCGTAATATATTAATTTTTAAGTTTTTAAGAAAGCCTACTCGGCGGACATTTTCAAAATGTCAGGCGAGATATATTTACATTTTGATTTAAATTTTTTTAAATAAATTAATTAATTTCTACTTTGTAAATAATTGATTGTCATTGAATAGTGAGCAAATACTGTCGCCTGACATTTTCAAAATGTCCGCCGACTCACGCTTTCCCTTCAACTTTAAAAACATATTATAAAAACGACTTTTCGTTCCCCCTGTGCAAATCAATATAAATTATTGATAATGAGCGATTTACCTAATTACCCGATGTCCAAAGTCCGGTTCCTGATACTTAGTTTTAAAGTTGAAATTTTTATTGTACCAAAACCTTCTCATAAGCAACATCTTCCCCCGTACCAATTTCCACCAAATACAAACCCTTCGCCACATCTTCCACCTTAATTTCTTCTTGAAAAACACCTGAAAAACCACTCAACTCACGTACATGTAAGATGCGCCCCGTAAGGTCGCGGATACGCAAATACACGTCTGACTTTTTTTCTATATTAAAATAAACGGTAAACTGTCCGTCACTTGGATTTGGATAAATACTGAGTTGAAGATTTTCGGCGAACGGGTCATCTATTGCAGTCGTACATTCCGTCAAAATCACAGCTTCCGAAATGGCGATACAGCCTGTTGCGGAGCTTGTTTCTACCGTATAAATACCGACCTCATCTGCTTCGTAGCTTTGCGCCGTGGCATTGGGGATGATGACCGAATTGAAATACCATTGATGGTTTGAGGCATCAGATACGAGCGTGATGGGATCACCCGGACAAACTTCCGTTTCGCCACCCACAACGTTAATTATCGGCATTGGTGGGACATCGTAAGCTATTGCGATAGTTTCGGATTCGGCGACACAATTCTCTAATGTTGTGACGATTACGTGATAATCGCCCGGTGTGTCAGCATCGTAGATTTGCCCGGTGACATCAGGAAGTATTTCATCATCAAGATACCATTGATTGCCCTCGGCAGCACTCGAAATCAGCATCACCGTTTCATCAGGACAAAAGAACATTTCACCTGAAATTATTGGCGTAGGCGGCACTTCGTACACTTCTATGGTATCCGTGACAGTAATTATTTCTGTAAAGTCATTTATCGTAAAATTTACCGCCAATTCACCATCCACCAAATCGCCTGTTGTCAATGACGTAAAATTAATTTCACCACAAAAATCATCTTGATTGAGCGAGGCAGGATCCTTGTCCCACACTTGCAAAACATAATTAGTCAGCGTCAAATCCAGCGGAGGATCAACTGCAATCTCCACTGGCGGACCTTGATTTTCGATAGGCATGGCTTCAGTACTGTAAATTTCCATCCCATTACCATCAAAAATTTTAATGAAAAAATCCGGCAAACCGTTTACTATAAAATTATCATTACAATCGGATTCTACGATATTAATTTGTGCCAATTGAAGCGGCACAGTATCAATCACAGCTTGATAAGTCACCACATAATTACCGGCTTCGGAGTAGGTTTGTGTAGGTGGATTTTCGGAATTTGAATTAAGCCCATTCCCAAAATCCCACATATACATAATGCCCGCGCTACCACTTGAAGGGAGATTATTTGTAAAATTAACCGTCAAACCTTCGCAACCTGCGGCGGGATTTGCCGTAAAACCATCAGTCGTACTGATTTTTGGCTCAATATACATATCTTGGTCAAAAGAAGTTGTCTGTGAAATACCCAAAATGGTCGCCCGTACGATAATAGTCACCACATAATCCCCCGGAAAAAGAGGCGTTCCGCAAATCGTCGCGCAACCATCTTTTTCATCAGGCAAGTCGTAAATGCTATCGGGCTGATCAGTCGTATAAGTCACGCCCTGCGGCAGCCCGACCACATCCACGACCTCGACACTCCCAATATCCAAACCACAAAAAGCTTCGGGAATAAAACCCGGATATTCATCGCAAATCGGCTGCGTAGTCGTCGGCATTCGGAAGCTCAATAAATCTTCGTAATAATCGCCTTGCACGCCATCCGTGATATCGCTGATATAGAGCGCATCATCCGCCAAGCCGGGTACGGGCGGACTCAGCGGCGTACAAATCGGGCATTGAGCAGAAATCTGCGGCGCGATAAAAAGCAAGGCAAAAGAGCACAGAACTATAAAGTGTTTTTGAAACATGATATGTAATTTTAATTTTTGATGAACCCCGTACTGACTACGGAACTACTTAGTATATTAGTTAGGGCGTGTCCCCCTCCTTATCAGTCGGGGGTCGGGCTATCCGGCACTCTCTTCATTCCGCTATCGCTACATTTCGTTCAAACAACACCTCCTATCCCTCACGCAAAAAAGACAAACGAACAGACGAAGAATGAATAATTACTACATTTGTCAGAAAACCAAAATAAACAACACTAACCAAACAGGCTGACCGCGAACCCTGTACCGACGACTTTAATCGTCAAGTAAGATAGGAAAATATTTGTAAATTACTGTTTTTGTTCCTATTAAAAATTTAAATAAAACACACTTGACAGCAAAGGGATGAAAAGATGTAGTGTTTATTGTTTTTTCATCCTTTAGGAATGAAAAGATAATAAACACTACATCTTCACGCCATTATTTTTTCTTTACACGAGCCAAATTTGACACGAATAACAGGTTATTTAAGGAGAATTTGGTGAAGTATAAAGGAAAAAGAATAAGTCAAGATGTAGTGTTTATTGTTTTTTCATCCCTAAAGCAGTCATTACGATATTCGCGTTCAGCCTATAAAATCGGCAGTACGATTTGCACGAAATTAATATCTTGCATTTGAATTGCCAAAATTAGCATTGATTTTCATTAAAAAAATTACCTTAGTGTGAGATTTACACCTTGTAAATTTTGTTAAAACTTGATAGGTTTTTTCATTCAAAATAATAATTCGTAAACGAATTTATAATAAAATTTAATACGGATAACATCGTCATTGACTAACTAAATTCTAAATTGTGAACGCGACAATTACTTACACAGAAAAAGAATCGTATCCCGGAAAAATCGTAAATCACCAATTGCATGACACATATTGCGAGTTTTTCAGCGAAAATAGCTTAACACTACGCATTTACTTCGTCAATGAGCATATTTTTAGATTTCGATATGCGGTTGAAGGTCATTTTGAAAATGATTTTTCCTACGGCATTGACCCGAAATTTGAAAGCACAGGTGCGGAAGTGCGCATAGAAGAATCAACGGATTACATTTTTTTACATGCAAAATCATTGACCTGTCGCGTTGCAAAAGAGAGCTTTGCGGTGGCTATGTTGGATGCCAAAGGCGTGCTGCTCAATGAGGATGAAAAGGGGTTTCACTGGGAAAAAAATGATAAGCATGGCGGCTATATCGTACAAATGACCAAGCGTGTACAAACGGGCGAAGCCTATTACGGATTGGGCGACAAACCCGTCGATTTCAATCTACGCGGCGGACGTTTTGAGAATTGGGGAACGGACGAATATGGCTACCAACGCGGCGCAGACCCACTCTATAAAAACATTCCGTTTTACTATGGTCTACATCATGAAATGGGCTACGGAATATTTTTTGACAATTCGTTTCGCTCGTACTTTGACTTTGGAAAAGAACGCAATTCGGTCATGAGTTTTTGGGCGCAAGGCGGCGAAATGAACTACTATTTTATCGCCGGACCAAAGCTGCTCGATGTGTGCGAACGCTACACCTGCCTCACGGGTACGCCCGATATGCCGCCTATGTGGGCATTGGGTTTTCAGCAGTGCAAATGGAGTTATTATCCCGAATCAAAAGTGAAAGAAATCGCTGCTAAGTTCCGCGAACTGCAAATTCCCTGCGACGCTATTTATCTCGATATTGACTATATGGACGGCTTTCGTTGCTTCACTTGGGACAAAGAAAAATTCCCCGATCCGAAGCGAATGGTCGATGAATTGAAAGCCGACGGATTCAAAACAATGGTCATCATAGACCCCGGCATCAAGAAGGATAAAGACTACCCGATTTTCAATGAAGGACTCGAAAAAGGTTACTTTTGCCGCCATACCGACGGGCCTTATGTAGAGGGAAAAGTGTGGCCCGGTGAGTGTTATTTTCCCGACTTTACAAATCCTGAAGTTCGCGATTGGTGGGCAGGTTTGTATGGCGAATTGATAGAAGAAATCGGCGTGGCTGGCGTCTGGAACGACATGAACGAACCTGCCATTTTTGAGGTAGAAAACAAGACGTTTCCCGATAATGTTCTCCATGATTACGACGGCAACCAAACCAGTCATCGCAAAGCGCACAATGTATATGGGATGCAGATGGCGCGAGCAACAGCTGAAGGTGTCAAAAAATATCGTCGCGGCAAGCGCACGCTCATCATCACGCGCTCCGGCTATGCAGGGCTTCAACGCTACACGAGCGTATGGACGGGCGATAATATCGCGACTTGGGAACACCTCTGGTTGGCTGGCGTGCAGACGCAACGGCTGGCGGTTTCGGGTATTTCATTCGCAGGGTCTGACATCGGCGGTTTTGTAGAACAACCATCGGCGGAGTTGATGGTGCGCTGGATTCAATTGGGCATTTTTCACCCTTTCTGTCGCGTCCACTCATCGGGCGATCATGGCGACCAAGAACCCTGGTCTTTCGGTGAGGAATGTACGCAGTTGTTCAAGCAATTTGTGGAGTTGCGTTATCGTTTGTTACCTTATATTTATACGGCGTTTTATCGTTATCATAAGCAAGGTACGCCGATGATTACGCCCATCGTTTTCTTCGACCAAAGTGCGCCCGATGTCAAGGATAAAGACCATGAATTCTTGAGTGGTCAACATATTTTGGTGTGTCCTGTGGTGCGAGAAAAAGCAGTAAATCGCAGACTCTATCTTCCTGAAAGTGAGTGGATTAATTACTGGACAGATGAACGTCTGGAAGGTAGAAAAGAGCATGAAGTAAAATGCCCGCTCGACCAAATACCAATGTTTATCAAAGCAGGTGCAATCATTCCGAATTATCCTATTCAGCAGTATGTAGGCGAGAAAGATATTACGGAAATTACTTTGCACATTTATTATAAAAATGGTACAGAAGTCAGTCATTTATATGAAGATGATAGGGAAACTTATGCCTACGAAAGTGGCGCACATCGCTTGTCTGAATTTAAATTGACCGGAGCAGATTCACGCTTGAATATTGAGCAAAGCATCGAAGGAGATTTCACCCCAACTTTCAATAAATATCTGCTCGAATTTCATGGCTTTCCTTTCGCAGTAAATGAAGTAATGGTGGATGGTGAAAAAGTGGATGTGAAGGGTGGTGTGAATGTGAATTTTGGGAAATTGGAAGTTTTTTGAACCACTAATCCCGTATAGTTATCGGGATAAGGACACAAAGGTCGAATGAACGAAGAAGAAAACAAAGGTTAGGTAAGGGATTCATTATTAAACACTTACAAAGACTTCGTGTTCTCTGCGTTAATTCGACCTTTTGTGTCCTTCGTGAACTTAGTGGTTTAATATTTTGCTCGACTTACTTAATTTTTACAAATTGCAAAAAGTCTGAGTTCTTTGCGACCACTAAATAAGGTTCGCCATTTATTTGTATTTTTGACATATCTTTTACATCACCGGGGATGTAAAGCCCACTTTCTTTTGCGATAATGGGCGTCCATTTTCCTTTGCCATTTCCTTGCAAAAGTAAGCCTATGCCTGCGTCGCCTCTTGGCGTTTCTACTTCTGAAGCGTGGAGATTTCCGGCAATCAAGGCGTCGAGATGTCCGTCTTTGTTGTAATCTTCGACGATGATTTGATTGATGCAGGAGGCTTGTGCTTGGTTGGGCAAAGGGTGTGTTTCAAAGAAGGTGCCTTTATTTTCTAAGTAGATGCTGGCGAAAGATTTTATCTCATAATGAAGGGATTTTTTTAAGGATTTGCTCGTATAAACATCTTCCAATGTAGCAACGGAAAATGCTTCGTAATTCTTAAATTTATTCTTGATAGCGGGTATTTGCTGCGAAGAACATTCTCTGCCTCTTAGCGGATATTGTTCGCCTTCATTATAATAACTCAAGACGATGTCATTCGTATTATTTTCGTCAAAATCATTGAAATAAATATCAAAAGTTTCGGTGTCGTTTGCTTTATACTTATAATTTAAACCCAGATTTCCAACGATATAATCCATATCCCCATCCGCATCAAAATCACCTTCATTGATACTAAACCACCAACCTCTCGTGTCGGTCAGCCCCATATCTTCTGAAATATTTCTGAATGTGCCGGATTCATTTTTTAATAAAGTAATGGTCATCCATTCACCAACGACGATTAAATCCATCCAGCCGTCTTGGTCATAATCTGTCCATAAGGCATCTGTAACCATGCCTATGTTGGCGAGGGCAGGCGCGATAGTAGCGGTCGCATCCACGAATTTGATGGCTTTGTTAGTGCTTTCATTGACGAATATATAGCTGGATGTTGGCTGCGGATAATTGCCCGGTACCAATCTGCCACCGACGAATATATCCAAATCTCCATCCTTGTCAAAATCATGGCTGTGTACTCGCGAACTACTGATTAAAATGTTGGGCAGCGCATCAGATTTGGTAAAATCACCTGTGCCATTATTGATATAAAGCCTGTCTTGGAGTGGCGGAGCGGTGGGGTCAAATTCATTGCCACCGCTGGCGACATATATATCGCTATCGCCATCATTATCAGCATCAAAAATATGGATGCCCATATCTTCGGAGGTAATATCTTTATCGAAGACTTTTGAAGTGGATGGAATAAATTTTTGGGCTTGCTGAAAATAAACATTCGTCGCGCGACCTACCGAAGCACCAACGACCAAATCGTCTTGACCATCACCATTTAGATCGCCTACGGCAAGGCAGGGACCAAACATGGAGGTTTGATGCGGCAGGAGCGGTTCTTTTTTAAAATCATCATACGGATTTTCTGTGTGGGCATGTGTTAAGGGGCGAGTTTTGGCGTCAAGATTGGCGAATAATTTTGTTTGTGCGACTTCTTTGATGGGGGAAATTGTGTTTGCATTTTTATAATTGACGGTCAAATTAGTGTTGACTTTTATGTCTTTTAAAACTTGTATTTTACCATCGAGCCAGACAATTTTGACAGAATCTACGTTCTCCGCCGCGCCTAATCCAAAGTGCAATTGTGGTGCTATCGAGGACTGAAAACCTCTGGTCAATGTCATTTCTTGATATTGGGTAATGCTGTCTGCGTACAGAGTCGCTTTCACACCAAGACCATCGGGGTTTTGAGCAGGACCTTCAAAATGAAGGGTGAGGTGATTATTTGTATTGCCATTATTTTTGTATATCATGGCAGTTTCGTCGATATTATTAACGACAATTTCGAGGTCGCCGTCATTGTCTAAATCAACGTATATACTGCCATTGGAAAAAGTTTTATCCTCTACGCCCCATGCTTTATTTTTTAACTGAAAAGTAAGGTCACGCTTATTTTTAAATATATAATTTTCAATTTTTTCGGAAGGAATTTGCATACTTTTTTCGAGCGTTTTTTCTTTGGGGACGCCTTTCTTTTCGATTTCTGAAAAGAAATCTCGGTTATTAATTTCTCTTCGTGTTCCATTAGAAATAAAAATATCTTTCCATCCATCATTATCAAAATCGGCGAATAGCGGTCCCCAACTCCAATCCGTCGAAGACACACCGGAAAGCCTTGCGATATTGCTGTAATCGGGTAAGTTTCCGTTCAACATACCGTTGTTGACTTGCAAACTATTTTGCATGTATTGATAGTGAAACCCGGAATTGACGGTACTCCAAAATAGCTCAGGATTCATGCTCGCCATATTTGCTTTTGCTCGACGGTTGATATTGGCGGTCATGTCAACTTGCAGAATATCAAGGAGTTGGTCATTATTAAAATCCGCCAAGTCAACGCCCATACCATAGAAGGAGGTGTTTTTAGTGGTGTTTTTTACTTGGTCTGAAAAAGTACCATCTTGATTGTTGATGAAAAAATAATCGGGCGTACTAAAATCATTGGACACATATATATCGAGCCAGCCATCTTTATTGACATCCCCAACGGTGGCACTCAGCGAAAGCCCGAAAGTTTTTAGCCCGGCTTCTTCTGTTACATCTATGAATTGATTGCCTTCTTTTTTGAAAAGGCGGTCTGTATCGAGTGGTTTGGGAAATTTCTGTTTGAAGGCATAATGAAAATTAGGCGCATTAAACGAAGTAGGCGGATAGTTGGCAACGTACAAATCCAAATCGCCATCGCGGTCATAATCAAAGAAGGTCGCTTGTACGCTATTGCTTGGGTCGGCTATGCCGTAGGCGGTTGCTTTTTCGGTAAAAGTATTGTCTCCATTATTGATAAATAATTGATTTTCTTTGGGTGCAAATTTCCCACCAACCGAGCAGTAAATATCTAAAAAGCCGTCATTATTGACATCGCACATCGTACTTCCGGTGTACCATCTGTCATCGCCCGCGACGCTTGCCGATTGGCTAATATCTTCAAATTGTAGATTGCCTTTATTGAGGTATAATTTATTGGAAACCATATTTCCAGTAAAGAAAAGGTCTACCAATCCGTCATTATTAATGTCTCCAGCAGAAACACCGCCCCCCATGTAGATGTAGGCATAAGTGAAGTAATTGAGGCTGTCATTTTCTGTCAGATTATTGGAGAAATCAATATTGCTATGGGAGGGCGATAGCTTGGTGAAAAGGGTAGGGGAGCTGTCCTCGTCTTGATTGCAGGAGAGTAATAGGATGAGGGCTATAAATATATATGTATGGTATGGTCGCATTGAGTGAATCTCCAAAATGAATGTAAAATCCCGTCATTCGTCGGGACAAGTTGTAAAATAATAAATTTACAATGTAAAAGTTGTAAGACGCGAGTATTCTACTGAACAAATATTTTATATAATTTGTATTTATTTCATTATCAGTAAAATATGATATTAAAATTTAAATGTAAAATTAGAACGAGGAATATCTCCCCCTTTGGAGGGGGCTGGGGGTGGACGCTCGACTGCTTTTCCACCCCCCAACCCCCTCCAAAGGGGGAGATACATCGTGCTTTCTATTTAAATTTAATCATAAAAAACTAATAATCAATTAAATACAGTTTATATATTTTTATTGTTCAGTAGAATAGGACGCGAGTAGAATTTTTTTTATTTCTAAATAAATGTGGTTCTTTGACAAATCCAGTGAAATGAATAATAATTTGGGCGTATCCCTCTCCTTATCAGTCGAGGGTCGGGCTATCCGACACTCTCTCCGCTACGCTACGTTCAAACAACACCTCCTATCCCTTACGCAAAAAACGAACAATCACTGGATTTGTCAAAGAACCATAAATGTTTCAAAAGGGTACACAAATTGAAAACGATATAGTAGCGGCTGTCTTTAGCTGCCGAAAAGGTTCGTAGAACCTTTAACTCGCGCTATTCGTGTCAACGTGAATGCTCCCTTACGGTCGTCTCCGATAGCTATCGGAGCTAAAGACAGCCGCTACGGGGGACAATACGCCCAAATTTATGTTCACTTGAGGGGATTTGCCAAAGAACCAAATAATTTAAAATGTAATAGGACGGGACACACCTGAAAAACAAAAAGGAACGAGGATATGCCCCGTTCCCTTATTGAATATTTTTGAAATGTAAAATGTAAAAATGCTTATTTACATGAACGAAACATTTATATTTTTCTATTTTTTTACAAAAAAAATAAAACACACACGGTAGTCTCGCGTCCTACAAATTCATTAATCATTAATCATTAATCAATATCCCGGATTTTGAGAAAGCGCATTACCACTCAAATCAATCGCTGTAATTGGAATAGGATAAAGGTCATGCTTATCTTCGTAAGTACTTACTTTTTGACCGAAGTTTTCGATGGTACGTGCTTCGTTTACAAAGTAAGTTGTCATTACTTCTTTGGCGACCCCCCATCTTCTCAAATCAAATAAACGATGTCCTTCCATACCGAGTTCTACTCTTCTTTCAAAACGAACAGCTTTTCTTGCTATGTCTTGGTCAGCGAAACTCGCATAAGGCTCAATGACATAATCGGCTGCGTCGCCTGTACCGTCTACTGCTTGCATGTAGTCAGAATTTTTGGCTCTGTTTCTCACCATATTTACGTAGTTCAAAGCGGTCGCTAAATCGCCTGTTTCTACGGCAGCCTCGGCAGCCATGAGCAGTACATCCGCAAAACGAAGGACGTGGTAATTGATGCCTGATAATTGCTGTCCCCAACCACCAGTGGCTTGTTGAGTACCTGCGTCATCTGCCCAATATACGTTTTTCTTAGGTAAATATGGACCCGAAATATCGGCAAAAGTTGCTCTTATCCAATCGTGTCCTATGTGTTCGCCGTACCCATTATAATCAATGGTTCTACGCCCAACGGTATAATCTGCTCTTGGGTCGAGTGTGCCTGCGTAAGGCGTGAAGGCTTCGGCACTTTCGATGCCGTAATCACTCGTTACATCTTGCTGATTATAAGTATCTAATAATGGAAGTCCGGCTGCATCTGTTTGGAATGCATTCAACAAATCCTGTGTAGGCTGATAAAATCCACAGCAAGAACCAAATGGACCGGGGTTAGGAAAGTTTAATGCACCTGTTACATTGCCGTTGAAGGACTGACCATCGTCTGTTGTGAATTGAATGGCAAAGATAGATTCAGAACCATTTTCTCCGGCTAATCTGAAATTATCTACATAATTGGGTAGTAAGTCGTAAGCACCACTATTGATGACCGCATTAAATTCGGTAAGTGCTTGTGCAAATTTACCTTGATATAAGTAGGCTTTTCCTAAATAGGCTTTGGCAGTCCAAGAAGTAGGTCTTCCGGCTTCGGCTTGTGTACTTGGCAGATTGTCTGCTGCAAATTTTAAGTCTGCTTCTATTTTTTCCCAGATATCTCCAGTGTTTGGTTGATTAAACTCTGTATTGGTATAGTTTTCTTCGGAAATATAAGGAACGTTTCCCCACATTTTTTGTAAGTCAAAATTGAAATGCCCTCTCAAGAAACGAGCTTCTGACAATTGAGTACTAAGGTCTTCGTCAGGAATAGAATTAATCAATGAAATAACTGCATTTGCTCTATTAATTCCTGCAAATATTACTCCCCATTTTGCGAGGAAGTAACCGTTGCTTGTTGCCCAATTCATTAATTCAAGCTCTTTCAAATCGGCTTGGTCATCATCTGTACTACCTTTGTGCGCATCATCAGAAACCACGTCGGAAGTCCAGTTGTCAGCAGCTCGTCCCCATTCATTTCCAATGTCATTTGCTCGTACTGCGGTTAATGCTGAATAAGCACCGGTCAGCAATAAATCAACACCTTGTTCATTTTGAAGTGCTTCGTCAGAGAGTGAGCCTACTGCGGGCAGGGTTGTAAATTTATCCTTACATGCTACGGTGGAAAGTCCTATGAGTAGCAATATTAAAAATATTTTATTTTTCATTTTATATATTTTTTGAATTAGTTGACATTTTTTGCAAAAGAGAATTAATCAGGTCTATTCTGATTTTAGGAAATTCTTGAACATTAATTTTTTACGCTGTTCCACCCCCCAACCCCCTCCAAAGGGGGAGATAGAAATGAGTGCGCCCCCTCCAAAGGGGGAGATAGAAATGAGTGCGCCCCCTCCAAAGGGGGAGATAGAAATGAGTGCGCCCCCTCCAAAGGGGGAGATAGAAATGAGTGCGCTCCCTCCAAAAAGGGGAGACTAATGCGAGTAGTTCTTCGCGAAGCGAAGAATTTCCCCCTTTGGAGGGGGTTGGGGGTGGAACACGCAAAGCACAAATCTTTAATTTTATTCCAAATGCAAAAATTGTCAAAGAACCTATTTTTGAATTAGTTGATGGTCCATAGATAATCGTCAGTTTATAGTTTTACGTATTTCTATGGACTACTGACTATCGACGGCTTGAATTTTTTTAATTAAAATCTAACATTTGCTCCTAAAGAGAAGACTTGGGATACAGGATATGTTCTTCTGTCTATCGCTAAACTTAAATTGTCATAAGCAACAACTTCCGGGTCAAGGCCTGTATATTTAGTGATAGTAAACAAGTTAGTACCTTGAACATACAATCTGAGGGATTCCATTCTCAATCGCTCGGTGATTGATTCGGGAAGGGAATAACCGATTTGTAAATTTCTTAATCTAAAATAAGAACCATCTTCTACGAAGTAAGAATTAGCAGAAGCCTCTTCTAATGGGTACGAAGTTGTCAGTGCAGGCACTTCTGTATCTGTATTTTCGGGTGTCCAAGCGTCTAATACTCTTGTGCTTCTATTTCTATTGAAGAAAAGCCCGAAGTCTGTAAATACTTTATTGTAGTTATATACGTCATTGCCTTGTGAGCCGACAAAGAATAAGGAGGCATCTATTCCTTTGTATTCAAAATACATATTGGCACCATAAGTGAAATCAGGGTGCGGAGAGCCAATTTTGGTTCTATCTTCATCATTTACAACGCCATCGTTATTAATATCTTCATACATAAATCTACCCGTTTCATCGAGTCCGATAACATTTCTACCATAGAAATAGGACATTTCTTCTCCCACCTCTGTTCTGGTAACTGCTCCGTTTCTAAGGTCACTTCTTCCGATAACTGGTGCGCCACCAATCAATGAATCAACAGAATTTTTGTATCTGGAAATATTGAATCCAATGTCATATTTAAATCCGCCGGAAGTTGCATCACTGAAATTGAGCGCGAGGTCTATACCTCTGTTGCTGATGTCACCGAGATTTACAAGCGGAGCTCCTGCGTCAATGGCAGTCGTGCTGATAGAGCTAAAATCGCGAGTAATCAAATCGCGCGTTTGAATAGTAAAGTACTCCGCCGATAGTTTAATCTTGCGTTGGAGCAATTCCATATCAAATCCAACATTAGTCGTCACAGAAGTTTCCCATTTCAAATTAGGGTTTCCTACTTGCGCCAATAAAGCTCCTGTAGAAATCGTATTTCCATCAAAAGAATAATTAGCTAATGATTCGTTTAATGAAGAAATATTGATAGTAGGATTGTCCGCTGGCAATGTTTGATTACCTAATTGTCCCCAAGAACCTTTGAGTTTCAAGCGATTGACAATTCCACTACTTGGGAAGAAATCTTCATTACTAATATCCCAACCCACACTAAAGGATGGGAAAATATTAGACTTATTATCCCCTAAAAACCTTGAAGATTCGTCTCTACGCAAGGTAGCAGTCGCATAATATTTGTCATTAAAAGAATAATTAGCTGTACCAAATAAAGAGTATAGGCTACTGGCACCATCATAAGCAAAATCTACATTAGGTGTACCCGAACCGTTTCCTAATAAGTAGAAACTTGGGTCTTCAAAAAGGTATCCTTGACGCGATACGCTCAGTCCTTTTCCGCCGTCTTTCAATGCTTCTACACCAGCTATGGCGTTCAAATAATGGTTGCCGAATGCTTTAGTATAATTTAAAGTATTTGTCCAACTCCAATTGAAGTTAGTATGGTTTTCCTCTGTCAATGTATTGGTTGAGATAGGCTCACCATGTTCAGGGTCTAAAGAAATAAACGCTCTATTGTCACGCGTACCATAACCGCCTGCGATAACAGTTTTTGCTGCCAATCCTTCGATTAATTCTATTGACAAATAAGCATCTCCAAAAGCACTAAACCGCTTGTTGAAATCATTTCTGGTTCTATATAATTGTGCGGCAGGGTTTCTCGAATTACTCAATCCCGGACCGGCTACACCCGTGAAATTTCCATCATCATCCATCACAGGTAAAATAGGTATCATACTTCCTGCGCCTTCTATGGCTTCTTCAACGCCTGGGTTGGTATTGGAATAGGAAATATTGAGGTGTTGCCCAATTTTGACCCTGTCCGCAAATTTGTACTCAGAGTTCAATTTAGTATTTGCTCTATTGAATCCCGTATAATTCAAAATTCCTTTTCTATCCAAATAGCCCGTGGAAAAATAATATTTTCCATTTTCTGAGCCATTGGCTACTGAAACCTGCATACTATTCAGTGGCGCACTCTGCGTGATAGCATCCATCCAATCCGTACCATTAGGGTCTACTGTGGCATTAAAAACACCTGGTTCTGCAAAAGTAATTGGGTCATAAGAAACAACTCTCGTATATCCCAAAATCGAAGAAGGAACGACTGGCGAAGCACCACTTCCATACTGAGGATGTTCAGGCGTAATACCGTCATTGAGCTGACTTTGCCAGATCATATCGGCATGTTGCTGCGGGTTGAGTACGTCTAGCGTGTTCGATATTTGAGAAAAACCTGTGTACGCATTGACAGATATTTCAGGTTTTTTCATGTTGTAGCCGCCATTTTTTGTACTAACTATCACTACACCATTAGATGCTCTGGCACCATAGATAGCCGCAGCACCATCTTTCAAGACATTCATTTGGTCGATGTCTTCCGGACTGATATTATTCAAAAAATTAGGATCGTCCGTCTGTACACCGTCGATGATGTAGAGTGGGTTGGTATTATTACTGGTACCAAATCCACGAATATTAATTTTAGGAACAGAGCCGGGATTACCGTTTGTAATGACTTGCACACCAGTCACCCTTCCTTGCAATGCCTCTCCTGCATTCACTACGGGTATTTTTACCGCTTCAGCCATATCCACAGAAGCTACCGAGCCGGTCACATCACCTCGCGTTTGAGTAACATATCCTAATACAACGACTTCATTCAAAGAAACACCCTCTGAAAGTTGAATGTCAATATTTGATTGACTTCCTACGGTAATACTTAGGTCTTCGTAACCGACATAAGATATAACCAATACATCTCCGGGCTTTGCATTGATAGAAAACCGACCGTCTATATCTGTAGTCGTACCGGTAGTCGTGCCATCAATAGCAATTGACGCACCAATAAGGGCATCATTTGTTTCACCATCTAATATAGTTCCTGTAATTTGTGCGAAAGAAGCAGTACTGCCCAATAAAAACACAAGTAGAACCGTAAACTTTAGCAGACGATTTGAAAAGAATAAGTAAGTATTTCTCATAGTTAATTTAAATTATTATAATAGAAATTGGTTTATTATTTAATACACTGTAAACTAAATTAGTTTAAATTTTACCCGCGCCCCATCTTCTGTAAATAATCTTTTCCAATGGAACAAGTTCCATTGAGCGGCAAAGTGTTTACAATGGAACTTGTTCCATTGGAGAGGGAAGGTAATTTAAACCTACTTTTGTTACACGGTATTAAATACTGTTGAGTTGAAAAAAATAACTTTGTGTAAATCGTACACGAAGATATGTAAAAAATTAACAATTTCGTAACACTTGTAGCAAATTTAAATAAATTTGCAGAATATAATATATGCCTTTATATTTTTATTGAAACAATTAACTTTTAGGGAGAGAAGTTTCGACATTTAAAATTGAGATGATGTTAGGTGCTTTATTTTGCGACTCAATATTTTGCGAACTAATACTGGCTTGCAATCGTTAGAATATCAGGTGGAGCATGTGGGAGAACCTTTTAATGGAACATGTTCCATTGGAAAAGCGGGGTTTGGAGAGTGGAGCGTGTGGGAGAACCTTTTATAATACCACTGATTTGTGACACACTCATTTAAAATCAAAAAATAGCATGAAGTATAACATCGAATGGGTAAAAAAAAAATATGAATCACACTCAAATATTAAGTATATTTTCTTCTGGGGGCATCGCCCAAATCCTGACGGCAGCATCGGTAAAAGCTGTTTTAGCCAATGGTGGGAAAGCGAATTTGAACAAGATGACCTCACCTTTAGAACCGCCGA